>OJMH01000067.1_pt1 | contig 149285 bp, 138 predicted proteins | sample 1597111 | NCBI WGS metagenome assembly OJMH01 (sample SAMEA2452115, study PRJEB22498) | human gut metagenome | reverse complement strand
GTAAAGATTTAGTATCCATAGGGTCTATTGCCAAAGACTACGGATGGAGTGCCAAGAAAATGAATAAAACCTTGCACGAAAAAGGGATTCAGTTTAAGCAAGGAGAAATATGGCTTTTGTATCAGAAGTATGCGGAAAAAGGATATACAAGCACTAAAACTCACACTTATCTCGATAGTGATGGTCAGCATATGAAGGTGCATACCTATTGGACTCCAAAAGGAAGGCTATTTATATACGATCTGCTAAAAAAGGATGGTATATATCCAAACATTGAAAGGAACGCATAAAACATGAACATTTTTAAAAGACTTTTCCACTCAAGAGATAAACCGAAGAATTATCTTTCAAGTGGAGCATATAACGTGTTGTTTGGAAGTACCTCAAGCGGTAAAAATGTAAATGAAAGAACGGCAATGAGAGTGACGGCAGTGTACTCTTGCGTGAGAATCTTATCCGAAGCAATCGCAGGATTGCCACTACATTTATACAAACAAATAAATAAAGGCGGCAAAGAAAAAGCTATCAATCATCCACTGTATAAACTTTTGCATGATGAACCAAATCCGGAGATGACATCATTTGTGTTTAGAGAAACGCTTATGAGTCATCTTTTACTTTGGGGTAATGCTTATGCACAAATAATCAGGAACGGAAAAGGTCAAGTCGTAGCTCTATATCCTCTTATGCCCAACCGCATGACAGTTGATAGAACTCTATCCGGCGAAATATATTACAAATATTCTACAAATGAAAGCGATAATCCAAAACTTAAGAAACTCAGTCAAGTATATTTAAAAAAAGATGAGATTTTTCATATTCCTGCTTTAGGGTTTGACGGACTTGTCGGATATTCCCCGATAGCAATGGCAAAAAATGCGATAGGAATGGCTTTAGCTACTGAAGAATACGGAGCTAAATTTTTTGCAAATGGTGCAAGCCCAAGCGGAGTACTCGAACATCCTGGAAATATTAAAGATCCTACTAAACTCAGAGAAAGCTGGAATTCACTTTTCCAAGGCAGTTCTAATTCCCATAAAATTGCAATTTTAGAAGAAGGATTGCAATTCAAAAGTATAAGCATTTCTCCAAACGAAGCTCAGTTTTTGGAAACAAGAAAATTCCAAATAGATGAAATTGCAAGAATTTTCAGAGTACCCCCTCATATGGTCGGAGACCTTGATAAATCTTCGTTTTCAAATATCGAACAGCAGTCGCTTGAGTTTGTGAAATACACACTTGACCCGTGGGTTACTCGTTGGGAACAAGCCATTCACAGGTCACTTCTTCTTGAAAGTGAAAAAAGAGAATATTTTGCTAAGTTTAATGTTGATGGGCTATTGCGTGGGGATTATCAAAGCCGAATGAGTGGATATGCAACAGGAATACAGAATGGGTTCCTATCACCAAATGACGTGAGAACACTTGAAAATATGGATTTAATTCCCGATGATCTTGGCGGAAATCTATATTTAGTTAACGGTTCAATGCAAAAATTATCAGATGCGGGTGCGGCCTATAAATCAAAACCTGAAACAAAGGAGAGTGAATTTTTATGAATTTAAAAACGCAAAACAACAATGATAAAAATTCAAAATATAGTTTCTGTAAATTGAGTCCAGCGTCACGCTGGTGGAACTGGATAAATAATGAAAGTGAAAGGATTTTAAAAATTGATGGAGTCATAGCTGAAGAATCGTGGCTTGATGATGAAATAACACCAAAACAGTTTAAATCTGAGCTTATGTCAAATTCCGGAGATATAACTGTACAAATTAACTCCCCGGGCGGCGATGTGTTCGCAGCTGCTCAAATTTACAACATGCTAATGGACTACAAAGGCAATGTAACTGTTAAAATTGATGGTTTAGCAGCATCGGCGGCTTCAGTTGTTGCTATGTCAGGAACACGAGTTTTAATTTCGCCGGTTAGTCAAATTATGATTCATAATCCTATGACAGTTGCTATTGGAAACACCGAAGAAATGAGCAAAGCGATAGAAATGCTCTCGGAAATAAAAGAATCCATCATTAACGCATATGAACTAAAAACTAATCTTCCGAGAGATGAAATCTCAAAGATGATGGATGCAGAATGCTGGATGAACGCACGAAAAGCCATAGAATTTGGATTTGCTGATGAAATTATGTATACAGAAAAAAATCAAAATTCTGAAAAAGTTTCAAACAGCTATATATTCAGCCGCATGGCAGTTACAAACAAATTAATAGATAAATTAAAAAACAAAAATCAAAACAAAATTACAGTGGAGTCGCTACAAAAGCGGCTCTTTCTACTTAAAAACTAGGAGGAATTTAAAATGAATAAAATTTTAGAACTTAGAGAGAAACGCGCTAAAGCGTGGGACGAAGCAAAGAACTTTTTAGACAGCACATGTAAGGAAGGGAAATTTATCTCTGATGAAGATAACTTGACTTATGAAAAAATGGAAAAGGAAGTAGTGGATTTAGGCAAAGAAATAGATATCTTAGAACGCCGAGAAGCTCTCGATGCTGAACTTTCAAAAACAATAAATATGCCAATAAAAGAACATCCTTTTTTAGAAAAAATCAAATCTAAAACCGGACGAGCAAGCAATGAATACAAAGATGCGTTTTGGAAGTCTATGAGAAATAAAAGCAGTTTTGAAATTAAAAACGCTCTTGAAGCAGGCACAGACTCAGAAGGTGGGTATTTAGTACCAGATGAATTTGAAAAAACTTTAATTGAAGCTATTGAAGAAGAAAATATTTTTAGAAAACTTGCAAATGTGATTCAAACTTCAATCGGAGACAGAAAAATCCCAGTAGTCGCAACAAAAGGTACAGCTTCATGGGTAGATGAAGAAGGAACAATACCTGAAAGCGACGATAGTTTCAGCCAGGTTTCTATTGGAGCATACAAGCTTGCAACTATGATTAAAGTTTCTGAAGAACTTTTAAACGATAGCGTATTTAATCTTGAGAGCTATATCGCCACGGAATTCGGAAGACGTATCGGAAATAAAGAGGAAGAAGCGTTTATCATTGGTGATGGAACGGGTAAACCTACAGGAATTTTGGCGGCAATGGGTGGTGGTCAACTTGGAAAAACCACATCCAGTTCTACTTCAATTACGTTTGATGATATTATAGATTTATATTATTCACTTAAATCTCCGTACCGCAAAAATGCCTCATTTATAATGAATGACTCAACAGTTAAAGCAATTAGGAAACTCAAGGACGGCTCGGGCAACTATATATGGCAACCTTCAATGACGGCAGGTGTTCCCGATACAATTTTAAATTGTCCTGTTTATACTTCGACATATGTTCCGGCTATCGCTGCGGGAAATAAAACAGTAGTATTCGGTGACTATAGTTATTACTGGGTGGCCGACAGGCAAGGCAGAAGCTTTAAGAGGTTAAATGAACTCTACGCAGTAACGGGTCAAGTAGGATTTGTCGCTTCACAAAGAGTAGACGGAAAACTGATACTTCCCGAAGCAGTTAAATATCTGCAACAAAAAGCTTAAATCAATGTACAGTGTACAATTTACAATGTACAACTAAATTAATAAGTTAAAAATGCTTTACGGAAAGGAATGGGACTTTTAATGGGTTATAACGTGAAGAATTATACAGAACAAGGTGGAGAAAAAACTGTAATTGGTGGTATACTTGAAATAAAAGAAGGCGCTACAGTTACGGGGTTGCCAAGTATCCCGAAAGCTCAGAATCAAGCAGATAGCACTGCTACGACAGTTGCTGATTTAAAGTCGGATTTTAACGGTTTACTTTCTAAATTAAAAGAATCAGGATTAATGGTTCAAGATGAGTCAGAATAACACCTTAGAAAATCTGCTTGAAAAAGTTAAGAAAAACCTGATTATATCGCATAGTGAAGATGATGATTTGATAAGAGAATATATAAAAGCTGCTATTTGTTATGCAGAAAGTTATCAAAAGCTAAAGATTGGCTATTATTATGAAAATACTATTTTGCCAACTACAGAGCAAGCAATTGTTATGCTTTCTTCTCATTTTTATGAATCACGTGACGGCTCTGCAGGCGGTTTCTTTGCAGATAATGTAAGCGCAGCAAGTCAGGTATGGACTACTGTGAATGTACTTTTAAGACCGGATAAAAACTGGAAAATTTAGAGCAATGTACAATTTACAATTAATTTAAGGCTATTTATATAAAAGCACGAAGTGCAAACCTTAATTGTACATTGTAAATTGTAAACTGTAAATTATTGCGACTGGAGGGAGCAAAATTTGAGCTTTGGAAAAATGAAGGAATTTATAGATATAATCTTGCCAACAAAAAGTACAGATTCAGAAGGCTTTTCGGTTAATCACGATGAGATTTTAGCAAACGTCAGAGCATACAAAGAAGAAAGACACGGGAGTACAAGATGGGCAAATATGGCGTCGTTTTCCGACGCTACTGTGCTTTTTAAGTTTAGAAAAATACCGGGTTTAGAAATCACAACTAAAATGATAATTGTCTGCAGCTCAGGAAGATATAGTATAACCTCCGTAGAAAATGTTAAAGGCAAAAATATGTATATTGAAGTCTATGCAAAAGAGGTAAAACCAAGTGGCTAAAGCTACAATAAAAATGCCCGAAGAATTTCTTTTAAAGTTATCAAATCTTGGAAATAAAACAGATGAAATAATCTCTAATGCTCTCGAAGCCGGAGGAAAAATTGTTCTTTCCGAAGTTAAATCAAATTTAAAATCCACAATCGGAAAAAACACTAAATATCAATCAAAAAGTACAGGAAAACTCGTATCCTCGCTTGGCCTTTCCCCTGCTAAACTTGACAGAAATAACAACTACAACGTTAAAGTGGGGTTTTCTGAGCCGCATGATGGCAAAACATCAAACGCCATGATTGCTAACATAATTGAATACGGGAAATCCGGTCAGCCACCAAAACCATTTTTAAAACCGGCTAAACGAAAATCAAGAAACGCGTGTATTAAAGCTATGAAATTAAAAATAGAAAGTGAGATAGAAAAAATATGAGCATTTTATCTGAACTAAAAGAAATACTATCTTCGCTTGAAATTCAGGTAGAAACAGGCGTTTTTAGCAGCACTCCACCTGATGAATATCTTGTTTTAACGCCAATAACTGACGAACTTGACTATTTTGCAGATAATTTACCACAATTTGAAATATCAGAAGTCAGAATTTCACTTTTTACAAAATCAAATTACATAAAAAGAAAAAATCAGATCACAAATTTACTTTTGGGGTCTGATTTTACTATTACACAAAGGCGGTATATCGGTCACGAAAATGATACCGGATACCACCATTATTCAATTGATACTCAAAAACAATACATAATTTAATTAGGAGGAATTTTTTTGTCAACAATAGGACTCGATTCGCTGTTTTATGCGAAAATAACAGAAGATGAAAACGGAGATGAAACATATTCATCACCAATCAAACTTGCTAAAGCTATGACTGCAGAGATTTCGGTTGAACTTGCAGAAGCTACTCTTTACGCCGATGATGGAGCTTCGGAAATAGTTAAAGAATTTAAATCAGGTACAATTTCTCTTGGAATTGATGATATAGGCATAACTGCGGCTCAAGATTTAACAGGTGCAAAAATAGATGATAATCATGTAATAATATCTACAAGCGATGATGCTTGCAGCCCTGTAGCTATTGGATTTAGAGCTAAAAAATCAAATGGTAAATACAGATACTACTGGCTTTACAGAGTAAAATTTGGAATACCCGGAGCAAGCTTACAAACTAAAGGCGATTCAATAACTTTTTCTACCCCAACAATTGAAGGAACTGTAATGAGAAGAAATAAAGTTGATACCCTTAATAATCATCCTTGGAAAAGCGAAGTAAATGAAGATGACAGTTCAGTACCGAGTAATATAATCTCCACTTGGTTTACTGAAGTGTATGAACCAAGCTTTACAAGTTCTGAATCTGATGGCGAGGAGTGATTTTTTATGATTTCAGACAGAAGTACGTCTGTTAAAATAGGAGAAAAAGAATACGACCTGATTTTGACTACACGAGCTACAAAGGAAATAGCTAAACGGTACGGCGGTCTTGAAAATTTAGGCGATAAATTGATGAAATCTGAAAACTTTGAAATGGCAATTAGTGAAATCATTTGGCTTTTAACTCTTCTTGCAAATCAAAGTTTACTTATTCACAACTTTAAAAATCCCAAAAACAAAAAAGAACTTTTAACCGAAGAAGAACTTGAACTTTTAACTACTCCCTTACAATTAACAAATTACAAAGAAGCAATAATCGAGGCTATGGCTAAAGGAAAAAACAGAAATATTGAAAGTGAAAATACAAATTCAAAAAACAAAGCAGCCGAGTAAATGAAGACGAATTCTTTACTCGGCTTATGTATATTGCTAAAGTTCATCTTAATTTAACTTTTGATGAGTTTTGGCTTATGCCTATAGGTTTAATCCTTGATTTATGGGAATGCCATAGACAATATCATGGCATTTCTAAACCTAAAATTAAAAGATATATTGATGAAGTTATTCCTTCGGGAATTTAAAAAAATTAGTTTTAGTGGAGGTATTTTTAATGAATGAACTTAAAATATTTAAAAATAATGATTTTGGAGAAATCCGAACAGTAACTATAAATGGAGATCCGTATTTTGTTGGGAAAGATGTTGCGGAGATTTTAGGATATACAAATCCTCGCAAAGCAGTTATTGATCATGTTGATGAAGACGATAAAACAGATGGGGTAACGATTCGTGACTCCATCGGAAGAAACCAAAATCCTGTATTAATAAATGAAAGTGGACTTTACAGTTTGATTTTATCCAGCAAACTTCCAAAAGCTAAAAAATTTAAACGTTGGGTAACAAGTAAGGTTTTACCTGAAATACGAAAAACCGGATCATATACAAAAGCTCCTAAATCATTTAAAGAAGCACTTTTTCTTGCGTACAAACAACAAGAACAAATTGAAGAACTTGAAAAAATAAAAGCTTGGATTGGAAACAAAAGAGAAGCTACAGCTATGAATACCGCAAGCCAGAAATCAAAAGAAGTAAAAAAGTTACAAGTGGCGCTAGACCTCGAAATGTCTTTTGCAACTGTTAAAAAAGTAGAAAAACTTACAGGCAGAAAATACAATTGGAGAAACCTAAAAAAATATTGTCAAGATGCAGGACTTGGCTGGAACAAAGCTTTTGATGCAAATTACGGAAGTGTAAACAGTTACCCTATAGAGGCTTGGAAAAATGTATATGGCTTAGATTTATAATATCGAAATACATGATATATCTTTTATTTTGGAGGTGAGGAAATGTCGGATAAATTTGGCTTAAAGATCGGAATTGAAGGCGAAAAAGAATTTAAAAATTCAATTAGAGATATAAATAACTCTTTTAAGCTTCTTAAAAGTGAAATGAACTTAGTTGTTTCTGAATTTTCAAAACAAGAAAATTCCATGGGTTCTTTATCATCAAAAAGTGAGGTTTTAAGCAAGCAAATCACGCTTCAGAAAGAAAAAATAGAACTTCTAAAAGGTGCCCTTAAAAATTCTACAGAATCTTTTGGAGAAAACGACAGGCGCACTCAGGCTTGGGCTGAGAAACTTAATAACGCTGAAGCAGATCTTAATAAGATGGAAAACACTTTATCGGAATACAAATCCAAAATTGATGAAACAAATACTCCGCTTGAAAAATTAACAAGTGAAATTTCTAATCAAGAAAATGAGCTTAGGTTATTAGAAACTGAGTATAAAAACGTAGTTTTAGGGCAAGGTAAGAATTCGTCAGAAGCTAAAAATCTTGCAGGGCAAATTAAAAATCTAAACAGCGACATTAATGAAAACAAAAATAAGCTAAATGAAGCAGAAAAAGCAACAAATGAGCTTGGAAATGAGATGGATGATACTTCTAAAAAGACTAATATTTTCGGCGAAGTTTTAAAAGCTAATTTGGCTTCGGATTTAATTCAAAACGGAATTAAGAAAATTGTTGATGGCTTTAAAAAGCTAAAAGATTCTATCGTTTCTTATGTAAAAAGAGGAATAGAACTTTCAAACAGAGAAACCGAAAACCGCCAAAAGCTCCTACAAGTTATGCAAAACACTATGAACGCAAGGTTCGAAGATGCTGAAAGTATTGAGGCGCTTATCTCTAAACAAGAAAAACTCGGCGTAGTTTCTAAAACAACTCAGCTTGGCGGAGCTCAAGAATTATCTACATATCTAACCAAAAAAGAAACACTTGAAAAACTAATTCCCGTAATGAACGACATGATTGCCCAGCAATACGGAATTAACGCTTCTCAAGAATCGGCTGCAAACATCGCAACAATGCTTGGAAAAGTTATGGACGGCCAAACCGGAGCGTTATCGAGATACGGATATAAGTTCGATGAAGCTCAAGAGAAAATTCTAAAATACGGAACTGAAGAACAAAGATGTGCTGTTTTAACAGAAGTGATAACGTCATCAGTTGGAGGTATGAACGAAGCTTTAGGCCAAACAGATGCAGGCAAAATGGCGCAGTTATCTGCAACACTTGAAGAAACCCAAACAAGGATTGGAGCAGTAGCCAATGAAATAAAGCTATCTTTTGCTCCAATGCTCAGTGAAATCGGAAACAGGGCTTCAGATGCAGGCAATTCTTTTGGAAAGTTAGTTGAATCCATTTTATCAGGCGACGATGATTTATCAGACGAAATAGAAAAATTCAAAGAAAGCGTTAAAACTTTAATTACAGAAATCGGGAAACAAATGCCCGCCTTTATTGAACTTGGCGGGCAAATTATCAGCGCGATCGCTGAAGGTTTATGGGCAGCAATAGAGCCTTTTGCAGGCCAAATTGCAGGTTGGGGTTTAGTTATTGCAAGCGCAATTATCGCTTTAGGGCCACCACTTTCTGCGGCTGTCGGAGCAGTTATGGCGATGGTTTCAAGCGCTATTCTTACTTGGCCTGTAGCATTAGGAGTAGCTCTTGCAGGATTACTTGTCGCCTTCTGGCCGCAAATTTCAAAATTTTTCAGCGATTTATGGACAGGAATTTCATCATGGTGCAGTGATATTTGGGGAAAAATAACGGCGTTTTTAAGCGAGCATTGGCAAGATATTCTTCTTTGGATCACATCTTGGCCAATAGCGCTAATTAAAACTTTAACCAACTTTTGGCCGCAAATTTCTGCTTGGCTAAGTGGTATTTGGGATAACATCACATCTGCTATTGAGCCAATGCTAAATTGGTTTGAAAATATGGGAAATAAAATCAGCTTGTTTATTGAAAATTCAATGGAGAATATAAAGAATTTCTTTATTAACAGTTGGAATAGTATTGTTTCATTTTTTACAGAAACCATACCTTCATTTATTGAGAATATTATTGATTGGTTTAAAATGTTACCGTATAACTTAGGATTTTTAATAGGCCAAATAATTGGACATATAATAAAGTTTGGTGCTGATTTGTGGAACCTCGCAACAGTTACTGTTCCTGAATTTATATCTAAAGTCGTAACATTTTTTTCAGAACTGCCGGGTAAAATTCAAACTTGGCTTTTAGAAACTATATCAAAAATCTCGGAATTTTTTGAAAAGATGGTAAACACAGGAATTACAAAAACAACCGAATTTATGACAAACGTAGTAAAGTTTTTCTCAGAATTGCCAGATAAAATCAATACATGGCTACAAAATACAATGAACAAAATTTCAGAATTCTTTACAAATTCAGTAAACATAGCAACAACAAAGACAAGTGAATTTTTGAATAATGTGATAAATATAATAAAGAACTTGCCGAGTCAAATAGCAAATTGGCTTTCAAGTACAATACAAAAGATTACGTCTTGGGGTTCTGATATGGTTTCAAGAGGACGCCAAGCTGCGATAGATCTATTTAACGCTGTAGTTAATAAAATTAAAGAAATTCCGGGGCAAATGGTGTCTATAGGCAAAAATATTGTACAAGGCATTTGGAACGGAATATCTAATTCTATTTCTTGGATAACGAGCAAAGTTAAAGAATTTGCAAGAGGAATACTCGACGGCATGAAATCTGCACTTGGCATTCATTCTCCGTCAAAAGTGTTTGAAGAACAAGTTGGCAAAAACATGGCACTCGGTATTGGCAAAGGCTTTACAAACACCATGAACGATGTTCAAAAAGAAATGCAAAAAGCTATTAATACTGATTTCGATATGTCAATAAATGGAAATACATCGTTGTTACCATATAGTTCTATTTCCGGATCAGGATTAAACAGCGATAATGTCTTATTAAAATTAGATTCTATTTTGTCACTTCTTGAATACTACATTCCTGAACTTCAAAACAGACAGCTTTGCTTAGATACCGGAGTTTTAGTCGGCGAATTAACGCCACCAATAAATCGAGAACTTGCAAAAATTGAAATGAACCGGGAGCGTGGAAGATAATGATTAATGGAGTTACTTTTACTTCAATAAATACAAATATTTCAAAGCACAGCTATACCGATTTTGGAGTGATTTTAACTGAACAAAATATCGGACTCCCCTCACCTAAAACTTACACAGTAAACATTGAAGGCATGGACGGAAATCTTGATTTATCCGAATGTTTTGGTGAAATGAAATATGAAAATAGAACACTAAAGTTTACTTTTGAGTCAATTGATAAAATAACTGACTGGCAAGCTAAAATGATAAATATTTCTTATTTTTTACACGGTCAGAAAATGAAAATTACTACTTGGTCTGATCCGAATTTTTACTATATCGGTAGGTGCCAAATTGATGAGTATAATTCTAGTCAAAGACTCGGTAAAATAGTTATTTCTTGCGATTGTGAACCTTTTAAATACAAGCAAAATATTACTACTTTCAATTTAATCGAAGGCACAAATACAGTAAATAACTCAAGAATGACGGTTTATGCAGACCTAATAAATGAAGGAGAAATTACGATAAATTCAAAAGTTTATAGCGCAGGAACGCACCTCCGAGCTATTAAACTCAAAAGCGGCGTAAATACTTTAAATTCAAGCGGTAACGCTACCATCATATTTCAGGAGGGCGAAATTTAATGCAGTATAAAATATTTTGTGACGACTACATTTTATACGATTCAGAATTGAATGAATTTCAGCTTGGGAATCCTGTTTTAAAGCAAGAATTAAATATGATTGATGAACTAACATTTACGATTTATCCAAATCATCCGTATTTTAATAACATATCAAAATTAAGCTCGGTAGTTCGTGTACATCGTAATGACAATCTGATTTTTAAAGGTCGAGTGATTAATTCAGAGCTTGGTTTTCATAATGAAAAAAAGATTGTTTGTGAAAGTGTTCTTGCTTTTTTACTTGATACTGTCATCCGTCCATTTGATTTCCCTAATGATGAGCAGTTTTCAAACTTAGATTATAATCATAATAATGTAGTTGAATATTTTTTGAATTGGATTTTATCTTGCCATAATTCTCAAGCTAAAGATTTCCAGAAAATACAGCTCGGAAACGTAACTGTTACTGATGCAAATAACTATTTATCACGTTCAAGCATTGAATATCTGAGTTCTTGGGAAGTTGTAAATTCAAGGCTTTTGAGAATTTATGGTGGATATTTAATTTTAAAAGAAATTGATGGCGAAAATGTTCTTGATTATATTGAAGATTTTACATCTGATAGTACTAAAAATGGGAATAAATTAGTTTGTACGCAAAACATAGAATTTGGCTCAAATCTTCTTGATTTAACTGAGGAAATAAACGGTGCAGACATTAAAACAGGAATTATCCCACTTGGAGTAAGAATTGAAGATGATAATGGTAATCAAACAGACAAATATTTGACTATTGAAAGTTTACCTGACGGCGAGCTTTCTTCCGGCATCATAAAAACAGGAGATCATATTTTAAATACCACGCTTGCGGCAAACTATGGCGTTATTTATGAAGTTATTAAATTTGAAGATGTTAAAATCGCAGAAAACCTGCAATCTAAAGCTCTTTCTTATCTTGCGGATAGTATTAAATTTAAAAACGAGATAAGGATAAAAGCGATTGATTTAAAGCTTACTGATGATCAAATCAGGGCTTTTAAAATTGGTGAATATATTAGATGTCTTAGTAGTCCACATGGAATTGATAACATTTATCTTCTACAAAAAATATCAGTAGACATGAAAAATCCGCAAAACACAGTGATTGAACTTAATAAATCATCACTTAGTTTTACGGATAAAGTTTTAGAAAATAAAAAGAACACAGATAACATAATAAACCGTGTTGACAAGATTGAGAGAGGATATATTAATAACGGTAGTATAACCGATATTGCAAATGAAACTATTGAAAACAGCTCTGCATTTGAACAAAATAGTAAGGCGATTATGTCTCAAGTATCTGAAAACTACACTAAAATCACTGATTTTGAAACGTATAAGACTGATGTATCTACTCAATTTACACAGACAAATGAAGATTTTACCTATCAATTTTCAAATTTAACTGAACTCATAAATAACTTAGATGCTGATTCAGCGGAGCAGTTTAACAATATAATTAAGTACATTAGATTTATTGATGGAAATATTATTTTAGGGGAAGTAAATAACAGTTTGATGCTTAAGATTAGTAATGATAAAATTTCTTTTTTGCAAAATGGTATAGAAGTTGCCTATATGACAAACAACAAACTTTACATTACCGACGGAGAATTTTTAAATTCACTCCAGCTCGGTAATTTTGCTTTTTATCCACGTTCAAACGGTAATCTATCTTTTAAGAAAATTAAATAATTATATACTATACATTTGAAAGACTGAAAGGAGTGATATTGTGGGAACAAGTGGCAATATGTCAACAAGCAATCAATATGTAAAATATACAGTATCGATATCACAAAACTCTCAAAGCGTCTCAGGGAACTATTCCAATGTTACAGTGTCGGTGCGGTTCTTCAGAACGAACAGCGGCTACACAACTTATGGATCAGGCATATGTTTCTGTAAAATTAATGGCACGACTTATTCTACGACCGTATCTCCCTCACAAAAAATAACAGATTCAGGTATAAATCTATTTAGCAAAACGCTTGATATATATCATAATAGCGACGGGACAAAAACGCTTACTTGCTCGGCTTGGATAAGTATGGATACCCCTCTTACGAGTAATGAGCAATCATATTCACAAACTTTATCCACAATACCAAGAGCAAGCAACCCAACACTTAGTTCAAGTTCTGTTACTATGGGGAATTCAGTAACAATAAGCACAAACAGAGCGTCAAGTAATTTTACACATAGTTTATATTATCAAATCGGCTCAGGCGGATGGAATACTATTGGTACCGGAATCGGAACAAGCAAAAGCTGGACTGTTCCGATGAGTCTTGCTAACAGTACTCCAAATTCCACGAGTTTAAGTGTAAAACTTTGGCTTGAAACATATAACGGCAGTACGTATATAGGTTGTAATAGTGTAAGTTTAACCGTAAATGTTCCTTCCAGCGTTGTACCGACAATCAATTCTGTTAATTTGTCTGAGGCTGTTTCAGGAATTTATTCACAGTTTGGCGCTTATGTTCAGGGCAAATCTAAAATCACAGGCGCTATTTCAGCAAGTGGGAGTTATTCGAGCACAATAAAATCGTATTCTGTTAGCATTAATAACGCTTCTTACACCTCAAGCAATTTCACAACTGATTTTTTGACAACAAATGGTTCTAATACCTGCAACGTTAAAGTTACAGACAGTAGAGGGCGCACGATATCTCAGAGCGTAAATTTTAACGTTATAGAATATTCAAGCCCAACGATTAATTCTTTTTCAGTTTCAAGATGCAATCAAGACGGAACACCAAATGATGAAGGAAATTTTGCAAAATGTGTAGTTTCAGCTTCGATTTCAAGTGTAAATAACAGGAATACAAAACTTTTCCAGATTAAATACAAGAAAATCTCAGAAACAGAGTGGAATATCCTTGATTTAGACAGCACGAATTATACGCTAAATACCACACAGATAATACAAAATATAGACACCGAATCGGAGTACAATTTTAAGATTGTTGCTACTGATTTTTTTAGTTTTGCAGAATATTTGCACAATTTATCTACAGCATATACACTTATGGATTTTAATCAAAGCGGCAAAGGATTGGCTATTGGAAAAGTTTCAACTGAAAATGCTTTTGAAATTAGTATGGATACTAAACTTACAGGAAATTTTTCTATTAACAATAAATCTATTTTTGATTTGATTTATCCGGTAGGTTCAATATATATGAGCGTAACCGAAACAAATCCAAGCTTACTTTTTGGTGGGTCATGGACTGCTTGGGGCAAAGGCAGAGTCCCCGTTGGAATAAATACAGGGGATTCAAATTTTAATACAGTTGAAAAAACGGGTGGAAGTAAGGCGCATCGTCATGACTGGCGCATTGGAATGCATTGGTGGTATGGGGGCGCTTGTGGTGAAAATGTCGGAAACAGTACAGGTGCTTATGTTTATTCGGATAATCGATATGACGGTTGGGGTCGCAATCTTGATGGCAAATCTTGCCCGGTGAACAATGCAATTTACAACAGTAAAGCAACAACATCTGCTGAACCTAACGGGAAATACTCACAAGGTAATACATCCGAAACAAGTACGCTTCAGCCGTATATCGTTTGCTATATGTGGAAACGAACGGCTTAATTTTTTGCACAGAAGAAATCAAAAGATAGAAATTTTATTTAACTATTAAAAGGAGTTTTTAAAATGAGTAAAAAAATATATTTGAGTCCGAGCGCACAGATAAATAACATTTATGCGTCAGGAAATACAAACGAATGTGAACAATGTAATAGGATTGCGGAGTATGCAAAAAAAGCTCTTGAAAAGTGCGGGTTTAATGTCAAGAAAGCACCTCAAGGGCAAGCAATGAATACGAGTATTAAAGAAAGCAACAGCTGGAGCGCGGATTTACATATTCCAATTCACACAAATGCTTTTAACGGTCAAACTCTTGGTGGGACTCTTGTTATGATTTATAGCAACGCCGAAGAAAACAAAAAAGCAGGACAAGCTATTTTAAACGCAGTTGCACCTATTTCTCCCGGCCCCGATTACAGTTTAAGAGTAAACTCAAGCCTTGCAGAGCTTAATTCTACAAAAGCTATTGCGGTATATTTAGAGGTTGAATTTCACGACCAAAAAGACGGTGCAAATTGGATAATCAACAACGTGAAATCTATCGGTGAAGCTATTTGCAAAGGCGTTTGCGGTTATTATGGAGTCGTGTATAAGGCAGATGCATCAGTTCCAAATGAATCTTCAAATAAGATATATAGAGTACAAGTAGGAGCATATTCTCAAAAGCAAAATGCTGAGAATTGCCTTCAAAAAGTAAAGAACGCAGGATTCCCCGACGCCTTTATATCGGAGGTAAACAAATGAATCAAGATATATCAAAAATGGTTATAATTTCCGTTATAGTTGAAGGAATCATAACTTATTTTAATGAATTTTTTATATCTGGAGCTATCCCGTGGCAGATGATTGCAAGTTTATTACTTGGAGTAATTGTTTCTATATCATACAAATTTGATTTACTAAAACATTTAGATTTAGAGTCTGATATACCATACATAGGTTCTATTTTAACAGGAATACTTTTTTCAAGAGGCAGCAACTACATGCATGATATTTTGAAAACACTTAATATCATGTGATTTTGAGGTGTGGAAATATTGAATGAAATTCAAAAAAATAAATTAATAACGCTTAAAAAGCAAGGCAGAAGTTATAGAGAAATAGCTTCTGCCCTTTCTATTTCAGAAAGCACGATAAAATCATTTTTTAGACGACAAAGATTAAAATTGAGAAAAATCCACACAGAGTGTAAAAATTGTGGTGTTACATTAGAAAAAAGTTCAAAGTCAAATTTTAAAAAATTTTGTTCAGACTTATGCAGATACAAATGGTGGAGAAAAAACACAGAAAACAATAGAAAATATTTAAAAACTAATATTTGCAAGAATTGTAATAAAAAGTTTGGAAGCTATGATAACAAAGATAAAAAATACTGTAGCCATGAATGCTACATTGAAAATAGATTTAAAAAAACAGAAAGGAAAATCCATCTATGACGAGCGAGCAATTTGAAGCTGAAAAAGAATATCAGTCTAGAATGAGTATAATGAGAGCTATGCTAAATTTAGGACTGATAACAAAAAGTGAGTACAATAAAATTGATACCAAATTCTTAAAAAAATACTCTCCGATATTCGGCAGTTTATATCGATAAAATAGCTTGATACAGAGCTTTATATGAGGTAATATGTGTACTACCAAAATACTTATTCTAATACTTTTTAGTAGAAAAAATAGGGGAATTAATAAAATGAAAAGAGAAATTGTAAAAGTTATTCCATTAATAGATAAACTACCAAAAAAGAAAAAAGTGGCTGCATATGCTAGGGTATCGAGTGAAAAGGATGCAATGATGCACTCTTTATCTGCGCAAATAAGCTATTACAGCAAATTAATTCAGAATAATCCAAACTGGCAATATGTTGGAGTTTATGCAGATGAAGCCCGGACGGGAACCAAAGATTCAAGACCTGAGTTTCAAAGACTTTTGGAAGACTCAAAACAAGGAAAAATTGATATGATAATTACAAAGGGGGTATCAAGATTTGCAAGAAACACATTGACTGTACTTGAAACAATAAGAGAATTTAAGACTTTAGGAATAGATGTATATTTTGAAAAAGAAAATATTCACAGTTTATCAGAGGATGGCGAGCTTATGCTTACTCTCCTCTCTTCTTTTGCTCAGGAAGAAAGCTTATCTGTTAGTGAAAACTGCAAATGGAGAATTAGAGATAAATTTAAGCAAGGAATTTCCACAAGTTTTAAAATGCTTGGATATCAAATTAATAACGGAAAAATTGAAGTAATTGATGATGAGGCTACAATAGTAAAAATGATTTTTGATGATTACCTAAGTGGCATGGGGATAAATGCTATTGTTCGTAAACTTAGGGATAAAAATGTGCCTACCAAAGATGATGGAACATGGCGAGAAAGCACAGTCAGAGGAATTCTTAAAAATGAAAAATATACAGGAGATTTACTGCTTCAAAAGACATTTATCAAAGATCACATAACTAAAAAACAATTAAAAAACAAAGGAGAATTACCGATGTACTATGTAGAGAGCAATCACAAAGCAATTATTGATGCCGATACTTTTCAAAAAGTTCAAGATGAAATAAGAAAGCGAGCAAAACACCAAAAGGCTAAAAACAGCTCTAAAAAATACGTTTTTACCGGTAAGATAGGATGTGGTCTTTGTGGCAAAAACTATAGAAGAAAAATAGCTGCAAGTGGCACGAAGTATGCAAAGCCAATATGGATTTGTGCTACGTTTAACAGCTATGGTAAAAAGTATTGTCCTTCAAGTAGAGTACCCGAAGAAACAATCAAAAAGCTATCTTGTGAGGTACTTGGAATCACAAAGTTCGATGAACAAATATTTAAAAACAAAGTAAGTAAAATCATTGTTCCGAGTAAAGGCAAACTTAAATTTATTCTTAATGATGGTAATAAAGTCTTGAAAACATGGAATTATCCATCTAGAAGTGAGTCTTGGACAAAAGAGATGAGAAATTTAGCAAGCGATAAAGAAATTAATCGTTTAGAAAGGGTGAAATCAATTGAACACAGCAAGGTCAGTAACTGTAATCCCGGCAACGCTTAATTTATTTACTAATACTTCAAAAATATCATCAACTATGAGAAAAGTAGCAGCCTATGCCAGAGTTTCTACTGATACCGAAGAACAACTTTCAAGTTACGAAGCACAAGTTGATTATTATACAAGGTACATAAAATCAAAAAACAATTGGAATTTCGTGGAAGTTTATACTGACGAAGGTATAAGTGCGACCAACACCAAAAAACGTGATGGCTTTAACAGAATGATAAAAGATGCACTTGATAGAAAGATAGATCTTATTATTACGAAGTCAGTCTCAAGATTTGCTAGAAATACAGTTGATACTTTAACCACTGTTAGAAAACTTAAAGAAAAAGGCGTGGAAGTATATTTTGAGAAAGAAAATATTTATACGCTTGATTCTAAAGGAGAATTACTCATAACAATTATGAGTTCGCTTGCACAAGAAGAATCAAGATCAATAAGCGAAAATGTAACGTGGGGACAAAGAAAAAGATTTGCTGATGGTAAAGTTTCTCTTCCCTACAAAAATTTTTTAGGCTATGAAAAAGGAGAAGATGGCAGTCCTAAAATAATAGAGAAAGAAGCTAAAATCGTAAGGCTAATATACAGGTTATTTCTTGAGGGAAAGACAATATCCGCAATTTCAAAACACTTAACAGACGAGAACATACCGACTCCATCAGGTAAGAAAAAATGGACTACAAGTACGATCAGAAGTATTTTGACTAATGAAAAATACAAAGGTGATGCTCTTCTTCAAAAATGCTATACAGTTGATTTTCTTACAAAGAAGCAGAAGAAAAATGAAGGTGAAGTTCCGCAATATTATGTAAAAAACAGTCACGAAGCGATCATTTCTCCTGAAATTTATGATTTAGTACAAGATGAACTTAAGAAAAGAGAGCAATCAAAAGTTAATCACAGTTGCAAAAGTATTTTTTCAAGTAAAATTATATGCGGAGAATGTGGCAGTTTTTATGGTTCAAAAGTGTGGCATTCAAATGATAAATATAGAAAAGTGATATGGCAATGCAACAACAAATTTAAGAACAAAAAGAAATGCAAAACTCCTCATTTGACTGAGGAGCAAATAAAGAAAGAATTTGTGAAAGCGTTTAATAACCTAATTAGCAATAAAGATGAAATCATAAAAAACTGCAAGGATGCCATTTTAGAGCTCACAAATACTAAAAACATAGACGATGAAATATCAAAACTTCAAAAAGAAAATGAATCTGTAATAAATTTAATGAAAAATCTCATATATGAAAATTCAAGAAAAGCCATAGATCAAGCCGTTTACAACGAGAAATACGATTCTTACACCGGAAAATATGAAAAAATTAAAAGCGAATTGTCGAAATTAGAAGACAAAAAACAAGATTTGAAAGTTTGCACGGATAGAATAAAGATATTTATTGAAAACTTGAAAAGCAGTAACAAACTAATAGACGAATTTGATGAGAGACTTTGGTACACAATGGTAGATAAAGCTCTAGCTTATACAAATGGTAATTTATATTTTCAGTTTAAATGTAATGATCATACCTAACGTAAAATCCCCGCTAACTCTGTTTGCTAGCGGAGGTTGTAAAGTTATGTGTAATAAACATTGAATTGTCTAGTGTTTTCGCTCGGCCAGCAATCCACAACAGAGCCTGTACCAGGAATACCCTCCCAAAAAGGAAGAACATATTCTTTAAAAGTTTCTATTATACATTCCCCTGCAGGCTGCCCGTCTAAGCTATCTTCACGTTTTGTAAATTTAGAAAGATCTTTAATGAGCCACACTATTTTTGTAGGTTTAAACCAATATAAATTTCGTATTCTGTCCAGATAACACTGAATATTTAAAATTTTTAATCTGTCAGGTACTTTAAACTTACGTTCAACCTCTTTATAGAAATCTTCTATATCACTCCAATGGGATGCATTTGAAAAAATAAAATACGTTTCTTTATCAGGTATATGTTGTTTTTCCCATCGAAATAAACCGTTATTCAATTGTGTTATACTAATTGAATTTTCAGCGCGTGCGCTACTGCAAATGACCAGCAACGGCAAAATTATACTAAATAAAAATCTAATAATATTTCTTGTTCTCATTAAAATATTTCTCCTTTTTAAAATTTTAATCACATATTTTTAGTTCAATAAATTTATCATAGTGAGTAGATGTAAAATAAATTCGCATCGGTTGATTTGTAACGGTGTCAATAAGTACAACGAACCTAAATGGTCCTTCTTTTCTTCCTTGTTCTGCATAATATTCATAGCAACAATATTTCTTCTCTGTTAATTCACCTGGTTTTAATTGTAACGGATTACCTGCATTTTTAAATTTTTGGCCTTTAGGCCATCTCTTGTCATATAATTCAAATAGATATAAAATCATACTATTTTCAGCATACTCCTTTTCCTGGCTGGTAGTACCTTTATCGAAATGATTCGCACAATATTTTCTAAATCCTTCATTTTTTGCCAAAAAGCTTGCTATTTTCTCTGCATTTTCCCGTTTTAATCTTTCGAATAATTCTTTTTGCCGTTCCCTCTGTTCGTGTTCTATGCGTTCCTTTAAAACACTTTCCTCTTCATGTAGCGAATCACTACTACTAGAGTCTGATTCTCCGTCGCTATTTTCTGGAGACTTACGGCGTGGTGGAGAGGACGGTGGAGAAATCATCTCACGTATATATTGATATATCTGTTCCTTATGTCCAGAAAAAAATATTTTTTCAAAATTTTTTTCTGTTATGTAATCATTTAACAAACCATCTACACTTGTATCAAAAGCCTTATCTATTTCGAATTCATCTACATACTTATCCACATACCTTTTCATATCTATGTACTCACTATAACATGTAGGACATAAACCTAAACGCAAAATCTCATCTGATGAATTCTTATCTAAATCTTTGTCGCAGCCTTTGCACTTTTCAAGCTTCGAAAAACTTGCTATCAATTTCTTCTTATTTGGCACCAAAATCACCCCCTCTGCTTATTTTTTAATTTTTCTATCTAAAACTTGCTTCCTGGTTAGAAACACTACATTTTCAATTGTTGTATTTGCTGGCCAAACAATCTCAACGTAACTAAATGGGTCATCAAGATTACAGATTTTTACTTTTTCGCCTGTTCTATATCCTTCCAACTTTTTATTAGCTTCCATTTTTAAAAGATCTATTGTACCATATGAACTATCCCCTGGTTTCTTGCAAATAGAGTTTTGTAATAATTTTTTGTTTTCTTCCTCGACTGTAGTAATTTCTGCACGCCTTATTCTTTTTTTAGGTCTTATAGATACTTCACCAGATTGTTCCATATAACGTCTTTTCCCTTTAATAATCGGAGTTCTTATAAAGACCTTAGGTTTGGCTTTGACACGCTTTGCCAAAACTCTAGCAAACTGGGGAATAGGTGGCATATTTAATCACTCCTTTTATTTTTTTAATTTTGTTAATTCACTTAGAATATTTGAAACTTCACGTTCGGGCTTTAGTTGTGATCTTAATGTTTTACTGAGATCGTCATCCGCAATAACACAAGGCCAACTATATAATTCTGGATTTGGGCTTTTATAGCAATCATTTTGCGTATCAGCATCTGACAAAAACAGTACGTTCCAATTCGATCCTGTGTTTATGTAAATAACATTTAACGGCTCCTTGTATAGTATTTTTAAAATTTTATCCATAAGCATTTGCTTATTTTGAACACCTAGCAAATAAACATCGTTTTCCGTTCTGTTTTCGTCTAGCATAGAATATAAACTAAACTTCAAATTATATTTTTCTTTTTTTATAGCCTCTACTGCTTTATCTTTATTTGCTTTATAAACTATTGCTTTTTCTCCATTTGCAGTTTCTAAGTAAAAAAATTTCTTTTTGAATTCACGAAGTGCATCTTTTGTAAAATAAATCACGAAACATACCTCCAATAATATTCTTGCTAAAAATTTATTTATCTGTTATACCATAAATCACACGATTTTTCAAATTCCGTCAAAAATTACCTATATAACAAATATGGAAGTGCCTTAATTTCAAAACAAACCTGTAGCACATTATATCAAAAAAGATCATAATTTGCGATAACAATAAATTGGAATTTAGGTTCAAAAATTTAAATAAAAAAAGCGGCCGATTCGTTGTATTAGCCAAAATTAGCGGCATTCGGAGTTTCGACAAAATTTTCTTCCGTGCGAAAGTGCAACCGGTTGCATTTTTATAAATTTCTAAAACTATATAAACGATAAAATTTTGATACAAAAATCTCTCTAAAATAAAAGAAATCCCAGTATTACTGGGATTTTAGTTGTATCAATAGATACATAGAATTATGGTGGAGGCGAGGGGAGTCGAACCCCTGTCCGAAAAGCATTCACCTAAGCTTTCTACGAGTGTATCCGTTGATTGAATTTTCTGTATTAAGAGCACAACGGAAAACTCAAAAACACAGTATTCCCTAATTCATGACCAAAATCGAGAAAATTTTTGATTCACGTTCACCGCAAGTTAGTCACCTTAAGACAGTTGCGGTAGTCTGTCGAAAGATGTCACCCAATTATTAGGGCTATTAAGCAGCTTTTGCAACTCCTCTAAAATTAGCATAGAGTACATTGTTTTTGCTGTTTTTTGGCTTATCGCCATAAGTTGTTTTTCCATTTAATTGAAAAATGCGACTTTTAAAGCAGTTCCGCCTTGCTACTCGCTTACTTAAGCTCTTGTTCCCCGTCGAATCCATTACGCCCCCATATTTAAAAAACTGTTTCGAATTTTTGAGGATATAAATTCATTGGTTAACAAATCAAATAATACGGTGGTTAAACATATGCACAAATTTTTGTATTTTTCACTTTGAAACTCCATAGTGTACTCAAACGAAAACATTCCTTTTGAAAAAGCTGTTAGGATTGATTCACTACCAAGGTAAACTTCAAAGTTTTTTTTGATTATGTGCCATTTCAAAATAAGCGGCGAAAGCTCTTTTTCAATAAAGATATAAATTTTTTTACCCTTACAATAAGCATATAAAGGTTTCCCGCTTACAAAATCATCTATAATATATTCATTTCGAAATTTCTGAGATTTCTTCATTATCCAATATAGAAAATTCTCATTTTTATCCTTGAGATATATTACAGAACGTTTTGGCATACTGCGAACGTATTCGGAAGTGTAGGCTAAATTTCCGCAATTATCAGAGAAAATTAAATTTCCTTTCGAATGTCGAGAAACTTCACACTTTAAAATCATGTTGAGAATACCCTTTCCTAAAAGTGATTTCTCTCCTTGAAAGCTCTTTCTATGTCACGCTGAGTAGACTTTCGTGCCAAGTCTTCACGTTTGTCGTAAATTTTTTTACCTTTACAAAGACCCACTTGAACTTTGATTTTGGAACCCTTGAAGTATACCGAAATTGGAATTATCGAATAACCTTTTTGTTTTGTTTGACCGTAGAGTTTTGAAATTTCACGTTTATGCATAAGAAGTTTTCGCACTCTCCGTGGATCGGAGTTAAAAATGTTACCTTGTTCGTATGCTCCTATGTGAATTCCATTGGCAAAAAGTTCACCATTGACTACAGAGCACCATGAATCTTTAAGATTAACATTTCCACGTCGAAGCGACTTAACTTCCGTTCCTTTAAGTTCAATACCAGCCTCTGTACTGTCAATTATGAAATAATCATGAGAGGCCTTTTTGTTTCGAGCAATTGTTTTTGTTGATTCTTTACTCATATTATACCCCTCCAACTGTAATTTTATCACACACTAACTTAAATGTCAATCTAATTGTAGAAATAGTAATGTTAGAATGTAACAATGTTCTTTTAGTTGTTAAAATTTTTTTGATTTTTAATTTAAGTGAAAATCATACATCGTAAATTTTTGCACAAAAAAGCAACTACACGATTTTGTGGTGTAATTGCCTTTACTTCTGAAATTTTATTATATAAGATCTTGAAGGGCTGCTCTAAAGTTATCAAAATTTTCATAAAATCTGCTCATACCGCCGTTTTTGATGGCATCTGAAAGTTCCCTTCCGTTTGTAATACCACTTTCAGAAGCGTATTTTAGGAACAGTCGAGAGAGTATAGCATCCAAATTTTGACGAAGTTCATTACTTGAATTCGCAGGATTTGAAATGTTCATAATTGCCACATCCCAAACTTCTAAAAATTGTGGACAACTTAAACAGTTACGTCCTGAAGAAAGCCAAATGTTTTCCCAGGCTATACCTGGTTCTTGAATCGATTTTAAGAGAGTTTGATATATTGGTTTTTTTGTAAGAGCACTAATATTCGGAATTTTTTCAAAATCAGCAATCCCATGCTTATCATACACAAAAGCTGTAGTTAAAATTTTTGATAATATATAGAATATTTTTGCTTCTGTTTCAGGACTTAGCGACTCTAAAGTAGTGTTACTATCTACCAGAAATTTGCTTAATACAATCTCAAAATATGGACTATAAAATCTTGTGTACGTTTTTTTTGTTTTATAGTTGTGAATCGCAAATATTCTGTAAAATAAATCTTTCAAAATTTGATTTCTTTTTGCATTAATGGCAACTGTTTCTCCAAGGTTTTCCCTGTAATATACACCTTTTCCATCGTAAGTATAACTATTCATTCGAAGATCTTCGATACTATCTACGATTGGTACATTCATTCCTAAATATTCAGCAATGTCATTTGAGTTTCCACCTAATTGTGTAAACCATACGTCCGTAGAAAGAGGTTCGGAAGGGTAGTGTAGTATACGGGTTTCCGTTAGATTTTCCTGTTTGGAAGCTGTTGAATTACTTTCCTGTGCGGAGGGGGGTGATGAACTACCTTCTTGTGTGGAAGGTGTTGGATTTTCTTGTGGGGTTTCTGCGGAAAAATATTTTTTCCCACACAACGCAGAACCGACGATAAGTAACACTGCACCACTACAAATAGCAGCTTCTTTAGCTATGGTTTCAAGAGTTGAGCTGCTTTTTTGAGAATTGTGAACTTTCGAATCTTGAGGTTTTGTAGGTTCTGAAGCAGAGTTAGTTGCACAAAAAGAAGTAGAAGCTATTGTTGGTGCCAAAATGCAGGATATAAATTTCATTCTAAGTAATTTACTGTGTAATGATTTACCACTTGTTGAATAATTCATTATAATCTCCTTATATTTTAAATTAATCTTATACCAATATTAACTATATCAAATTTTTATCAAAAAGTAAAGAACATTAATGATTTAAAATTTAATCAAGCCAATATAAAATAAACAAATGTTAATTTAGCTCATATAAAGTTAGAAAAGCTTTATTCGATAATGTCTCGGATAGCTGCTTTGAAATTGTCGGGGTTTTCATAATATTTTTTCATAGCACTGTTGGAAATACAGGTATCAGACATAAACCTTGCACATATAAACCTTGCCCATAAGCGATACAAAGCAGAATCCATCATTTTTCTTGCCATAACAACGTCAAACACTGTTTCTCCGTTAAAATTATTGTAAACAACAACATTGTTATTCATTATTAAGTTATCCCAAAGAATCATTTGGTTTGATAAGTTTAAAGAATCAATTCCACATGTAAACCAACTATTAACCCACAATGATTGTGCTGGAGCACCTGTTGATTTGTTTAATAAATCAGTATTGGCAAATGACAATTTATCAAGTTCATCTGGAGATAAATTTCCGTGAGGACCTCCGAAACAGTAGTACAACATATTTATAATTTTAGAAAATATATAATACACTTTCGCTTCTGTATCAAGATCAATGGATATATCAGCAGTAGATCCTACTATGTCATTGTGTCCCTTAGAGACTAAAGTTATTTTACCGTCTATTAAAAATTTATTTAAAATGATGTGTATGTAACGATCATAACCTTGAACAAATTCTGTATCGTATTCGCTTAAGTAAATGCTTGATATTCTGTGAACTAAATTTCCTAAATTAGTGAGGTTGCCATGCTGTCCACATGCGATCACATTAATTGGTGTTCCTTCGGAATCAATGAAGGTCATATTTGATCTTGGAGCATCTTTGTTTATATTATCTTTTGTTTTCTCATCGAGCATATGTTCAATATTACCAAGGTTTTTGAATTGTTCTTTATATCGATCAATATCATTCAAATTACCGCCTAATCTATAAAACCAATCATCACCAGAAACCGGGACATATGGATTGGACAAATCCGAAAGATATTCCTGAACTTGAGCATTAACTTGAGCATTTTGAAGTTTTGGACAAAGATATAATAACGAACCAGAAACAAACAGTGCTGCACCACCATAAATAGCAACTTTTTTAGCTATATCTTTAAAAGTTGAACTGCTTTTTTGAGAATTGTGAATCCTAGAGTCTTGAAGTTTTGTAGGTTCTGAAGCAAAGATATTTGCACAAAAAGAGGTGGCAGTTATTACAGGAGCTAAAACACATGATACAAATTTCATTCTAAGTAATTTACTATTTATTGAACGATTCATTGTAATCTCCTTATGTTTTAAATTAACTTTATTTTAATACTAATTATATCATATTTTTATCAAAAAGTAAAGAGTATTAATGATTTAAAATTTAATCAAGCCAACATAGAATAAGCAAATGTTAATTTAGCTCACATAAATTAAAGTTAGAAAAACTTTATTCGGTAATGTCTCGGATAGCTGCTCTGAAGTTGTTAGGATTTTCACAAAATATGTTCATGTCGCCATTATCAATAGCGATTAAAAGTTTATATACGTCTCTGGCAGCGCTATTAGAAAGGTATTTCAGGAATAAACGAGAGAGGATAGTATCCAAATTTTGGCGAAGCTCATTGCTTGAATTCATAGGATTTGAAATGTTCATAATTGCTATGTCCCAAACTTTTAATACTTGTGAACAACTTAAATATTTATACCCTGAGGTGAACCAAATATTTCGCCATAGTATATTCGATCCTGGAACTGATTTTAAACGAGCTTGATATATAGGATTTTTTGTAAGAGAACTAATTTCCGGCAATTTTTCGAGACTAAAATTCCCATTAGAGTCTACTGCGCAGTCAATTACAGTTAAAATTTTGGATGACACATAGAATATTTTTGCTTCTGTTTCAGGACTTAGCGACTCTAAAGTAGTGTTACTATCTACCAGAAATTTGCTTAGTGCAATTTCGAAATGTGTTCCAAAGTCTTGTGCATATGGTTTCCTTGTTTTATAATTATGGATCACAAATATTCTATAAAATAAATTTCTCAAACTTTGATTTCTTTTTGCAGTAATGGTAACTATTTTTCCGGCATTTTGTCTACAATACACACAGCTTCTGCTAGCGTCTTTATTTATCTCGGATTTTTCAAAATCGTCTATATTTGAATTAATTTTATCAAATTTGTTACGCATACTTATATAGTCAGCAATGTCACTGTCTGTTCCACCTAATTTTTTGAACCATTCATCTACAGTGAGTGGGTCAGAGGGGAGGTGTAATAAACGATTTTCAGTGGAAAAATATTCCGCTCCACACAATATAGAACAGGCGATAAGTGCTGCTGCACCACTACAAATAGCAACTTCTTTAGCTATGGTTTTAGGAGTTAAACTGCTTTTTTGAGAATTGTGAACTTTCAAATCTTGAAGTTGTGTAGGTTCTGAAGCAAAGGTAGTTGCAAAAAAAGGGGTGGCAGTTATTATAGGAGCTAAAATACATGATACAAATTTTATTTTAAGTAGTTTACTGTTTGTTGAATAATTCATTGTAGCCTCCTGATATTTTGAATTAACTTCATCTTAACACTAATTATATCATATTTTGACTTAGAAGTAAATAGTGTTAGGAAAAATTAAAATATTGTTGACAAATCATAAAGAAAGATAATAAAAATACCACATTTCCGAAAAAGAAATGTGGATAATATAAATTTTTTATTCTGCAATATCGTCGGAATAGCCTTCAAATTTATCAAGAGTTTTCAAATAAGAGTAAGAAGAATTCACATTTAGATTTGGATTATATTCGGTGTTTAGATATTCGGTATGTATAAAAACATTCATAGACTGGTGGTTTTGAAGAGCGGTTTTTTCTTCGAGTCTTTTGGATTTGGAAGTGTACGATGCAATTTCTATAATGCTCGTTTGATTAGTTATGTTGTTTACGCTTACCACTCGGTGATAATTTACGTTAATTCCGTTGTCAAGTGTTATTGATTTAATTAATGCCATTTTTAGTATCCTCCTGTTTAATTTTAATTTTTGTATCCTGAAATTTTTAAGACACTTACGTTTTCTACTGTTTTGTATGAAACTGAAGGTGATGTTGAAATATCTATGCTGTAATTTCTTTTAAATGTAACTGATGAATTTGAAAATGCCAAAATACAAGTTTTGAATGATAATTTGGTAGCTGATATATCGGAATATCCTCCGGAAAGACAGCATTCACTTGATGAAATGATACTACTTACATCTAAAACCACAGAGGATCTTAAGTTGAATAAAGCGTAATATATTACCAAATTATCATAATTTTTATATGAGTCAGATAAAGTGATAGTGCTTTGAGATCCGCTTTCATTGCTGTAAAGGACATATTCCTTTTTAAGTCCGAGATTAGATCGTGCTTGTAATGCGGTTTGTCCTCCGGTACCTCCTCGAGAGATAGGAATGACTTTGGTATTTACTTCGTTTATGGCTGCAACAACAGACGTTTTGGTTATTGTATTAAGGTTTGAAATATCTCCTACGCTGTCGGAAAAACTATTTGCCTCATTTATTGCGGAAGTGAGTGCATTGAATTCCGAAGTGCTTTCTATTGCTTCGGAGAAATCTCCTTTTGATGAGACTATTATTTTAATTCCGTTTGCTTTTAGAAGTACATTGTTGGAATCAAAAATTTGAAATTCACATTCCAAAACGCCTTCTGTGGCAGACATTTGAGAAGTAAGCATTACTGTTGCGGTGTTTGAAGAAGTATTGATTTCGCAATTATTAAAAATTTTGGTACCATCAGGTTTAAGAGCATAAAAAGTGACGGTTTTTCCGCTGAGCGAAATGTTGCTGTCAGACTGGTTTTTAAAAGAAGCTTCAATGTAGCGGGAATTTACTTCGCCTTGGTTTGCCAAAAGAGTCAGGTTGTTGTTTTCCCATACTTTAAGACTAATGGTTTTAGTTGTCATTAAGCTTTTTCCTCCTTAATTTTTTTGAATAACCAAATTCTACTCAACTATCCTGCAAAATGAGGAAAAGGTTGCACTAAATCAGTAAACTGTTGAGAATATTTTTCGAATTATAAAAATTTTTAAGTTACTGATTTTATGTCTGGTAGTATAGGGTTGAAATATATATTTGTGAGGTCCTTGCAAAAAAGAACGTGTTGTTATGCAAAAAAACAGATGTACATCTTTCGACATACATCTGTTTACTGAAATTATTTTCCATTTAATATAGGTGTTTCATAAGCTCATTGTAATTGTATTCTTTAGTCATTTTATTTATCATACACCAGTCAATTATAGACCAAATCCCGCATCCACCGGCAGTCAAGAGCTTAACTATTCCTAATCCGACTTGACCGAGCATGAATCTGTCTACTCCAAGATACCCGAGGAAAATTGATATAATAAGAAGTGTAGTAGGGTCTTTGTAATCGATGCTTTGTATTACAACCGACTTGTTGTCGGGAATGTTTTCGAGTTTTTCCTGAATTATTGCAAATTTATCCGTAGGAAAAAATTTGTTGTTCATAGCCATGAATTGTTCGATTTTTTGTGAATCCATAAAATAAATCCTCCTTTACTCAACTGTGGTGTGAATATTTTATCACTAAAGCACAAAAATGTCAATTTATTTTGTAAAAACACGAATGATTAATTTTAAATTTAAAATAATCAAAAATTCGTAAGGGATAAAATTATGAATAAATGTATATAAATGTAAAAGTAAAAAATAATAATTATCGTAGTAATTTATATAGGAGGAAAAAATGATAAAATTAAAGTCCCTTTTGATAAATTTGTTAATTACGCTTGGAGGAGGAGCTGTAATTGCGTTTTTAACACGGGATTCCATGGAAGTTTACGCTAATGTGCAACAACCTCCACTTGCTCCACCTGGAGTGGTTTTTCCGATAATTTGGACAATACTTTATACATTAATGGGAATTTCGGCTTACATGATAACCGAGTCAAATTCCAAACTGAAAAACAAAGCGCTTACAGTTTATGGTATTCAGCTTTTTCTGAACTTTATATGGCCGCTTGTATTTTTTAACGGACAAATGTTTTTGTTTGCATTTATAATTCTTATGGCATTGTGGATTATGGTTTTGTGGATGATTGGAATATTTTATAAAATAAACCCAATATCGGCTTTTTTACAAATTCCGTACGCTTTATGGCTTACTTTTGCAGCTTATTTAAATCTTGGAGTATATTTGCTCAATATGTAGTGTTTGAGTTCCACCCAATTTCCCCGAAATATATATTTGACATAAAATTTTCAATTGCTGTTTTCCTGTCAGGTATAATTTTTTCGGGGAGATTATTTATGTCAAACCATTCCAAAGCTGAGCATTTTTCAGGTTCAGCAATTGTGGGATTACCTTCGTATATGGAAATGTGAAAATATGTGTAGCAATAAACTTTAGAATCTATATTGTTGTAATAAAATCCTGCAAACTTTAAATTTTTTTTAAAGATATTTATTCCAATTTCTTCTTTTGTTTCTCTTATAAGAGCTTCGGAAAGATTTTCGCTTTTCTCTGCATGACCGCTGACAGCAGTGTCCCAAAAACCATCTTTATAGCCTGTATTTTGACGTTTTTGAAGAAGTATCTGTATTTTTTCGTTATGGTTTCTGGTTATAATTAAAAAAACAGCAGTAGGGGTTTCGAATCTTTTTTTCATAATAATTTAAGTCCTTAAAAATATTGATATTTTTAGATTTTTATTTGTTTTAAAGTACATGAGGTAATATTATACCATAAAAATTTTATAAAAAAGCAATTATAACACCAAATAAAGTTTAATTGAACAAAAAAAGCTTATCGTATATAATCTTATACCATAAAGTTTTATGTATAATGGAAAGCTGGAATGATTTACTATGATAAATGTCCCTAAAATGTATGGAAGTTGTGTATTCAGCGATGAAGAAATGAAAAAAAGGCTTCCTTTGGAAATTTATGAAAGATTAAAGAAATCAATTGACGAAAATCTTGCGGTAGATTGTGAGACAGGTGAATTTGTTGCGAGGGCAATGAAAGATTGGGCACTTGAAAAGGGAGCTACTCACTTTACGCATTGGTTTCAACCTTTAACTGAGATTACAGCGGAAAAACACGATAGTTTTTTAAATTTCGGAAAAGACGGAAACGTCGAAATGGATTTTTCAATAAAAGATTTGTTTAAAGGTGAGTCAGATGCATCGAGTTTGCCTTCAGGGGGACTTAGAGCTACGTTTGAAGCACGTGGATATACTTCATGGGATCCAACATCTTATGCATTTGTAAAAAATCATTCTTTATATATACCTACATTTTTTTGTTCTTATAGTGGAGAAGTGTTAGATGAGAAAACTCCTCTTTTGAAATCCATGTATGCGTTGAGTAAACAGTGTTTGAGGATCTTGAAAATTTTAGGAAATAAAGACGTTAAAAAAGTTACTCCGTGTATGGGAGCCGAACAGGAGTATTTCCTTATAGACAAGGAAATGTATGAAAAACGTAAAGACATAATATTTTGCGGGAGAACCTTATTTGGCTCCAAACCGGTAAAAGCGCAGGATTTGTCTGACCACTATTTTGCAGCTTTAAGACCCAGAGTTGCAGAATTTATGCAAGATTTGGATTTAGAATTGTGGAAATTGGGAGTTCCTTCAAAGACAAAGCATAATGAAGTAGCACCGGCTCAACATGAAGTTGCGCAGATATATACATACTCTAATTTGGCTGCAGATCAAAATCACATAATAATGGAAACTCTTAAATTAGTTGCCGAAAGGCACAATTTGGTTTGTCTGTTGCATGAAAAACCTTTTGAATTTATTAATGGAAGCGGTAAACATAATAACTGGTCGCTTTGTTCAAATGACGGTAAAAATCTCTTGGATCCGGGTGATTCTCCAAGAGAAAATATTCAGTTTTTAATTTTCTTGTGTGCAATGATAAAGGCTGTTGACGAATATGCCGATTTGCTTAGAATATCCGTTTCTTCTCCGAGCAACGATTGCAGACTGGGAGGTCAAGAAGCACCTCCCGCAATTGTGTCGGTATACCTTGGTGAAGAAATTACAGATGTTCTGAGATCTGTGGAAAGCGGAGAAATTTATACTCAACCAATAAAAAATGATTTTGAAATAGGACTTAATGTTTTTCCTAAATTTTCTCGAGATACTTCAGACAGAAACAGAACGTCTCCGTTCGCATTTACCGGGAATAAATTTGAATTCCGAATGGCAGGTTCGGGTCAGTCGGTTGCATCTCCAAATATGATTTTAAATACAATAATGGCTCAATCGCTTAAAGAATTTGCCGATGAACTTGAAAAAAGCAGTAATCCGTCGTCTAAGTTAAATGAGCTTCTTGTGGCTACCATAAAAAAACATAAAAAAGTAATATTTAACGGAGACAGTTATTCAAGTCAGTGGGCTGAAGAAGCTGCAAAAAGAGGACTTTGCGACTTTAAGACTACTGTGGAAGCGTTGGAACATTCTCTTGATGAAAAGAATCTCAAATTGTTTGAAACTCATGGAGTTTTATCACGTAGGGAAATGAAGTCGCGTTATGGCATACATTTGGAAAATTATTCAAATATAATTCATATAGAATCCAAAACTCTAATAAGTATGGTTAAGAGTGAAATTTTACCGGCAATTTCCAAGTATACGAAAGTTATGGCGGAAACGGTTTGGGCAAAAAAACAGCTTGAAAGTGACGTTTTGTGTGATTACGAAATGGATATGTTGAAAAAGTTCACTGAAATTTCATCTGAACTCTATAGTGATATTCAAAAGCTTTATACGCTTGACTCCGAGATATCAGGAATTTCCGATTCGCTTGAACGTGCTCGTGGTTATAGAGATAAGGTTATAAAACTCATGAAAGAGATACGTGGATCTATAAATTGGGTTGAATCCTGCATACCAAAGGAATTTTGGCCATATCCGACATACGAAGATATTTTATTCAGTGTTTAAAAATATGTTCTAAAATTAGATATCAGTATATTTTTCGAGAAAATTATTTACGGTTTTCCAGTACAAAGTAGGATTTACTGTCGAAGATTGAACATGTGCCGCATTTGGGACTATTAATCTTTCTTTTTTGCAAGGAGCGGAATCATAAATTATGTTTGCCATTTTAGTTGGAACAAATTTATCTTCTGCTCCGTGTATTATAAGGATAGGAATTTTACATTTCTTTACTTGTTTTATAGCATCTGCATCTTCGAGAGAGTAACCTGCTTTTATTTTGGTTATAAACGACATAAAGTTTAGGAATGGGAAAGATGGCAAATATAAAAATTTTTTCAGTTGATAACTGAGTTCATCCCAAGCAGATGAATATCCGCAATCAGCAATAACGGCTTTGACATTTTTCGGTATATCTTCTCCGGAAGTCATCAAAACCGTTGAAGCTCCCATGGAACCGCCGTAAAGAATTATTTTTGCGTCTGAATTTTCTCTTATTATGCGGTCTATATATCTGATTATATCTAATCTGTCATGCCAACCCATGCCGATGTATTCGCCTTGACTTTTGCCGTGACCTCGTGCATCGGGAACAAGCAAATTAAATCCCATATTGTAAAAATTTATTGCGTTTTGGCATTGTTTAAGTGCATATCCGTTATACCCATGACACATTATTACCCATTTTCCTGAATTTGTTCTGCTTTTAATGACATAATAATTGAGTTTTAAGTTGTCAAATGAGAATATAAATTCTGTTTTGCAGTGAGATTTAAACCATTCTTCGGCAAGTTTTTTTTCTTCGCTTTTAGTTTCTTTGGACGTTCCAGGTGTAGCTTTTAAAAAAGCTGATTTATCAGTGTGAGAGTTTATTGCAAGTTTATAAAGATAATTTCCTAAAAATACTCCCGTAAGGATTATGAGAACAAGAGTGGTTAAAAAAACAATCAATAGTATTTCTGCCATTTTCATTGAATTTGTTAACCTCCTTGTTTCAAATTGTTTATATGGAGTATATTACATTGTGTTTTATATAATGTCAATATAAAAATATTTTTAAATTTATATATTTTGTAAAAGGAGTGTAAAAACATGGTATTTTCGAGTAAAACAATGGACATTAATTTTAAAGATGAAGTTGGATATCTGACATTTAAGGGATTAAAAAAATACTCATACATAAATCATGCGTTTTCCACACGAATTGGAGGAGTAAGTAAAAATGAATTCAAATCCATGAATTTGAGTCTTTGTTGCGGAGATTCCGAAGAATGTGTAACGGAGAATTATAGATTATTTTGTAAAGCTTTGAATTTTGATGTGAATAAACTTGTTCGAGGAAATCAAATTCATGGAACTGATATTATAAAAATTACGGAAGAAACTCTAAATGAAAAAGGATTTAAAGAACTCATATTTGACCCTTGTGATGGCTTTGTGACAAATGTTCCGGAAGTGGTTTTAACGTCATTTCATGCCGATTGCCCTGCGATATTTATGATAGATACTAAAAATAAAGCGATAGGACTTGCTCATGCAGGTTGGAGAGGGACTGTTGAAAAAATTTCGCAAAAATTATTAAATACTCTGACTTATGAGTATGGTTCATCGGAAAGTGATATAGTTTGTGCGATAGGTCCGGGAATAGGGAAATGTTGTTTTGAATGTTCAAAAACTATTTTACCTGAATTTGAAAAGTTAAATATTGATAATTTTTATATAAATTCACATGAAAATGATGAAAAAATATACATTGATATTTTGGAAGTTAATAGAAAATTATTGATAAAATCCGGTTTAAAAGAGGAAAATGTTTTTGTATCGGATGTTTGTAGCAGTTGTAATAAGGATTTGTTGTTTTCGCATAGAGCAACTAAAGGTCATCGTGGAAATAACGCTTCTTTTATGTCTATTGTTGTGTGAAATCTTGAAGTTTATTCACAAAACTTAAGATTTTTGCCTTATTTGTGGTATATTTGTAATTTATTACATCAAATAAAAATGATGAATTTTAAAACAATTTTCTGAAAGTTTAACACTATAAATATTCTTCTCTAAAAAGATTAAAAGTTTGAGTAAGATTAAGTTTTCCGTAACCCCATTGAGGGTTCGGATATTGTCTGTTTTCATCTCTGGTACTGCCTCTTATTAGGACGGTTCTGAGGCGGTTACCTGTCATTGTAGGTGAATTTCCTTCGACGAGAGCCCACTGAAACATTAGTGCCGAAGCTCCACAGGCAATGGCGGCAGAAGTACTCGTTCCAGTCATAGTTCCCATACCGATTGGATAGAATCCGGATACATTTACTCCAGGAGCAACAAAATCAGGAGAAATTTTATAACTTATGGTAGGACCCCAAGAACTATTTATGTAGAGGCTGTTTTCTCTTGAGTTATATGCTCCGACGCTGAGAGCGCCTTGAGAAGTAGACGGAATAACAATTGTGTAATTGGGGGTAGGGGAAGTGAATTCTACATTGGGACTGATAAATCCTGTCATGGGTAACCATGCGTGGTATTCTCCGCTTATGATAACGTCGCCATGTAAATTAATTTCCCATGTTCCCGGGACGGCATCGGTTACTTGTACTACGGCGAATCTGCTTTCGTTTTGGTGATAAAGCATTGTAACTGTTGATTTTTCAAAAATCAATTTTCTTTCAAAGGTTGTGCCTACATTAAAAGGTATCCGATTTATCACTTCACCGGTAGGCGACTTGAGGGAAAAAGATATTTTGTCCCAGCCGGGGTACCAAATGTACACACTGAAATTATTAACATTTTCACCGACTTTGATTTCAATAGGGACAATGTCACCGTTTTTCCTTACAACACCTTGAGTGTGGTGACGTGCATTACTTTCGTTTCCCACTCCTGTGCAAACAGCGATACCTACTGCGTTCGAGACAAAAGTTATGTAATTTTCAAGTCTGTTCTGACCGTTGTGACCTCCGAAATTGCTTCCTAAACCCAAACATATTGCACAAGGAATTTGTTCGGGTTGAGTTTTGTCTATTGCAAAAGTTATTCCTAAAATTATATCTATGGCTTCGTACGCATTTTTTTGTTCGGGAGGGACGAGAAATTTGTTAAGATAATATTTGCTTGCTTTTTTCAATTTTACGACTACGATATCTGCGTCTGGAGCAGCGCCTATAAAATCTTCGTAATCTCGTCCTGCGGAGATAGAAGCCAGGAAAGTGCCGTGACCATCGGTATCTTTGTGGGGAACAATGCTGTAAGGATCATCGCTTTTGAGAGCTTCATTTATTTGTTCTTGTGTGTACACAGTTCCAAAATTTACGTCAAGATCATTCGGTTCTGACTGAGTTGTTTGATCCCATATATATTTTATTTTTGTTGTTCCGTCCTCGTATCTGAAAATTGGTTGGGTGTAGTCTATTCCCGTATCTATGATTGCAATGGTTGTACCTTTTCCGGTGAGATTAAGGTATGGTTGCTGCTGAACCTGAAGTATTCCGGAAGATTCGAGGGCTTCTTTTCCGGTTAAACCGTAAATTTCGGGGTAAATATTTAAAAAATCAGAACCAAGGTCGGCAAATATTTGTTCCATGTATTTTTCGTTAGTATAAAGTATAGCAAGCTCATTGACCAATACTCTGCCGAGGCGAATATATGGACGTTTTTCCAAAAAATTTTGAAAAATATTTGTATACCAATAATAAAAGGATATTGTAGTTGGTAAGTTTATAAATTCATAAAGAGGCATTTGAGATTCATCTAAATCTTCATCGGGCATAAAATTTCTCCTTTAAAAATTTGGTTACAGATGGAGGTTTGAATTTAAAAAATGTAATAAATCTTATATTAAAAGAACTAATTGCTGTTTTTTTATTAAATAAAATTTGATTAAACATATCCACTGAAAGCTCTTAGTTGTCCCAGAGTGTCCAAAAGGCACAGTGAACCATATCCCCACCTGTTATTTGGATAAGTGATGGAAGAAGCTCTTCTTGCTCCGCTTTTTAAGTAAGCTTTTACTCTTTCTCCGTACAAAAAGGGATCATTGCCTTGAACAATGCCCCATTGCATCATCATGGCTACGGCTCCGGTTACGAAAGGAGCGGCTATACTTGTTCCTGTGAAAGAACTGTATCCTCCTCCGACGGCTGTTGTAAGTACGTTTACTGCAGGTGCTACTAAATCTGGTTTGGAAAATATAATATTAAGAGTATTACCCCGCCCGGAAAAAGTTGCCGGAGTATTTCTTGTAGAATCATATCCCCCGACTGTTATCACATTTTGAGCTGTAGAAGGTATTGTAAGAGTTACGTCATTGCAAGGTGTTGTAAAAGCCGTTTCTTCCGACACTTCTTCTATGGTGGGAAGATATATGTTGTAATTTCCGTCTACTATTTTAGAAGCTTTTATTTTTATTGTAAAAACACCGTTTAAAGGTGTTCCTGAAAGAGAATTTATTTGAAAAAATATTTCCTGAAAAGCATTGTAAAACCGAGGTTGACCATAATTAATCAAGATAGATGTGTCACCGATTCTGTAGGTTCGTGTCAAATCGTAATTGATTATTTCTCCTGTGGTTTGACCGTTTGGTAAAATCAATTCTACAGTAAAGTTATCCACAAAATTTTTCCATAGTGTTATATAAAAGGACGGATATTTTCCCGCATAAAAAAATTTAACATCTTGCGTTTCACCAGAAGAAATTTTTCCGGAATAATGATGGGCCGCTCCACCTTCATTTCCCGAAGCTACTATGATGGATGTTTTCCACTTTTCGGCCATGCTGTTTATGTAGGTTTCGAAAATGGATTGACCGTTATGAGGACCATCATTAGTGCCGTAACTTATGTTTATTGCCAGTGGCATTTTTAATTCTAAAGCTTTATCAATGCAATATTTTATTGCTCTCATAAGTTCGGTGGTAAGGGCGAAAGAGGGGTATCCTTTTTCACCGAGTTTTACCACTATAAGCGATGCTTTAGGAGCAACTCCTGCATTTTCTCCTCCTGATGCACGCCCATTTCCTGCAGCTGCTCCTGCCACTGCTGTTCCGTGTCCGGCTGAATCGGTTTCGGGAACAATTTGATATGGATTGGAACTTTTCAAAGCTTCATTTATTTGAGAGTTTGTATATTCTGCCCCACCTGTGAATCCTTGTGGAGAGTTGCCGGAAATTGTTTGATCCCAAAGATAAAGTATTCTGCTTGTGCCGTCTTCATTTATGAAATCCGGGTGAGTGTAATCTATTCCGGAATCGAGTATTGCAATTATTGTACCTTCTCCGGAAATATCGGTATCTTCGAACGATTCTACATTTGTTACACATGAATGGCTGAGTTCTTCTTTTAAATTTGAAGTCAAGGTTTTCGGAGGTTCAAGGTGTTCTATTTCGGGATATCGAATAAGTAGTGGAATTTTATCAAGAGAAAGTGTAGCAATAGCATATCCTGAGCCTAATATTTCAATTTCAATTTGTAGTTCATCAGCTATTTTTAATATATCTCCATTGTATTTTACAATTACTTCCCAGTCATTGGATGCATTTACTCTTCCTGCTTCAAGTTCGGTATCTTGAAATTGATTAACTACATTTCTTGGTGGTATTCGGTTTACAGCAGGCATAAAAAGAGTTCCTCCTTTCTGATATATTATGAATTTTTGAATGTGATGATTCCAATAAAACAAAGAACTCACTCGAAATACACGAGGAGTTCAATGAAATTATATTTTATATAGAATTTGACGAACTGAAATTAAGCGTTACAAATAAAAAAGACGGCAAAGCCGTCCCGATAAAGTATCAAACTAACCTTCGATAAGAATTTTATTGCTTTGTTCAAGTTTTTTGTTTTTCGGAAATTTGATCGTGAGAACACCGTTTTTGAAGGAAGCTTTTATATCTTCCTGGCTCAAATTTTCTCCCACATAGAAACTGCGGCTGCATTTTCCGAAATGTCTTTCTCTGCGGATATAATTCCCAGTCTTGTCTTTTTCTTCAGATTCTTCGTTTTTTGAAGCGCTTATATTCAAATATCCCTTATCAAGCTCAATGTTTACCTCGTCTTTTTCATATCCCGGCAAATCTATGGTTAGTTCCACACCATCACTTGTTTCAACGACATCGGTTTTCATGGTTTTAATGTTAGAAGGTGAGGATAAGCCATCATTCCAAAATTTTTCAAAATGCTTTGCAAAGTCATCGAATAAATTATTTTCGTTATACGGCATCATATACATAATTATACCTCCTAAAAATATAAAAAAGTAATAAACAAACTATAAAATAGCTTGTAATTGTAGTGTAGCACTACTTTTTAGCAGTGTCAACCCCTTAGTGCCAATTTTTTTAAAAATATTTTTCAGCACGATAAAAGTTTTTCCATAATTGAACTTATTATACTTTTGTGTTAGAATATAAGCTCAATATATATACATTACTAAAAAGGAGAAAAGAAATGTATTACTATGATTTTAGCTACATAATTTATATGGTTATTTCTCTTTCGGTTTCGTTGTATGCTCACTTTAAAGTTAAAAGTGCATTTAATAAATATTCCAGAATAACCTGTTCTAAAAAGCTTACAGGTGTAGAATCTGCACAAGCGGTTCTCAGGTATAACAATGTTTCTGGAGTGTCAATAGGAAAGATAAACGGATATTTCAGTGACCATTTTGATTCACGAACCAATCAGATATCTTTATCTGAAAATGTGCATTCTCATTGCACAGTAGCATCTTTAAGCGTAGCTGCTCATGAAGCAGGACATGCGGTGCAAAATGCTGTTGGTTACGCACCTCTTAAAATTCGTCATTCTTTGGTGCCTGTAGTTCAAATAGGTTCAAATCTGGCAATGCCGTTGGTATTTATCGGACTTATTCTGCCTGTTCAATATAATTTCGTTGTCAATGCAGGAATAATACTTTATTCTCTTGCTGTTTTGTTTCAGTTGGTCACTCTCCCGGTAGAATTCAACGCCAGTCATAGAGCGTTTTTGGCTCTTAAAGGAGCAGGATTGGTTACCCCAGAGGAAGAAAAAGGCGTTAAAGATGTCTTAAGTGCGGCTGCATTTACTTACGTGGCGGCTACATTTACGTCTCTGCTCTCTCTTTTAAGACTTATCTTTATTTCTCGTAGGAGAGATTGAATTTTTAGAAAAACTTAATTAATTGAAGAGTAAAAAGGAGCTTTTAACAGTTCTTTTTTAAATACATTTGCTTTAAAATAAAAAGCCTGAAATATTTTTCAAGCCTTTTTTAATAAAGTTCATAATTGTGCGTGAGGTTTATTCTAAAATTTCCGGATGCATTCGAGTGTAGTGGTATAGATATTGTTGTGCAATTCCTGCAAATTTTCCGAAAAAATCGGATGATTCATTTTTGAAAAATTTATTCATAATTTTTTTCATCCAAACGTCTATGGGGAATGCCTCTAACCTGTGAAAGCCGTATAGAAGTACACAGTCTGCAACTTTAGGACCTACTCCGTAAATTTTCATTAAAGAATTTTTTGCATCTCGGTAATTCAAATTTTTTATAGTTTCGAAATTTATAAACCCGTTTGATACTTTTCTTGCTGCGTCTAAGATGTACTTTGCTCTAAATCCAGATTTGATAGGTTCTAAATCTGAAATTTCCAGTGAAGCTATTTTTTTAAAACTAGGAAACGAAAAACCGTACTCCGTTTTTTCTCCGTATAAAGTACAAAGTGAACGAATGATTTTTTTAATGCGAGGTATGTTGTTGTTTTGAGAAATTATAAATGAACATAATGTTTCCCATGGTTCCTGTTTAAGTATTCGTATACCGCTGCACTCCGAACATGCCTTTTCAAGAATAGGGTGTAGTTCTGAAAGTTTACTACATATCTCGGAATAATTAGTATTTAAATCAAAAAAATCATACCAAAACTCCTTGAAATTTTCGTATGATATATTTTGAAAAATGATTTTATCATTTTGCTGATAGAGTTTAATACTTTTACCCAAAACGATTCCTGTAAATGTTTCATTGGTTTTTTCGAAACGAAAACACTGACCACAATCAAAAGTTTGATCAAGGTCAAAGTTTTTTACATTTTCTATTATGACGTTTTCATCCGATACAACGATATTCAAAGCGCACCAATACTAAGCATTTTCAGAAGTCTTGCCGCTTTTCATGCATCTTGTGCAAGCATAAAGACGGGTTGGTGTTCCGTTAATTACGGTCTTAACTCTTCTAATGTTGGGTTTCCACATTTTATTGGAACGTCTGTGAGAGTGAGAAACCTTTATTCCAAATACTGCTGCTTTTCCGCAAATTTGACATTTTGCCATAATAAAATCTCCTTACCGTTATTTAAATTAAGTTTTCAAGCTTAAATATGTATTACCTGATTTTTGATTTACGCCTGTTATATAATACTATCAAATAAATGAATTAAATGCAAGCAAAATGATGATTTTATTTTAGAAATGAACAATAATTTTATTAATAGAGAGAATCTTGAAAATTATTATAAAAAATTAAAAATTACAGTTGTAATAAATGTCGTATATTGTTATAATGTGAAGCATAGGTGATACTTGAAAGTTTTATACGAGGAGTTATAAAATTTTCGGGCGTGTTTTTGTCTTTATTAATATGCGGAGGAATGTTTTTACGCTTTCTGTAATAAAGTTTTTATATCAAACAAACTTACTTTAGTGTAAAAAATTAGTTTAAATATAAATTTTATTCCGTTATTTTAAGGACAGCAACATAAAGTTTAAAACTTCAGAGAGGATGTGGTTGTGTCAGAGCAATTGATGTTTTCAGCGAATGTTATAAATTTGTAAAGGAGTATGTTTTAAAATGAGCGAATCATCGCAGGGTGTTTCACAAAAGCCTGAATTTAATAAGTTTCAACAAATTTTGTGGCCGATTCACAACTACGAACTCAAAAAGTTTCTTCCAATGAGCTTTTTGATGTTCTTTATTCTTTTTGTTTATACTATGGTTAGAGATTTAAAGGATTCTTTGGTTAGAAAAGAGGCAATAGGAGGAGGAGCCGAACTTGTTCCGCAGATTAAATTATGGTTCGTCATGCCGGCTGCTTTTTTACTGGTTATAGTTTATACTTTTTTAATTAACAAGTTTGGATTTAAGAAAACTTTTTATATCGTGGTTTCCTCTTTTATGGCATTTTATGTAGTATTTATTTTGTTCTTATACCCAAATCGTGCGGTTATTCATGCTAACGAAGCAACAGTTCGAGCAATGCAAGCAGCGTGGCCACCTTTCTTTTACTGGATTATCCCATGCTTGACCAATTGGTCCTTTACGTTGTTTTATGTAATTTCGGAGCTGTGGGGAACTATGGCTATATCTTCGCTTTTCTGGCAGTTTGCATATGAAGTAACAATGAAGAATGAAGTAAAGAGATTTTTCGGTCTTTATGCAATCATAGGAAACATCGGTGTAGTATGTTCCGGCGGACTTTTAAAAACTCTTGCACAAATGCCCGGAGATGCTCACATATATGTAAGTATTGGCACATGTATAGTTTTCGGAATTGCAACTATGGTTATGTATTGGTATATTAACGCTTTCGTTTTGAAAGATCCAAGACTTTATGACCCGAGTCAGATTAAATCTAAGAAGAAAAAAGAAAAAGTCGGTGTCATGGATGGCATTAAAATTTTGTGTAAATCTCCTTATTTGTTAATGATTTGTGCAATAGTTGTGTGTTATGGTATTGGAATTAATTTTTTTGAAGTAGTGTGGAAAAAATACACAGATCGAATGGTTAAAGGTGCAGCTGGAGTTTCTGATATGATGGCAAACCTTTCTATGCTCACAGGTGTTTTAACAATTGTAGCTTCTCTGTTCGGTCAGAATATTTTAAGAAAAACCAAATGGAGAACAGCGGCCCTTATCCCAGCATCAATTTTAGCTGTTTTCGGAGGAATTTTCTTTGTTATAGTTCTTTATGGTGAATATGTTTCTCCAATGATTTTTGGAACGAGTTTTGCAGTTCTTGCAGTGTGGTTTGGGCTTATCCAAGATGCACTTTCAAAGAGTGTAAAATATTGTTTGTTTGATGCTACAAAGAATATGGCTTATGTACCACTTGATGAAGATACAAGAACTAAAGGTCAAGCAGCAGTTGAAGTTATCGGTGGTCGTGCAGGTAAGGCAGGTGCATCTGCAGTTGGGATGTTCTTAACAAGCGTTGTTTCTGCAGGTTCTGCATTAACAGATCACGTAGTGACGATTTTTGTTCTTTTCACTACAACAGTTGCTGTGTGGATTGGTTCTGTATTCAATCTTAGCAAAAGATATGAAGCTAAAGTTTTAGAAAACAATGCTAAACAGTAAGTTTAATTTTAGATTTTTTAACTAACTTTTTGATGACCTGTTCTAATTACGATCATATAGAGTTTGAATTTTCAGAGAATGTGTGATTAGATCAGGTCAATTAATTTTTTCGATAAGTATATAAACTTGTAAAGGAGTATGTTTGATGAACGAATCATCGCAAGGCGTTCCACAAAAGCCTGAATTTAATAAATTTCAACAGATTTTGTGGCCGATTCACAACTACGAACTCAAAAAGTTTCTTCCAATGAGCTTTTTGATGTTCTGTATTCTTTTCGTTTACACGATGGTAAGAGACCTCAAAGACGTATTTATTCAGAAATATGCGGTTTGCGGAGGCACTGAACTTATGCCGGTTCTGAAACTCTGGTTTGTTATGCCAGCAGCATTTCTTGTAGTCATGTTGTTCACGTATTTGATAAGTAAGTTCGGTAGCTATAAGACATTTTATATAATGGTATCAATTTTTATCGCATTTTATGCAATTTTCCTGTTTGTTTTGTTTCCTAACACTGCAAGTTTGCACGCTAGTGCAGATACAGTAAGGAAGATGCAAGCTTCTTGGCCGGGTTTTTTTTATTACATAATTCCCTGCCTTACTAACTGGTCTTACACCTTATTCTATATTTTTTCTGAAATTTGGGGAACAATCGCAGTTTCTTCACTATTTTGGCAATTTGCAAATCAAGTAACCAAAAAGAGCGAAGTCAAAAGATTCTACGGGTTTTATGCTATGATTGCAAATTTAGGTGTTGTTTTCTCAGGTGAAGTTTTGAGAAGAATGTCTGGTGCAAAGGGCGCTGAATTTGATAGAAACGTAAGAATTCTTGTCGGCGTTTGCATTTTGTTTGCTTTCGCAGCTATGGGAATTTTCTATTACATTAATGCAGTAATTCTTAAAGATCCAAGATTTTATGATCCTTCAGAAGTTAAGATAAAGAAGAAAAAATCGAAAGTTGGTATTGCGGAAGGTATCAGGATTCTGTTTACTTCACCGTACATTGGATTAATTGCAGTATTGGTAATCGCATATGGTGTTTCCATTAATTTTATAGAAGTAGTTTGGAAAGAACAGATGAGAGCTAACCTCAGAGGTTCAAACGAATATGCCCAGATGATGGGTAGACTTTCTATCGTGACAGGTATATTTACAATTTGTACATCAGTTTTAAGCACACGCATTCTTAGAAAATTCAGCTGGAAAATATCAGCAGTTATCACTCCAATTATTGTAATGACATTCGGCGGAACATTCTTTGCTCTTGTACTTTACGGAAAAAATGGTGGAAGAGAACTTTTTGGTCTTTCAGTTCCGATGTTGGCAATATGGGTAGGACTTTTCATAGATGCGTTAGTAAAGAGTATCAAATATTGCTTGTTTGATTCAACCAAAAATATGGCTTACAGACCTCTTGATGATGATACGAAAACAAAAGGTCAAGCAGCAGTTGAGGTTATCGGTGGCCGTGCAGGTAAAGCAGGTGCTTCTACAATTATATACTTTTTAACAAACATTGTATCAGTAGGAAGTAAAGTGTTGGCTCACCTTTACACAATTGTTCCGATTTTTGCAGTAACTGTAATAGGATGGATTGCTTCAGTTTGTGGACTTAGTAAAAAGTACGAAACTAAATTAGCTGAAGAAACAACTGTTCAAAAATAATTTAAATGAATAAATATTTAAGCGTTCTTCATATGGAAGAGCGCTTTTTATTTTTAGAAAAACAATATAGGGTATGTTAGCCATAGTTTAGAGTTTAAGCGTTTAATTACAGCCGTAATTTCCAGCTCACACTTACGAAAAAAATTGTCGTTTACTATTCATAAACAGATATGTGTATTTTTTAAATTCATCTTATTTTATGTTTGATTTTATATTTGTGTCTAAGTTCTTTAAAAATACCTGAAATAAACCCACCGGTTCTTCGGTGGGCTTTTTATCAATACTTTCTCTAATGTTTTTCCCATATCTGATACTTGTAATTTCTATCACCAATGTCAACCCAACGCCATCCTACACATTTTCTGTCAATGTCATTCATTGTCACATATCTCCCTGTTTGCCTGTTTCTCAAGCGAAAATACATAAGACTGTCATCAATTGGCTCAAATATCCATTGTTGATTATGTCCATCATGTTTCGACCAAGCACATAACCGACCCGTAGTAACGGTTTCATCTAAAACTAAAGTACCCATACAATACCCTCCGGCAAATGCTCTTAAAAAATTTGGTAAAAATGCATGTGTTTCATAACTCTCCAACACATACGTATGGGGTGGTGCATCTTTAACAAGATGGGCTACCCAGTGACCTCTATTGCCATAATTATCACCACATCCAAGAATGCCCTCACCATTTACCCACGAACAAATACCATGATCGCAAGCACGTGATTCATAATGAATACCAGGAGCACACAATCTTAAACCAGGCTCGGATCTCAAAGTTAGGTGGATTATTTCCCCGTTATTAGGGAAATTTGCAAAAGCGCAGGGAACCAAACTAACAAATGCTACGAACGAACAAAAGATAAAAGAAAAAAATTTTTTCATCATAAAAACCTCATTTGTATCAGTATATAATGTAGAAATTTAATAATCAATTAAATTTTTACATATTCTACCAATTAAATACATATATAGGTAAATTTTACATTTTGTATTTAAAATTGACAAAACATTTACGTTTCAAAAATCAATTTAATTATGAGTTAATAATGATATAAATTTGATAAATTATTCTAAAATTAAGTAAAATACAATTATATATTAAAATTTATTAAATAATTTTTATAAATATTGTCGTCAAGTTCATATTGATAGTTTATATTACGTGAATTGATCGAATAAGGTGAAAGATTTTGTAAAGTAGTAACTATAGTTAATTAAAATAAAAATATATTATATAGTGAAAAGAGTTAATTTCGTAATTGTTCCTTTCTGTACAGTGCATTTTAGTAATGATTGGGTGTTTTTCTAATTATGAAAACTATAATAATGATTATTAAATGACTAATTATGATAGTTACTTGTTGTTGAAAAATTATATAAATTATTTAATTGAGGTAAATTTATTGGATGATTAAGGTGTAAAAATTTGTTTTTGTAGTAATATAAAATTTGTTAAAGATATATTGATTTTGGTTAAATTTTTTAAAATTATTAAAAGAAATTGTTTTATTTGGAATTAAATTATGTCTATAAAATTTGTTTATAGAACGTATTATGAATATTGTTTGTTTTTTGTAGTAAATGCGAAATTAGTTTTTAAAATAATATTTACAATTAAATAAAAATATGTTAAAATTAAAGTATAATGTCGAGAAAGGAATTTTAATTAATGAATTATAAAAGAAGTAAGTTAATGAGAAAATGTTTGGCTTTTTCTTTATGTTTATCATTAACTACGGGTTCGGTTGTGCCTTGCTATAGTTTAGGTCCGAATGATCCTACGAGTAGTACGGCCTCTCCTAACGTGGGATATTCAGAAGAACCAAATAAAATTTGTGGTTTAGCAATTAATCTTTTGGGTGGTAATCTGCCCCCTAATGCGACTGAGGATCAAGCTATGGGAATGTTGTTGGATCAAAGCTTAAACGTATTGGGGAATGTAAGTAAAAAACTTATTTCATATTTTGTGCTGTCTTTTATGTTGAAATTTTCGGGTGATGTTGTTGACTATCTAAAAAGTCTTTGTGTAGCCGGAAGTAGTGTACTAAAGAGTTATTTTTACAAATTTACCTGTAAAGGGATTAATACAAAAAGATATGAAGTCATTCTTGAGAGGATAGAGAACAGGCTCCGTAAGGAGTTGGTTGGTCAAGATGAGGCCATAGATTCACTGTTAAAGATAATCAGAGGCTATTTGGAATCAATGGTACAAGCTAAAGCATTGGGTAAAAAATTTAAAGGTGGATTTGTCTTATACTTAACAGGAAATCCGGCTACAGGTAAATCAATTGCTATGAGTATAATTCAAAAGGAAATGGGATTAGATTCTTACATTATTCGTCCGTCTAGTACAATAGGGGATAAAAATAAAAAATCTGGAACCATAGCAGCAAAATTGCTTGATCCAGAAATTCAAGATAACGGAAAAACTAAAGTATCAGTAGATACACCGTTAACTAAGCAAATAAAATCAAATGTACCGACACTCTATTGTTTTGAAGAAATAAATAAAGTGAGAATTTTTGATAGTGTGTTGCAAAAGAGAAACCTTAGAAATGAAAATGGAAAAATCATGGGAAGCAGTATTGATGAAATACTCAGAAACTTTGGAAATACGGCACAAATCAATGGGGTAGATGCATCAAGTTCAATTTTAATAGCCACATCGAATGAAACACCTGAACAATTATCTGATCTAGAAAGTAGTTTATATAACAGATATAAAGGATGCCATGTTCATTTTAAAGATTTTAATAAGAAAAATTATGCTGAGATTATAAATAGAAAGACAAAAGATATCAAGGAATATTATAAGAAAACTTATAACATGGATGTTGTATTAGATGAATCTGTGACAGAATACTACTCCAAAAAATTTGAAAAAGAAAATTCAGGTGGTAGAGGTGTTGATGTGTTAATGAATGACTTTAGGTCTGAATTAAAAAATTATATTAATTCTACTGAAAATTTCAAAGATACAACCGTTTCAATAAACTACGACACTGAAATCGGTAATCTATATATTAAAAATGTTTAGAAATATAAATTGTATACTATATTTTAATTTAAGGCTTTTGTCATTAAATTAATCAATAAAGTCTGTGACATATTATTTTTGTGATGGAATTCTTTGTTTAAATAAAGTTGTCATGGACTTTTAATAATTGTTGAAAAAATAATTCTAATTAAAATTGAGATATAATTTTATTATTTGACTTGTATCAAGATTAAAATATTATATTTGTATTAAAAAAATGATTTTTAATTTATTTTAGTATATGAGGTGAGCAGTTTAATTTGTATTTTGAACACGACACTTTCAAACTTTTATACTATAGTTTAGTTGTGATATATTAAGTTAGAAGATTAAGTTTTTAATGTTTTTGTTTATAAAAAAAATTACCTCTTAGAAAAATCAATTTTCTGAGAGGTTTATTAAAGTTAAATTATATTCAGTTAGGTTTAAATATAATTATTTTTCGTCAATAGCTTCCAAACCGGGTAATTCTTTTCCCTCTAAAAACTTAAGAAAAGCACCCCCACCGGTAGATATATGTGTCATTTTATCAGAAAAACCAAATTTTTCGATTGCTGCAGCTGAATCTCCACCGCCTACAATAGAAATTGCATTACTCATAGAGAGCGCTTTAGCAATTTCAAAAGTTCCTTTTTCGTAGTTTTTCCACTCGAATACGCCCATTGGACCATTCCAAATAACAGTACCTGCATCTGAAATTACTTCTGAAAAAAGCTTAATTGTTTTTGGTCCGATATCCAATCCCATCCAGCCTTCCGGAATTTTATCGGCATCCATAGTTTTATGTGAAGCATCGCTATTATATCGGTCTGCAGCTTCCACATCCAATGGTAAGACAAATCTTACATCGTTTTCTTTAGCTTTAGCCATCATGTCTTTAGCAAAGCTTATTTTATCACTTTCACATATAGAATTCCCTACGGCGTACCCTAAAGCGTTCATGAAAGTGTAAGACATTCCGCCGCCAATTATGATCGTATCTACTTTTTCAAGTAAATAATCAATAACGTTTATTTTATCCGAAACCTTGGCGCCTCCCAGTATTGCTATTAGAGGTCGCCTTGGATTATCTACAATTTTATTGATAGCATTTATTTCTTTTTCTATTAAAAATCCACATGCAGAAGGTAAATACCGAGTAACTCCCACTGTGGAAGCATGAGCTCTATGACAAGTTCCAAATGCATCATTTACATACAACTGTGCCAATGAAGCCAGTTTTTGAGAAAATTCATCATTATTTTCTTCTTCTCCGGGTTCAAACCTTAAATTTTCTAACAAACACAATTCTCCGGGGTTGAGTGAGTTCGCTGTTTCTATAGCGTCTGAACCTACGATATCTTTTGCAAGTTTCACATCTTTTTTTAAGACTTTAGAAAGATATGCTGCCACAGGAGCCAAAGAAAGCTTCTTATCAAATTTACCCTTAGGTTTTCCCATATGAGAACAAAGAATTATTTTCGCATCATTATCAATCAAATAATTTATTGTGTCAAGTGATTCATCTATGCGCTTGGTGTCTGCTATGTTTCCGAGTTTATCGAGTGGGACATTGAAATCACATCTTAAAAGAATGCGCCTTCCCTTAACATCCACATCTTTAATAGTTTTTTTAGTTAGATAATTCATTAAAAATATCCTTCCCAAATATGGTACTTTAAAACATGTAGATATATTATACAATATTTTTAAACATTATGCAAGTAATATAAAACTTATATATTTTTATTAATTATCTAAGAGCCTTTTCTTAATTGACACCACAATTTTTAGAAATATCCTGTTTGCACTTTTCGCAAATATTTCTCATTTTGAAAAGACTTATATTATCGGTTTCTCCACAGAAAATACATTGTGGTTCGTATTTTTGCAAGATTATTTTATTGTTATCAGTAAATATTTCAAGTGAATCTCTTGGTTCTATGTTCAAAATTTTTCTAAGTTCCATTGGAAGTACAATTCTTCCTAAATCGTCTACTCGCCTTACAATTCCCGTTGATTTCACAACAAGCACCGCTCTTTCTTTATCAAATTTTTATGTACACTTTTCTTTACAATAATGTAATAGAATAGTTTTTAACTATATCAAAAACGTCTGATTTAACAAATGGTATGCCTTGTAATTTTACTATTTTAACATTTTATTGTCAATATATGTATTTTTTATATATCATATGTTATGTTTTATAACACATGAATCAGTTAATTAAAATTCCCGGTTACACCGGGATAATTATTACAGTAGAAAGTATATAATATGGAATAACGCTGTTATTTTATCAGATAATGTATTTAATTGCAAGTACTTTTCGAGAAATTCATATAAAATTCAAATAATGACGAAATATAAGTTTTTATGTAGTATTTTGGATTATAACAAAAATTTTATTTAACTGAAATTTTAAAAAACATTTTTCAAAAATATATGTAGTAATATTTTTGATTTTTTTCACATTAATTTAATAAAAACGATATTTGGAAAGCAGAATGTATTTTATGATGAATTTTATTTGGGGATTTTTAATGATAATAAGCGTGGTTTCTGCAGTTGTTACTGGAAGAATACGGGAATTATCGGATTCCGTTTTAACAGGAGCAGCTGAATCCGTAAAATTTATAATATCTATTCTTGGAATGATGGCTTTGTGGACAGGAATAATGAAAATTGCGGAAAAATCTAATGTAACTGACTTTCTTGCAAAAATTTTTTCACCGTTAATAAAACCGTTGTTCAAAGATTCTTGTGAAAATACAGCTGCATTCAAGGCTGTGTGTATGAATATTACTGCAAATCTTTTGGGATTGGGTAACGCTGCCACACCTTTTGGTATAAAGGCCATGAGGGAAATGCAAAAATCCAATCCGCACCCTGATACAGCTACAAATTCAATGATAATGTTTATAGTTATCAACACGGCATCTTTGCAACTAATGCCTACTTTTTTGTGTACGCTTCGTCAAAAATATGGAGCTGATAATCCGCTAAATATTCTTCCGTGTTTATGGGCAACCTCGATTGTTTCTTTGATAGGCGGGACGCTTATTACGAAATTGATTGAAAAAGCGGGGAATAAAAATGGATAGTATAGGATTTTACATAATACCGGTAGTATTAGCGAGTGTGATTATAATAGGGTTTTTAAAGAAAGTTCCGGTTTTCGATACTTTTTTAAGTGGAGCATCAGAAGGAATTAATTCAACATTTTCTATAGCTCCTTCCTTGATAGGATTGATAACAGCGGTAAGTATGATAAAAGCCTCTGGAGCATTGGATATTTTTTCTCATTTTACTCAGCCGATTGCCGAACTAATCGGAATTCCTTCTCAAGTAATACCTCTTGCGATACTTAAACCAATTTCAGGAAGCGGTTCGATTGCGCTATTGGATAATATTTTGAAAAATTTCGGAACTGATAGTCAAATAGGTAAAATAGCGTCTGTGATAATGGGTTCTACAGAAACCACCTTTTATACTCTTACGGTTTATTTTGGATGCATAGGGATAAAAAAATCTCGACATGCAGTAGTTTGTGCATTGCTAACAGATTTAATAGCAATAATATCCTGTTTGACTCTTGTAAAAATTCTTTGAATAAATGTTTTTCATATTCAAATACTAAAGTGGAACAAAATTATAAATTGGTAAAAATTACCGAGAAAAAATTTTTAATTGAAAGTGCCTCAAAATACCTTTAAATTCAATGAAAATCGACACAATGAGATATTATAAATAAAAAATTTTTTTATAGTTTTTTTGTTGACAATTTTTTTGCTGCATGATAGTATATATAACATAAATTTTCGATTAAGTTTATTATTTATATGTCAATAGTATTAAAATTTAGTCAAAAATTTCGAAGTGGGGGGCTACTAAATGGCGGAAGATTCAAAAGCTAAAGTGTATAGAGTGTTAAAAGTTGAAGATTTAAAGTTCATAAGTGGCGGTGCCAATGTTAAGGAAAATATTGACGGTAACCACTTACAAACGTCACGTACTCACAGATGTAACTGCGGTGGTTTTTCTCCGATGAATACGGGGGTATGTCTTGATATTTGTGATAATTGTAAGTTTGCAGTAGCAGATTCGGAAGATTCAGATAATATACATTGTTGTATACAAAATAAATAATAAAATTCACCCCTTATTACCGATAGGTTTTAAGGGGATTGTTGTGTCTGAATTTTGTGATTACAGTGTCAAATGTAAATTTTATAGAAATTTTTAAGTAACTAACACAGTTAAAACCACCCTTTACAGGGTGGAATTTGTTTAAAATTTTAAGTTAATGGAAAACTGGCTTTTGCATTGAGATTAAGATTTGCTCTGTTTCCATCTAAAAATTCATAATATCCTTGAGCTCCTACCATTGCCGCATTATCTCCGCAGTATTTTATCTCAGGTTTGTAAAATTTAAAACCTTTTTCATTGCATTTTTTTTCAAGATCTCGACGTAACAGTGAATTAGCAGAAACTCCTCCGGCTATTGCTAAAGTTGAGTATCCATGGTCACATGCAGCTCTTATGAAATTCGATACCAAACAGTCAACTACGGATTTTCTGAAAGAAGCCGCCAAGTCCTCAACCGGTAATTGTTCACTTTTTTGATTAAATTTATTTATTATATTTATCATAGCGGTTTTAAGACCCGAAAAACTGAAATCATAAGTATTTTCTTCATTTTTAAGCGGTATCGGAAGTTTAAAACTTAAAGGATTACCGTTTTCGGCAATTTTATCTAACATTACTCCTCCGGGATAATCCATTCCAAGTCGTCTTCCCACTTTGTCAAAAGCTTCTCCAGCAGCATCATCTCTGGTTTTGCCTAAAATACTTATGTGGGTATAACTTTCAACCGCAAGTATATGAGAATGTCCGCCTGACACCACTAAACATAAGAACGGAGGTTTTAAATCGTGGTTCGTAAGGTAAAGAGAAGCAATATGAGATTTTATATGGTGAACAGGAACAACGGGTAGTCCGGACGAAATGGATAAACCTTTTGCAAAATTGACTCCTACCAAAAGCGAACCTATTAAACCCGGAGCAAATGTAACTGCAAGAGCATCTATTTCTTTTAAACTTACCCCGGATTTTTCAAGAACAGATTTAACAAGTGGAGTAATATTTTCTATATGTTTGCGAGAAGCTACTTCAGGAACTACTCCTCCGTAAATTTTATGATCGTTTATTTGCGATGATACCATCGAAGTTATGACATGTCTACCGTTTTCCACTATTGCTGCTGCAGTATCATCGCAAGACGATTCTATTGCAAGTATTTTCATGATTATATGTTACGGAATTTTTCCATTAATACTATTTTTTTCTCTGATTTTCTTTGCAATATATCAGCTAATTTGTAATCATAGTATTCACGGATTTGTTTTAATTCACTGATTCTAGATTCATTTTTTGATATCTCTTTTTTGATCTTTTTAATTTCATCCATTACTTCATTAAGTTCTTTATTGAGTTTATTTCTTCTTATCCAAGAAAATATTCCATTGAGTTTTTTCTCTATTTGCTCTTTTAAGTCCAATTTTTTGCTGAGTCTGTGATCAAGCTTCGAGCGAAGACTGTTTTCAAGATAGTTAAGTTTCTTTTCATTTTTTGATATTTGTTCTTTCAATTTGTTTATATTACAATCGTCAAGTATTCTTTGTTGAATTTCAGCTGAGGTATAGCTTTGTGATACTGTAGCAGCGTTTGTAGAAGTCAATGAACCGGTTCCGACGATAAAGAGTAATGATGATATCATTGTTGCAGTTAAATTTTTTAAAAATTTTTTCATAAATATTTCTCTCCTAAAAAATAACATTATAAAAACTTATTTCAAACTTTACTAACTTTAGCATAATGCATAATTAATTAAAAGTCAATTTAATTTTTATTTAAAGTAACATGTCATAATAAAAGCATTTTCTACAGGACAGTCGTAAAAATTTTTTCTGATTCCTATTTTTTGAAATCCGCATTTTTCATAAATTGATATAGCGGAATTATTGGATTCTCTTACTTCAAGAGATAAAAATTCAAGGTGATTTTTTTTAGAATGTTCTAAAAGTTTTAAAGTGAGAGCGGTTCCGATGCCTTGTTTTCGAAAAATAGGATTTACGGCTATGTTGTAAACATAACCTTCTGATTTTGCAGCAGTATACATACCGGAAAAACCGACCAAAACGTCACTTTTTTTTGCTACAAAAAATTTGGAATATTGATTTTCAAGAGCACTTTTAAATGAATTTTCCGACCACGGTCTGGAAAAGCACATTTCCTCAATTTTTACTGCGGATTTTATATCTGTTTCAAGAAAATCTTGAATTTTAATTTCGGACATCGTTTAATTATCCTTTTGCATCATACCAAGTTTTTGCTACAGCAATATGTACTTCAAGCGGAACACTGAGTTTTATGGCATTTTCCATCTCTTGTTTGAGAATTTTCTTTGCTTTTGGAGCCTCAATTTCCGGAGCTTCTATTATGAGTTCGTCGTGAACTTGTAAAATAAGTTTAGACTTCATATTTTCTTTTTTAAGACGATTGTATACATTTATCATGGCTATTTTTATAATATCTGCCGCACTGCCCTGAATAGGCATATTTCTGGCAACTCTTTCGCCGAAAGCTTGGAGAGTGTGACTTTTTGATTTAAGTTCCGGTAAATATCTTCTTCTGCAAAGCATTGTTTCGGCATAACCTTGTTTTTTGGCGAGTTCTATTGCTTTGTGCATGTATTCGTCTACGCCTTTGTAATGAAACAAATATCTATTTATGTAATTTTGAGCTTCGTACCTGCTGATTTTCAAATCTTTTGCAAGTGAAAAGGCTCCGATTCCGTAAATTATTCCAAAATTGACGGCTTTAGCTTTAAATCGCATTTCAGGGGTTATCATCCTTATGGGGATATTTAGTATTTGAGAAGCAGTTATAGAATGGACGTCTTCGTTATTCTTGAAAGCCTGAATCATGCATGGATCTTGAGAAATATGTGCAAGAATTCTGAGTTCGATTTGTGAGTAATCGGCGTCAATTAGGACGTTTCCGTGTTCGGCTTGGAAAAATTTTCTTAATTTTCTTCCTAATTCTGTTCTTGAAGGAATATTTTGCAAGTTGGGGTCAGTTGAACTTATTCTACCGGTTCGAGTTTCAGTTTGGTTGAAAGAAGAATGCACTCTGCCGTCCTTAGCGGCTAAACGAGTTAAACCGTCACAGTAAGTGGATTTGAGTTTTGAGAACATACGGTATTCCAGAATTAAATTTACAACTGAGTTGTGTTTACGTAAATCCTCAAGTTCTTCAGCACTTGTGGAATACCCGCTCTTACTTTTTTTGCCTTTCGGAAGTTTAAGCTTTTCAAACAAGAATATTCCAAGTTGCTTTGGTGAATTAATGTTGAATTCATAACCTGAAACCGAATAAATGAGATCTTTGAGATTTTTTAAATGTGTTTGGAGCATTTTTGAACAATCCGCAAGTCCGGGAGTATCCACAAAAACTCCTTCGTTTTCCATTGATGCAAGTACTTCGGCCAAAGGTTGTTCTATATCAAAAAGTAAAGATGTTTGATTTCTTGTTTCGAGTTCTTCGGTCAGTACAGGGAATAATTTTTTTATAAGACATACTTTTTCGGCGTAAGAAATGTCGGTTTCATCGGCTTCGCAACAAACATTTATTTTCGGAGAACAAATTTCATATTCTTCGGCGCATCGTTTGATATCGTAATTTTTGGCAGAAGGATTGAGAAGATAAAGAGCAAGCATTGTGTCGAATTTTTTTCCGTTCAGATTCAAATTAAGCTTTTGAAGATTTCGATATATTTTTTTAATGTCATAAGTTATTTTTTCAGATTCGGAATTTTCAAGAAATTCTAAAAATTCTTCAAACCCCTTTTCGTTTGAATTTATTACGTAAATTTTATCTGAGTGCATAACATAAATTTTTTCTATTTCTTGGTTTGAATATCGTATTTCAAAGAATACGCTTTTTTCTTCAAAAATTTTATAATCTTTTTCGGAAAAATCTTTGTATGAAAGAAGATCTGTTTTTTCAATTTCTTCTTCGTTTTTTCCAAGACCCAGTTTTTCCATAAGAGAAAAGAATTCCAAATCAATCATTAATTTTTTTGCTGTGGATTTGTTGGCGGGTTTGGGTATATAATCATTGATGTCAATGTCAATCGGTACGTTTTTGTTTATTTTTCCGAGTTCATAACTCATGAAAGCATCTTTTTTGCCTTCTCGGAGCTTTGTTTTGACAGTTTCTTTTATTTCTGTTGAATTTTCTAAAATTTCATATATTTTATTAATGCTGCCAAATTCGGAAATGAGCTGACCTGCAGTTTTTTTACCGATTCCTTTGACGCCGGGGATATTATCGGAAGTATCACCTTGAAGAGCTTTGATGTCAATTAGCAGTGATGGAGAAACACCGTAAATTTCTTTAATTTTTTCTTCGTTATAAAATTCCGATTCGGTTTTCCCGAATTTGGTTGTAGCCAGACGAACCGTAACATTTGGAGAAATTAACTGAAAACTGTCACGATCTCCGGTTGCAATTACGCATTCATAATTTTTGTCTTCGCAATATTTTGCAAAGGTACCCAAAATATCATCTGCTTCGTATCCTTTGAGCATTATGATTTTATAACCCAAAGCTGTAAGAAGTTCTTTAAGCACCGGAACTTGGCTTGCAAGATCTTCAGGCATTTTTTTACGGTTTGCTTTGTACCCTTCATACATTTCGTGACGAAAAGTTGGATCGGGCAAATCAAAAGCTATCGCTACTGCGTCCGGATTTACCTCATTTAAAAGCTTTTGCATTGTGGAAATAAATCCGTAAATTCCGTTGGTCATTTGACCTTTTTTATTCGAAAGCATACGAATCCCGTAAAATGCCCGATTCAGTATACTATTCCCATCCAGGACCAAAAATTTCAATTGTATCACCATTTCCTTTATTTTAAATTATGCCAAACATTTTGAATATCTTCGTCTTCATCAAGAATATCTATGAGAACGTTGACTTTGTCTGAATCTTCTTCAGAAAGGGTTACGTAATTATCAGGTACCATTCCGATTTCTGATGAAACAAATGAGTAATTTTTGTTTTTAAGATATTCATAAACTTTTTCATAATCTTCTTTTTCTGTATAGATAATAAAGCAGTCGTTATCTTTTACCATGTCGGTAGCTCCTGCTTCAATTACATCTTCTTCCAGAGCGGATTCATCGATATCTTCGCAGTCTATTGCAATAATTCCCTTTTCTTTAAACATAAACGAAACGCATCCGGTGGAACCGAGATTTCCGCCGTATTTACTGAAATAATGTCTTATATTTCCGGCAGTTCTGTTTCGGTTGTCGGTAAGGGTTTCGACTATTATGGCCACTCCTGAAGGACCATATCCTTCGTATGTAATTTCTTCGTATTCACTGTCATCTCCGCCAACTGCTTTTTTGATTATTCTTTCAATATTATCGTTGGGAACGTTGTTCGCTTTTGCTTTGGCTATTGCATCACGTAATTTGAAATTTGAAGTAGGGTCTGCACCACCTTCTTTTGCGGCAACGGCAAGTTCACGTCCTACTTTTGTGAAAATTTTAGCTTTTTGAGCGTCTGTTTTTTCTTTCTTTCTTTTTATGTTGTTCCATTTTGAATGTCCGGACATTTTAATTCACCTCATAAATTAAAAATATTTTTTGTAATTATTATTGTATTATTTTTACTTAACATCATCAATAATTTGTCACACGGAGTCTATTATAACATACTATTCGCAAGTAAAAATGTTTTAAAATTATTTTTAAGTAATTTTCTAATAATTTCGAAGATAAGTCATTGCAGACGAAAAGTATTAAGTAAAAAATCCCCCGAAAATATATTCGGAGGAAATTGCAGTTTAAATGCGATATGAAATTTTTAAATTTAATACTTTTTTCTATTAAATTCTTTTGGTGCTTGCATCTTTAAATATTGTGGAGGAATTTTATATTTTTCTGTATCTAAATCTCCCACTAAACTAATTAGCGATTTGGTTACCTTCTCGTCATAAAGGGGACACTTCTTTTTTGAGATTGTAGGTTTTTCAATATTTTTTGGATCAAATATCTTCTCAAAATTTTCAATTGCACTTTTCAAATGATCTCTGAAAAAATGCGTGAACAGCACAAGTAACATATTGCCTTCTACGTAGCTGTTTATTTTTTTTAAGAAATTAGAATTTGTGGTGTCCATTTTCTTTAGTTTTTCTTCCGTGGATTCTTTCCACTTTAATACTGTTTCATAAGATTGATTTTTAAGTATTTTGTCAAAGCACTCTTTGAATGCATTTTCCAACGTTAATGGGTGTGGGTCGAATTGTTTGAATTCTTTGTATCCTGGACGCAATTCTACACCATCTAAATGTATAGCTTTATTGGCATAATCAAGATCTACGTCCCAATTTTCTTCTACATTTATACCCGTGAGCAAATTACGGGACATAACTCTTCTAAAATTATCAATAGCATTTACCAATTCTTCAACTTCTTTGTCGTAACCACCTGTTGTTTTACTTTGGTTATCGGTTGATTTTATACAGTTATTTACAGTTTTTTCAATTTCTATAAAAATGGATTTTATTTTGTTCGAATTCAGTGTCGATTTTGAATTTTTTACTTTTGGGATTTTAAAAGTATTAGCAATATCTTTTATTTTTTCATTGTCATCTTTATATTTTCGTTTTTCAATAGTTTTTAAATTTTTAAATATTCTTCTTATTGTTGTTTTTGTTTCGCTTAACTTTTTCTCTTCGAAATAATCAATATAAATTCGACACATGTTAAATATATCTTGGTACAATTTGTAGCCTTCAATGTATCCAATTATATTAGCTTTTATTATATTTAAAATAGTTATTAAATTTCTTTTATCTGAATCTTTTTCAGATTTTTTCTCAGATTCTTTTTCCTTTTTGTGAGATATTATCTTTTTCACGATTTTTATATTTTTGATTTTTTCTTTTGTTTCAAAATATTCAAATATTAAACCTATTAGAATTTTTTGTGATTTTGTGAGAGGTTTTCTTTCGTCTGAAACTTCTTTAATAAATTCTTCTTTAGTAAGATGTAAATATTCTGAATTTTTATAAGTTTGCTTATACTTGTAATACTTATATAATGCACTAATCAGTACATCTTCCATCTTGTCGCCCAACTTAAAATCTTTTTTTACACTACTTATAAAGTCTTTTTCTGAAAATCGATTTTTTTGAAAATTTTTTTCAAGTTGTTTTTTTTGAGAAGGAGAGATTAATTTTAAAAGTTTGATGGTGCTTGTTACAGAAATTTTAGTTCCAGTATCTGACATATAAGTTCACATCCTTACGCAACTATTTTAGAATGTATTGTATAGTATTTTGAAATAAAAATCAACTTTTTGTTGCAATTAAATAATTTATATATATCATATATTAATACCACGGACTGTTTTCAGGTTGATTCCAGATCCGTGTGATGTAGTTTGAATAAAGGCAAAATCAACTGCAGTAGTCCTCTAAAATAGCGTTCATTTCTTCTCGTGAAGAAGCACAAATACCTTTTTTAAGTAAATTTCTGTCTGCTTCAGGCAATTCGCTGACGGTTATACAAGTAGTACGAAACGGCATTTTTTCACCGTTTTCGAATACGGCGATATTTCCTTTATATTCTTTTATAATGTATCCTGAATTTTTTTGTGTAGGTTCATCTTTTGGGGGTTCGGTTGCGGATACTGAATTTTTTTCATGTGAGTTGTAAGAATTATGCTGCGTGGTATCGTTTTCTTTTTTTGCGATAAAGAATACGGCTCCCAGTGCAACAAGGACAATTCCGCCCAAAACAGCCATAAATTTTTTCATTTTAAATTCACCCTAAATAACAATAGATTTTAGGTTTATTATTTGAGTGATTGGGATAAATATTCCAAGAAATGAGAGATATAAAAAAGAGCATTGAAAATTGAACAATGATATAAATTTTGCTACAATTGGATTTGCAAATGATGTATGGATAAGACGGAGGGATAATATGAAAGTAATATTAATTTCGCATACACCGGAACCGGAAAAAGTTGTGGCTACAGCGGCAAAATTGTGTTATTCACCGTGTACCATAAAGGAAACTCAAGAAAAATTAACGAGTGAAAGTATAAAATCTTTTGTAAGCATGTTGGCAGAAATAGGTCATGAAAGTCCACTTGAACACATAACTTTTACGTTTGGAATAGAGGGTGTATCACGTGCTCTTTTGGCTCAGCTTACACGTCACAGAATGGCATCTTACAGTGTTCAGAGTCAGAGATATGTTAGGAATATAAATTTTGGATATGTCATTCCCGAAGAAATAAAGAATTCTCCGGAAGCGTTGGCGGAATTTGAATCTGCTATGAAATATTCTCAGGAGAAGTATGATAGAATTTCGGAAATTCTTGAAAAAGAGCATACTAAAAAATTGACTGAACTTGGAGTGGACGAAAAAACTGCTGTAAAAGCCGCAGAAAAATTGGCCATAGAGGACGCAAGATATGTTTTACCCAATGCGTGTGAGACAAATATAATATGTACTTTTAATGCCAGAAGTTTGCTTAATTTCTTTTCTCACAGATGTTGTGTGCGTGCTCAGAGAGAAATAAGAGAACTTGCGGGAGAAATGTTAAAACTCGTAAAAAAAGAAGCGCCGAGTATATTTTCGGTTGCAGGTCCGTCGTGCGTAAAGAGTAGATGTAAAGAGGGAAAAATGTCTTGTGGGAAAGCAAATGAGGTAAGGGAATTTTTCAAAAATATATAAACTTGTATTGAAGTTTGGTAATTGAGATTAAAAACCAAGTAAAGAGGAGCAGAAATAAATTTCATGAAAAGTAAATTAATAGTGGTAGAGGGATTGGACGGATGTGGAAAAAATACTCAAACCAAGCTTTTGGCGGATACTTTTGAGAAAAACAGAATAAAATATAAATATTTGTCTTTTCCGAATTATTCTTCACCATCGTCGTCGCTTGTAAAAATGTATCTGGGCTCGGAATTTGGAAAAAATCCTTCAGATGTGAATGCTTACGCTGCGGCTTCGTTTTTTTCGGTTGACAGATATGCGAGTTTTAAGATGTCGTGGGAGAAAACTTATGATGAACCGGGTATAATACTTTGCGACAGATATACAACCTCCAATACTTTTTATCACATGTGTAAACTTCCCGAGAATGAATGGAATGAGTATTTAACATGGCTTTACGATTATGAATACAATAAATTAGGACTACCTAAGCCCGATGCAGTGATATATCTTGATATGCCTCCGGAGATTTCGCAAGATTTAATGAAAAAGAGGTATATGGGAGATGAAACCAAAAAAGATATTCACGAAGCTAATCTTGATTATTTAAAAAAGTGCAGAAAGGCAGCAGATTATGTTCGAAGTCACGGAAAGTGGTTTTATATATGTTGTGCTCATGGCGGGGAAATTAAGGACAAAAATCTGATACATGATGAAGTAATTGCCTTTTTGAGGAAGGATGTGCTTAATGGATTCGAAATTCAGTGATTTGGAAATAGAGGATAAAAGTTGGATTGAAAAAACTTTAGGGAATAAGATGTGTTCGGAATCTGCATTTGGGACGCATTTTATATGGAGTACGGCTTTTAATTCTAAAGTTTGTGATTATAAAGGAATGTTTCTTAAAAAATTTGATAAAAACGGAGTTTTTTATGAATTCCCCCGTGGAGCGGATTGTGAAGAATCTTTTAAAGAAGCTGTGAAGTTTATTTTTGATGACGCTAAAAATAGCGGTTACCGAGAATTAAGGTTCACCGAGCTTTTAAGTTCGGAAATGCTTGAATTTAGCAGATTATTTCCCGATAAATTTGAAATAATTCCTCGAAGAGATAAGTACGAATACGTTTATTTTTCTCAAGACTTAGCGTCACTTAGCGGAAAAAAGTATCACAAGAAGAAAAATCATGTTTCCAAGTTTTCTAAAACTTACGATTGGAAATATGTACCCACCGATAGTTCTGAAACTGAAAAATATATGAAATTTTTCGAAAAATGGTTCAAGACAAGATGTCCGAAAAAAAGTTATGGAGAAATCCCGGAATATCAAGCGGTAAAACGAGCAGTGGAAAACTATTCAGAGTTGAAATTAACCGGCGGAAAAATAGAGATAAACGGTGAAATTGTGGCATGTACACTCGGAGAAAAAATAAACGAAAAGATTTTCCTTGTTCATTTTGAAAAAGCTCTTCCTGAGTATGACGGCGCTTACAGCGTCATAAACAATGAATTTGCAAAAACACTTTCTAAAGAGTATCAATTTATAAATCGAGAAGAAGATATGGGAATTCCCGGACTTAGAAAATCAAAACTTTCGTATAAACCTGTGTTTCTTATTCCCAAGTATGAAGCTGTTTTAAAGGATTTTGAGAATGATATTTTTTAAGAATGCCAATGAAAAAATGAAATCAGAGTTGATTTCGGCAATGTGTGAATGTTTTAATGAACCTGTGGAAACAGTGCAATTTTTCTTTGAAAATAAGTTCAATAAAGAAAATTGTTTTGTTTGTGTAAAAGACGGTGTCGTAGCAGCAGTACTTCATGCTTTGCCTCAAACACTTGCTGTTTCAGGATCGTTTTACCGTTCATACTATGTATACGGAGCATGTACTCTGCCCCAATTTAGAAGTCGAGGGTATATGAGTAAGCTTTTGAAATATACCGAAGCAGTACTTAAAGTTCGAGGAGCAGATTTTACGGTTTTGGTACCCGAAAATAAAAAACTGGAAGGGTTTTACGGACATTTGGGATACAGAAATTTTTTTAAGACCAAGACAGTATTTTTAACAAAGAAAACAATGAAGGAAATATCCAAAAGTAAAGTTCTATATCAAATGGACTGTAATATTTTAAAATATTCCGTGGAAGAATTAAGATATTGTGCTTACAAGGATTTCAACGGAATGATATACACGCAAAAAGATATTGATTATGCTTTTAATCTATATAAAAAATTCGGAGGAGAGGCAGTCTTTTCAAAAAGAGGATACGCAATATGCGTTCCGGTTACCGACTCTGTTTTGGAGATAAAAGATTTTACGTGCGCTGATTTCAACGTACCGGAACTTGTGTCTGAAATACTTCTTAAATTTCCGAATTACAAAAGATTTATAATAAAAACCAATCCCGCAAACACCTATTTTAACCGTTGCAAATCCGATAAATTCTATGGTATGATAAAGCCTCTGAGGAGAGATACCAAAGACATAATAAAGAATTTGAAAAAACCTGCTTATTTGGGACTGGCATTAGATTAAGAACATACAGAGGAAAATTTTTATGATTAGGAATATCAAATTATATAAAATGAAATTGAGACAAAAATATCGTCTTATTCGAGAAAAAATGGATAAAGATAAAAAAGCGGAAATGGATGAAAAAATACTCAACAAAATTACCATACTAAACGCTTATCGAAATAATAAAACGGTATTTACTTATGTATCAAAAGAGATAGAAGTGAATACGTTCCACTTTATTGAAAAATGTTGGAAAGACGGAAAAAAAGTTGCCGTACCGGCATGTAACAGTGAAAACAGGAGTATGAATTTTTACTTTATAAATTCTTTTGATGATTTGGAAAAAGCTACGTTTGGGCTTTTGGAACCGATACGTGATAAATGTGAGCTTGTAACGAATTTTTCGCAAGGTTTGTGCGTTGTACCGGGTTTTTGCTTTGATTATAAAGGGTACAGACTTGGTTACGGGTACGGGTATTATGACAGATTTTTGCAAAATTTCGGAGGAATTACTCTCGGAATTTGTTACAGTAATTGCATAATTCCGCAACTTCCTCATGGGAAATTCGACAAACATGTGGATATACTTTTAAATGACAAATATATAAAAGAAATAAAAAGAGAGAGAAATTATGAAATCAGTAAAAAAAGAAAACACAGATAGATATCAGAAAAATGGTCTTTTTTTCAGAATGTCATGGATTGTATTTCTTGTTTTAATTTCCGTTTTGCTTTCAAGATATATTCTTGTCGGAATAAATGACATGTTAGCTGTCGGAAAACCTTCAAGCGTTGCAATGGTAGAAATTCCGGATGAAGCTTCACTGGAGGAAATAGCCGAGAGTCTGAAAGAAAACGGGATTATTTCAGAAAAAGAATTTTTTAAAATTTATGCTCGTGTAACAAAGTTTTCGGGAGCATTTTCAGGTGGAATTTACGAACTCGATACAAGTATGGACTATCAAGCTATAATAAATCGTCTTAAAAATCAGACAAATATTAATGAGGTTTCGGAAATAACTTTCACCGAGGGAATGAATATCTTGGATTATGCACAAATTCTTGAGAGTAGTAAAGTGTGTAAAAAGGATGATTTTCTTAAACTTTGTAAATCAAATAAATTTGATGAAAAGTATACGTTCCTGAAAGACGTTGACAATTCCAAAAAACGAGTTTATAAACTTGAAGGTTATCTTTTTCCCGATACCTATAAATTTTATCAGGGTGAAAACGCTTCAGACGTAATTGTAAAAATATTGAACAACTATAATAAAAAAGTAATCAAAAAAACCAATTTGGAAGACTATAAAGAAAAAGTAAGTATAAAAGAATTAGCTCAATCAAAGTCAATGACGTTGGATAAACTTATGAATATAGCTTCACTTATTCAGGCGGAAGCTGCGAACAGAGACGATATGTATCTTGTTTCATCGGTAATCCATAATCGACTCAAAACGCTTCAAAATAAAGGACAAAATCCATTTGGAGAATTTTCGATAAGCGTTCTCCGAATCGATTCTACAGTGTACTATCCTTATAAAACAAAGTCGGCAATTCCGAAAAATATTGCAAAAACCTTCCAAAGTGACTATGATACCTATAAGATCGAGGGTTTACCTCCCGGACCCATATGTAATCCCGGTATCGATGCGATTCTTGCTGCCTTGAATCCGGCTGATACTCAGTATTATTACTACTGTCACAGTGCGAGCGGAGAAGCTTTTTACGCTAAAACAAATGATTCTCACATTGCAAACTTGAAAAAAGCAGGGTTGAAATAATTTTGATAAAATATTATAATAATATTCGAAAATATATTAAAAAATTGGAGGATTGAATTGTGAACAGTGAAAAATTAAATGATATTTTAAAAAATGAAAGTTTTATGAAAGAAGTTTTAAATGCGAATTCACCTGAAGAGTTTAAAATTTTATTTAAGAGTAAGGGAGTGGATTTGTCCGACGAGGATATTAAAGAAATAACTAATTTAGTCCGTCTTGGAATGAAAAGTTCTATAAAGGAATGTGATTTGGAAAATATCAATGGTGGAAATGGTAGATCTGTCTCTGGGAGAATAAAAGATGCAGCAAAATGTGCCCTTTATATTGCTGTAGCCGGAAGTATCGTATATTTTGCTAAAAAAAGTGGAGAAGCTATTGATGCAGCTAAGGATACGCTTCGTGCAACCACAGGTGCCGTGGAAGGATTAACCAGTGAAGCTAGGGATACGCTTCATGCAACTACGGGTGCTGTGAAAGGATTAACCAGTGCAGCTACGGGTACGCTTCATGCAACTACAGGTGCTGTAGAAGGAGTGACCATGGCAGCTAATGCAGTCACTGGTAAGGTTAATAGTGCTGAACCATGTGGGGTTTTAAGATGGATTCTTAAATTTTAAATAGTTGATAAAAAAAAGCCAATACTTAATTAGGTAAGCATTTACCTAAGAGAGGTTGGTTTTTTGTATGTATAAAAGATGTCTGATACTATATGGATTGTTTATGTTTATGTTTTGTATGGCGTTTTTTTGTTTGGATTATCTTTCTGATAAAGAAACTCTTTATGACGCAGCTTTGAATCAGCAGACGTATAATTTAAAAATAGCGGACATAAGAGGGACCATATATGATTGTAGAAATATTCCTCTTGTTAATACAAAAAAGAAACTTATAGCTGCGGCAGTACCGTGTACGGAATCGCTTTCAGTACTTACTCCTGTTGTTTCAGATGATAAGAAAGAAGAGTTATACAAGAAATGTTCAAAAAATACTCCGTTTACTATAGAAGTCAGTAAGAAAGTAAATTCGCCTTATGTAAGAGTATTTGAAGTACCGGTAAGATACAGCGGAGTTACTCTTGCATCTCATATAATAGGATATATATCGGGAGATAAGAAGGGTGTATCCGGTATAGAGAAAGTATATGACGACTATCTTTTCGGGAATAATCATGATATACGTGTAAATTACAGTGTGGATGCATCGGGGAAAATTTTACCTGGTAAAGAAGAATTTATTGAAGACAAATCATATCTTGTGTCGAAAGGTGTAGTGCTTAACATTGACAGCCGAATTCAAGCCATTGCTGAAGAAGCTGCGAATAAATACATTTCGAGAGGAGCTGTTATAGTAAGCGAAGTACCGAGATGTGAAATAAGGGCTTGTTCGAGTTTTCCGGGATTTTTACCGGGTAATGTAGCACCGTATCTTAATGATAAAAATTCTCCGCTTTTAAATCGGGTAATGTGTTCTTTTAATTTAGGTTCAATATTTAAGCTTGTGACTTCTGCGACAGCGCTTGAAAGAGGAATAAGCGAAGATACGATTTATGAGTGCGAAGGAGTTAATAAAGTCGAAGATGCCTCTTTTAAATGCTTTAATGGAAAAAAGCATGGAATTGTAAATATGGAACAAGCTTTGGCACATTCGTGCAATGGATATTTTATAGAACTTATTAAAAAAATGCCATTTGATGCTTTGCTGTGTATGGCTAAGAAATTTAAACTCGGTGAATCCGTTTCGCTTGCACCGTCAATGAATTCAAATGCGGGAATTTTACCGTGTGAAGAGAGTTTAAAAAATATAAAAACACTTGCCAACTTTTCGTTTGGACAGGGTAAACTTATGGCGACTCCGCTTCAGATAACGGGTATAATAAATACTATTGCATCAGGTGGAGTGTACAGTAATCCGAAACTTGTTAAAGGTCTTACAGATGAAAATATGAAAATAATCAAAAAAAATATCATTGAATCCAAAAAAGAGAGAATCATATCGGAAGTAACCGCAAAAAAGCTCAAATCTCATATGAAAGCATCTATAGATTACGGTACCAGTGAAAAAGGAAAGCCGGAAAAAACAGAAGCAGCTGCAAAAACATCAACTGCTCAGACAGGAATAATAGAAGATGGTAAAAAAATAGAACAGTCCTGGTTTGCGGGATTTTTTCCGTATGAAAACCCAAAATATTCAATAGTTGTTTTGTCTGAAGCAGGATCCGGTGGTGGAGAAAGCTGTGGTCCGGTTTTTAAAGAAATTACAGATAGAATGATTTCTGAAATTCCTGAACTTTTTATGGATTAGAATGAGAATTTTTTAGAAATTGATCTGCTTTGTTTTTAGCTTTTGATAAAATTTTTTTGATTCGTAATTTTATTTCTTGGGAATCATACTTTTCTTCGCAAAATTTTTCGAGATATAGATATTTAAAACTGTCAAAGTAATATATGTTATTGAGTCTGATAAAAGTAATTCCCAGTAGTACTGTAATGCATACGACAAATCTTACTGCAAGTAAATTTATAGTTTTGGATTTTTTTACGGTATTTGTATCGGTTGTATACTCAAGTTCTGTAATTTCATCCATAGTACGGTTTTCCTTTCCAAATGAAGATAATGGGGTTAAAAGCCCGTCCGAAATATAGATATTTGTTTAATAACGGTTTTAGAACTGTATATTTTTGATTTTTATTAAAATATTTTTTCGTATGTACAATTCAAAGAATTTTTTGGTACGAAAATTAGCTATATTCGTTTGCCAATGAAAAAAATTCGTACTATAATGGTTATATTATCAAAACCAAAGGAGAAATATTTGTGAAAAACAATAATGTAATAAAAAAAGAATTTAAAAATTATAAAAAAACTCATGGGTATCGAAGAAAAAGAATTATTAAAATTTTAGCTATTGTAGGTTCTTTTTTGATGATCAGCGGACTTATAGGTTCAATAATTTGCTATTTGTAAATGAGGAAAATATGAAAATATGTGCAGTAATAGCCGAGTTTAATCCTTTTCATAACGGTCACAAGTACCTCATGGACGAGATAAGAAAACTTGGATTTACGCATATTGTAGTGATAATGAGCGGAAACTTTGTACAGCGTGGAGAACCTGCGATAATTTCAAAACGGTTAAGAGTAAAAGCAGCTCTTTTAAACGGAGCAGATGCTGTATTGGAAATGCCTGTAGTGTGGACGTTAACTTCAGCGGAAAAGTATGCTTTGTCCGGAGTAGAAATAGCTGGTGGGTTGGGATGTGTTGATGCTTTGGCATTCGGTAGCGAGTGCGGAGATATAAATTGTTTGCGTAAGACAGCTAAAATTTTGGAATCTGATAAATTTTTTTATTTTCTTAAAAAGAACTTGAGTACGGGAGTAACGTTTGCCAAAGCCAGAGAAATGGCTGTAAATTCAGTTTCGGAGAATAAAAATTTAAGTGAATATCTTCGTGATCCAAACAATATTCTCGGAGTGGAGTATATTAAAGGGATAAATAAATTAGGACTTGATATTGAACCAGTTACAGTAAAAAGGTTATGTAGAGATACTCTGCATACATATCGTTCTGCTTCCGAAATACGTCAAATGATAAAAGCTTCTGATAATGAATTTAAAAAATATATTCCGAAATCTTCCTGTGAAGCCATATCGAAAGAATTGTCAAAAGGAAACATAGTTCATTGTTTGGAATATGCGAATCAATCAATTATGTATAATCTCAGAACTACGTCGATAAATGATATTATTAAACTTTCAGACATAAGCGAAGGTCTTGAAAACAGAATTATAAAAGCAGCAAAAAAAAGTATTTGTCTGACTGATTTTCTTTGTTCTGTTAAAACCAAGAGATATACTATGTCGAGGATAAAAAGGATTTTGATGTGTAATTTTTTAGGGATAAACAAGGATATTCAAGATACTTCAGTTCCGTATATTAGAGTTTTAGGAGTGAACGAGAAAGGTCATGAAATACTCAAAATAGCAAAAAAAACGGCGTCTTTACCGATTGTGTGTAATTATTCCGGAGTAAAGAAGTTATCTGAAAAGTCAAAAGAAGTTTTTAAGACTGAATGTAGAGCTTCTGACTTGTACAGTTTGTTCTCGTCTGAAATAAAGTCGTGTGGTTGTGAGGAATCCTTTAAAATCATAACTTCTTAAAGTATATAATACCGAGTTAAATCTAAAAAATAAAATATAAATACTAAAGATTATGATAGGTGAATATTTTGCTAAGATACAGAGAAGCTTTGAAAAAAATAGAAAACAGACTCAGATTTGGGTCAAAACTCGGACTTGAACGATTTAAAGTATTTATGGATATGATTGGTAATCCACAAAACAAATTAAAATATATACATGTTGCCGGTACAAATGGAAAGGGTTCTACATGTGCTGTTATATCATCAATATTGTCTGAAGCGGGATACAAAGTTGGAATTTATACTTCTCCATCCGTGATTGATTTTTCAGAGAGAATAAAGATTTGTTCCGAGTCAATATCTGAAGATAAAATTTGTGAATTGACGGAATTTTTAGAACCTTTTGCCGAAGAAGAAATATTTAAAAAAGATCCCATAACAGAATTTGAATTTACAACTGCAATGGCGTTTAAGTATTTTTATGATGAAAAATGTGATGTGGTAGTTCTTGAAACCGGGCTTGGAGGTAGACTTGATGCCACAAATATAATAGAAAATTCAATATGTTCCGTAATTACGTCAATTTCAACTGACCATACTGCTGTTTTAGGTAACTCATTGTCTGAAATAGCAAGAGAAAAAGCAGGAATTATTAAAAAATATTGTCCTGTAGTATTGGGCCCTGAGATGCCGTTTGAAGCACATCAAGAAATATTAAAAAAAGCCCGAGATTTAAGCAGTCCTGTTATAGTTGCAGATTTGTCAGATATAAAAAATCCTATTTTTTCAATTGATGATGGGACTTCATTTGAGTGGAAAAATTTTAAATTAAAAACTCATCTTTTGGGAACTCATCAGTTAAAAAATATTTGTACGGCATTAACTGCTTTGGAATGCATAAAAAAAAGGTTTTCTATAGATAAAGAAGCTTTATTAAATGGAGTACTGAAAGCATATATGCCGTGCCGATTGGAGAAAGTGGAAACTGAACCTCTTATAATTTTGGATGGAGCGCATAATCCTGACGGAGCGAAATCTTTAAGTGATTTTATAAAGGTTAACTTAAAAGGTAAAAAACTTTTGGCAATAGTAGGTATGTTTAAGGATAAAGATTATAGGAGTGTAATAAAGCAAACAGCACCACTTTTTAGTATGGTTTGTACCGTTGAGCCGAATAATGACAGAGCTTTGTCGCTTGAAAAAATTACCGAAATCGTTAAATTTTACAACAGTAATGCAAAGAGTTTTAAAAGTGTTTCGGAAGCTTTAAAAAATACGTTTAAGACAGGTAAGGATTACGATGGAATAATTGTGTATGGCTCTTTTTCGATAATGAAGGAAGCGAAAGAATTTATTGAATCTTCAAAAAAATAAAGTTTTTAGCTTTCATATTAAAAGACATTAAAATATCACCTTCTTAAAAAATCGTTTTTATGACGAATGATTAAAAAGGTGATTCACTATTTTTTTAAACATTTTAAAAATTTAAGATGAAGTTTTATTATAAAATTTTTCCAATATATTTTTTATTTCCGATGAATCCGGAGATGTACCGTCTTTATTTTTGATTACATAGTCCCCGGTACTTGTTTGAGCGAGTTCATAGCCTGAATTTTTCAATCTGAATGCTTCTTCAAGAGTAAGTTTATAAGTGGATTCGTTTTTAATTTCCATACCTCCGAAAACATTTCTTAGTTCTGCATCAGTTAGAGCATATCTTTCAAATTTTCTGCCGTTATATCTTTCTGAATTCACACTATCATCTCCTGATTATCTTATTTTTATATAAATATTTTATGAAATGATAGCAAAAAAATCAAGATATATTTTATAAATATTTGGAATTGTACTAAAAAATATTTATAACGTGAATAATATAAATTTAATTAAAAATTTTCTTGATAATCAAACCAAAACATGATATAATGCAAACATCAGTTGGGGGTATAGCTCAGCTGGGAGAGCGCTTGAATGGCATTCAAGAGGTCAGCGGTTCGATCCCGCTTATCTCCACCAAAATCAGAAAGTCCGTCGTTTCTTAAAAAGATTCGACGGATAGTTTTTTATTTCTAATTAAGATTTTATATCAAAAATCGCCTAAATACTTATTTTTATGCTTTTCCGGCACAACCCAGTACGTTTATTATTTTGTGTTTTACTATTAATTCAATGGCTTCTCTCGCCGGAGAGAGATATTTTCTCGGATCAAAATTTTCAGGATTTTCAAAAAGACTTTTTCTTATTTTAGCAGTCATTGCAAGTCTTAAGTCAGAATCTACGTTTATTTTGCAAACTGCCATTTTTGCAGCTTCTTTCAACATTGATTCAGGTATACCCATGGCTTTTCCTAAGTTTCCTCCGAATTTATTTATTTCTTCCACGAATTCGGGAATTACGCTTGACGCTCCGTGTAATACGATAGGAAATTCAGGTAATTTTTTTTCTATTTCCTTTAAAATGTCGAACCTAAGTTCGGCTTTTTGACCGGGTTTGAATTTGTATGCTCCGTGGCTTGTTCCTATAGCGACGGCAAGAGAATCGACATTTGTTTTTCGTACAAAATCTTCAACTTGGTCAGGATTTGTGTAAAAAGATTTGTTTTCGATTACATTTATGTTATCTTCTATGCCGGATAAACTTCCAAGTTCTCCTTCAACCGTAACGCCGTATTTGTGAGCATATTCGCTTACTTTTGCTGTAATTTCAATATTTTCATCATAGCTCAGTGAAGAACCGTCTATCATAACAGATGTGAAACCGCTGTCGATACAGTTTTTGCATATTTCAAAAGAATCTCCATGGTCCAGATGTAAAGCTATCGGAACGTTACTTTCATGTTCGGCTGCTTCCACAAGTTTTTTCATATATGTGGCTCCTGCGTATTTCCTGGCTCCCGCAGAAGCCTGGAGAATAACCGGTGAAGAAAGTTCGTTTACGGCATTCATAATTCCCTGAATTATTTCCATATTGTTTACATTAAAAGCTCCTACGGCATATCCCTCTTTATAAGCCTTGCTTAGCATGTTTTTAGTGTTTACCAAACTCATAGATACAACTCCCACATAAATTTATATTTATATTTAAAAACATATATCATAATACAGTGAATGTCAAAAAAATATGACGATGACGGAATTTATTAATTTTGTACCGGTTAACTTTATTCTGTTATAAAAAATATTAGTGTGTAATGAATAAAATAAAAGATTATATTATTATGTAAATGGTATACTTTTGTGTTACTGTATTATTTTTATTTTAAATTTACAAAAAAATACATAAATACTAAAATTTGTTTTGTATTCCAATTTGTTACAATAAATATTATAATATAATTATAAATAAATTAAAAGAAAGGATTGTTTTGTTTATGAAAATTGGAGTTAAAATGTTGTCATTGGCAGCCGTACTGTCACTTGAATGTGTCTTTTTACCGCAATCGATAGTTTGTGCACAGGATACTGTTATTAGTGATTGGAAGAAGGATAAGGGTGAAAGTTCCGAAATGGTTCCTATTGAATATACTGTTAAGAGAACCGATGAAGGAAAAATTGTTGTGGAGTTTGGTGAGAAAACTTCGGAATACAGGATAGGTCTTATGTCTACTGGTCATCCGAAAGTATTACAAGAATGCAGTTACGTTCAGAGTTTTGTGTATAATATTTGCAATCACTATCATGCTAATGTGGTGGTGTTCGACAATATTGTGTATGAATATGATGAAAGTTCGGAAACTTTTATTGTTACAGGTAGAGAAGGAACCAAATACGGCACTGTGTATGGTTTTTGTGTGAATGCGCTTGCTCCTGGTAATTCTGAAATGCTTGAAAAGGTAACCGCTGTGGAAGATGGTATGTTAGTTGATCAAGCATTGGAAAGAAATCCTAAAAGCGAGGGAGAGTACAGAGAAGATTATCGCCGTGCTAGAACTAATCTTGATGATGTAAATGCTCGTTGGGAAGCTAGGCAGGAAGCTATAGAAGTTTTGGAAAAAGAAACTGGTGGTAAGTTATTTAAAAATATAAAGAAGGTAATAGTCAGGGGGAATGTTTATAAAATTGGCCGAGATGCCTTTAGTGGGGATAGATTTTGTGGGCGCGGTTGTCCTACGTATGATGTAGAGAGTGTTGATTTGTCGGAAAGTAAGGTTTGGGTTACTTATGGGTATAGTCCGTTTGGTTCGTCGCAACGTGGACAGAATATAACATTCCCTTCTGGAGGTGTGAAAATATTGGAATACTCTAATAGTGAAGATGATTATAGTGTGATATCACGTGGTTATCCGAGTAGTTCTGCGGACTATTATGCTCGTGTATTTGCCAATCAGTGTTGTGGTTGTCCTATTATGTAATGATATTTAGTTAATTTTAATATATTTTAAGCAACATGTTCATTTGTGGGTATGGATGTGTTGCTTTTATTTTTGATATTATTGACTAGCATTTTAGCATAGTGTATAATAACACCGCGTGAGTGCTACCGTGGCTCAGTTGGTAGAGCAGCTGATTCGTAATCAGCAGGTCGGCGGTTCGAGTCCGCCCGGTAGCTCCATTTTGTTTTAGTGAGATTTGTCAGTGAGAGTTTCAAAATTATTTTTATTGTTATATTTTCAAATATAAGGAAGAAAATTGTGAAATTTTTCATATAATGTTTATTTTTGTGATATGAGTTTTAATGTACCTTATATGGTACAATTTTTTTGTTTAAAAATAAATTAAATAATCATAATTAAAAATCATATATTGATTAGTATATATTTATTATTTTAAGGTTTTATTTTATAATAAAATACATAATTTATTGAAAAGGTGAAATTTTTATGAATGAAAAAAAGTATATAATTGCCAATTGGAAGATGAATAAAACTCCTTCTGAATCTACGTTGTTTATGAAAGAATTATCAAAAAAGCTAAAAAATTTTAAATCTACTGAAGTAATAATTTGTCCTTCTTTTTTATCAATATCTTCAATAAAAGAACTTTGTTTTCAAAGTGGAATAAAAATAGGAGCTCAAAACTGCCATTTTGAAAAATTCGGAGCTTTTACGGGTGAAATTTCTTCTGAAATGCTTGTTGATGTAGGGGCGGAATATGTCATTATAGGTCATAGTGAAAGACGTGAATATTTTGGAGAAACAGGTGAAATTATAAATAAAAAAATTAAATCAGCTTTGCATAGTGGATTGAAAGTAATTTTGTGTGTAGGAGAGAATCGTGAACAAAGAAGCTGTAATATGGAGTTTTATACGGTAAAAAATCAACTACGTGAAGCACTTTACGGTATAGATTCAGAAAAAATTAATGATATAATTGTAGCTTATGAACCTATCTGGGCTATAGGTACCGGAAAGGCGGTAACGGAATCTGACGCTGTAAAAATGAATTTAGAAATTAAGAATTTTATTTCTTCTGAATTTAAAACCAATCATACTTGTCCGGTTTTATATGGAGGTTCTATGAATGCTTCCAATGCTGAAGAATTTCTTAAATTTTCTGAAATTGACGGTGGATTAATAGGAGGAGCTTCACTTAAATCAGACGAGTTTTTAAAAATAATAAATATATCCGAAAGTTTATCAAATTAATTATTTTAAACAAACGGATACAAGATAACAGGAGAAATTTTTTATATGAAGAATATACTTCTTTTGATTTTAGATGGTTTCGGAATAGGTGAAAAAGTAAAATCCAATGCTGTTTATATGGCGAATACACCCAATATAGATAATATGTTAAATAATGATCCGGTATCTATTTTACAAGCTTCAGGGTTAAGCGTTGGGCTTCCCGAAGGTCAAATGGGAAATTCTGAAGTAGGGCATACAAATATTGGTGCCGGAAGAATTGTATACCAAGACTTAACTTATATTAATAAAAGTATAGATGACGGAAGTTTTTTTGAAAATAGAGAATTATTGAGCATTATGGAACATGTAAAATCGAAGGGATCTCATTTGCATATAATGGGGCTTGTTTCCGATGGAGGGATTCACAGTCATATAAATCATTTTTACGCTGTTTTGAAATTGGCTCATAAATGTGGAATCAAAGAAACTCGCATTCATGCGTGGACTGACGGAAGAGATACTTTACCTTTATCCAGTACGAAATATATTAAAGATCTTGAAAAATTTGCAAATAAAATAGAAGTAGGAAAAATAGAAACGATTTCGGGAAGATTTTATGCTATGGATAGAGATAATCACTTAGACAGAACTCAGAAAGCTTTTGATGCCATATTTGATGCTGTAGGAGAAAAATTTGATTTGCCGGAAAAAGCCATAGAATTCTCTTATAAAGATAATATTACAGATGAGTTCATAGTTCCTTGCGTTAGAGAGGGATATAAGGGATTTAAAAATGGTGACGCTGTGATATGTTTGAATTTTAGACCAGACAGAGCACGGCAAATAATCCGAAAATTTATTGATAAAATTGATTTTAAGTCCCGATACTGCTGTTTCACACAATATGATGAAACGTTTAAAAATGTTTCAATTGCATTTAAACCTCGTGAAATAAAAAATACATTGGGTGAATACATATCTTCAAAAGGTTTAAAACAATTACGAATAGCCGAAACTGAAAAATATGCACATGTTACATTCTTTTTTAACGGAGGAAAAGAAAAGCCTTACAAGAATGAGGACAGAATAATAATTAATTCTTCGAATGTTAGTACCTACGATATAAAACCGGAAATGAGCGCTTGGGAAATTACAGAATGTGCAATTGAAAATATAAGAAAAAAAATTTATGACGTAATTGTTTTAAATTTTGCAAATCCTGATATGGTAGGACATACAGGAAATTTTGAAGCAACTGTAAAAGCTGTTGAAGAAGTTGACAGGTGCGTGGGATTGTTACTTAATGAAAATAAAAATTACGGAGGAGTCACAATAGTTACTGCAGATCATGGAAATGCAGAAAAAATGCTGGATGATTTTGGTTCGGTTTTTACGGCTCACACATCGAATCCTGTAATTTTTGCTATAGACAATTATTCGTGTAATTTAAAAAGATTTGGTTCATTATGCGATATTTCGCCAACTGTTTTAGAAATTTTAAATTTAAAAAAACCTGAAGAGATGACAGGTCACAGTCTCATAGAAAGATAATCACTTATACGTGAATATAAAGATTCCGTCCCATTGAAATTATTGGGACGGATGTACTTGTTGCTAAAGTATAGAGTTTATACTTTTTTTATCAAATATAAATGTAGTTTAAAATACTCTATGATTAAATTAATTAAATCTGGCATATGTGAGTTTTGACACTCATCACATATGTTAATGATAAAATTGCATTAAAACAGGATAATTTTAAAAAAATATCTGATACCAAGACATATATTATTAAACTGTAGTTTCAACTTAAATGTTATTCTTAAAAGATGTTTAACTAAACTGCCTTTAGTTTTTCATACTTTTACTAAATATTTTAATATTAATGTATTATAAAAATAATTAAGTTTCAATATATTTTTAAAAAAATGACATTTGATTACTTTGAGGAAGATTTTTTAAAATTCCGGCCTCTTCAAGGGTTTCAATTACAGCTTTAGTAACTTTTGAGCGTATTTGAACATCATCAATAGAAAGGTACTCTCCATCTTTGGCTGCATCCTGAAGGCTTTGAGCTGCAGACACTCCTACTCCGGAAAGAGAGGCAAAGGGTAGCCTTATTTTACCGTTTTCAACGATGTATTTGTAAGAATCAGATTTGTATAAATCAACCGGAAGTACTTCGATTCCACGTGCAAGCATTTCGTTTATTATTTGAAAAGTAGCATATGCAGCGTTTTCTTTTGCACTTGCGGTTTTCCCTTTAAGTGCTATTTCTGACATTTTTTTTCTTACAGCGTCTCTGCCTTTCATTACTGTAAGACCGTCAAAATCTTCTCCTCGTACGGTGAAATATGCAGCATAGTATTCAGTCGGATAATAAACTTTGTACCATCCGAGTCTCAAAGTCGAAATCATATATGCGGCAGCGTGAGCTTTTGGGAACATGTATTTGATTTTCATGCACGATTTTATATACCATTCCGGGACTCCGTGAGAACGCATTTCGTCTAAATGTTCAGGAGTTAGAAGTTTGGTAGCTTTACCTTTTCTAACAATTTCCATAATTTTAAATGCGGTTTTTGGTTCCATTCCTTTGTGCATCAGATATACCATAATGTTATCACGTGTTCCGATGACTTCTGAGATTGTGCAAATTCCTTTTTGTATCAACTCATGAGCATTTCCGTGCCAAACGTCGGTACCGTGGGAAAGACCTGATACTTGGAGTAAATCTGCGAAAGTTTTGGGTTTACATTCAATTAACATTTGACGAACGAAAGATGTACCTACTTCGGGCATAGAAAATGTTCCTGTACGAGAATCAATATCTTGAGGAGTTACTCCGAGAGCTTTGGTAGACGTAAAAAGTGACATAACTTTGGGATCGCTCATTGAAACGTCGGTAACTTTAATACCGGTATAGTCTTCCAAATATTTATAAATTGACGGAACGTCGTGTCCAAGCTCGTCGAGTTTACATATGGTGTCATGTATTGCATGGAAATCAAAATGAGTTGTGATATTATCGGAGTTTTGGTCGTTTGCAGGGTGTTGAACAGGACAAAAATCATATATTTCTTTTCCTTGAGGTACAACAACCATTCCTCCGGGATGTTGACCGGTGGTACGCTTAACTCCTGTGCATCCTTCAGCCAAACGGATAGTTTCGGCTTTTCCGAGTGAAAAACCTCTTTCTTCGGCATATTTTTTTGTAAATCCTATACCTGTTTTTGTGGCTATGGTGCCGATAGTTCCTGCTTTAAATACGTTGTCTTTTCCGAAAAGCGTTTCAGTGTATCTGTGTGCATCGTTTTGATATTCCCCCGAGAAGTTGAGGTCTATGTCAGGTGTTTTGTCGCCATCGAAACCCAAGAATGTTTCAAAAGGTATATCATGTCCGTCTTGTTTTAAATCTTCACCGCATTTCGGACATTTTTTATGAGGTAAGTCAAATCCTGATCCATAACTGCCGTCGGTTATAAACTCACTGTACTGACATTTCGGACATAGATAGTGCGGTACCAAAGGATTTACTTCTGAAATTCCTGACATAGTAGCTACGAACGACGAACCGACTGAACCTCTTGAACCTACGAGATAACCGTGTTTTTCTGAGTCTGCGACTAGTTTTTGAGCTACCATATAAAGCACTGAAAATCCGTGTTTCGTTATGGAACCGAGTTCTTTTTCAAGTCTTTTTTGAACTATTTCAGGTAAAGGATCACCGTATATTTTTTTAGCTCTTTCCCACGTAATTTCCACAAGTTCTTTTTCTGCCCCGGGTATAAACGGAGGAAAAATTCCCGGTGGGATTGGAGAGAGGGAATCTACTGAATCAGCTATTTTATTCGTATTTTCAACTACAACTTCATAAGCTTTTTCTTTTCCGAGATATGCAAATTCTTCGAGCATTTCCGCTGTTGTGTGGAAGTAGAGCGGAGCTTGATTATCTGCATCACTGTATCCCTGACCTGCCATGAGTATTTTTCGGTATTCTGAGTCTTGTGGGTCAAGGAAATGTACGTCTCCTGTTGCTACTACGGGAATATTGAGTGTTTCTCCTATTTTTATTATTGTTCGGTTAAAGTCTTGAAGTTGTATGATTGTTTTTGCGATACCTTCTCTTAGCATAAAAGAATTGTTTCCGATAGGTTGAATTTCAAGATAATCGTAAATTTTTGCAATTTCCAATAAATCTGCCCAAGGTCTTCCGCCCGTAACGGCTCTGAAAAGTTCTCCTGCTTCACATGCACTTCCTATGATTAATCCTTCTCGGTATTTTTGAAGCATACTTTTTGGTATACGTGGTTTTTTGTAAAAATAATCAAGATGAGCCATAGAGATTAAGCGATAAAGATTTTTAAGACCGGTTTGATTTTTTACAAGTATAGTCATGTGATGAGAAACGGTTTTTTTAGGATCGTTTCCGGAAAGAGAGGTATTTATTTTTTGAAGTGAAGAAATATTTTTAGTCTTTTCCGACATATTCAAAAGTTCAATAAAGATATAAGCTAAAGCTCTTGCATCATCACAAGCTCTGTGGTGATTAAAGCTTGGAATTTTCAAATATTTTGCCACGGTATCGAGTTTGTGATTTTTGATACTCATTATAAGTGCTCGACTCATAGGCACGGTATCGGCATAGGTAAATTCGAATTTGATATTTTCACGTTTGGCGGTTGCTTTTACAAAAGATACATCGAAATTGGCGTTGTGAGCTATAAGTACCGGTGAGTCACCGCAAAAATCTATAAATTTTTGTAAAGCTTCTTTTTGACTGGGAGCACCTTCAAGCATTTTGTCGGTAATTCCGGTAAGTTCTGTTGTTTTTTCTTCAAGTGACATTCCGGGGTCTGCAAATGTTCCGAATTCTTCTACAATTTGTCGGTTTTTTACTCTTACTGCTCCTATTTCTATTATTTTATCTGAATTTGCATTAAGACCTGTGGTTTCCAGGTCAAAACAAATATATTCTTCATCGAAATTTCTTTCGGTATCACCGGTTACAATTGGTAGCATATCGTTTACAAAATAGGCTTCCACACCGTATATAATTTTCATATTTCCGCCGTTTTTATTTATGGAATTTGCGGTATTCATTGCTTCAGGATAAGCTTGCGCAACGCCGTGGTCAGTTATGGCTATAGCGGTGTGACCCCATTCGTTAGCTCTGTTAATGAGTTCCGAAGCGGGATTGATTCCGTCCATAGCTGACATATTTGTGTGAAGGTGGAGTTCAACACGTTTTTTTGGAGCGTTATCAGAAATTTTTGTAGTTTGTATAATATTTATTGACTTTGGACGCATTACAGTTTCTTTTTCGTAAGTATCTTCTGATAAATCTCCGTACACTAAGATATGAGTACCTTTTTTGAGTTTTTCGAGATACGAACTTTGTTTTTTATTTTCTATTATTTTGAGAATCAAAGAACCGGTGTAATCGGTTATATAAAAACTGAAGATAATTTTGGTACCATCACGTGTTTCGTGAGAATCAGTAAAAAATATTTTCCCCCAAACGACTGCATTTGACATTTGTGCGTCAATTTCACGAATAGATATGGGTTCTTTTTTTATCAAATTGCCGTAGAGAAGCTTAGCCGAAGAAATCACGGGACGGGGATAAAGTGTGTCTTTGGTTCTTACTTCAATTTCTGGAATGGGAGTTTCTTCAACTTTTTCTTCAGGTTCGGTTGTATTGGATGACACTGTAATTTTCTCTGTAATTTCAGGTTGAGGTTCGGAAAATTCTTTTGTTTCGGTTTCAGTAAATTTCACTTGAATGGAGTGATTTAATTTTTGAGATATTGATTTGGAAATTTCTTTGTCGATATTTTTCTGAATTAGAAAATTTTTTCCGCCGTGAATGAGATTTATTTCAACTAAATTTTCAGAGATGTTGAAAGATGAGTTCATTAAAATTTTAGAAACAGAGCGTGAATTTTTCGATAATTCTTTTATGGTTTCAGTTATAACGCTTTCGGTGTTTCCATTGGATTTTTCGCAAGATTGCATAACGTTTATTTTTACATTCGAAAGCTCAAGATCACAGTCAAGTAATAAGGCTTCACAGGAAGATATATCCTCCTGCGAAACCGTTTTGTTTGATATTAAATTTATGGTAATGCTTCGAGATTTTTTATCTATATCCAAAGAATCTATAAAAGAATCTGAAATTGATTTTTTTGCGGAATTTATCTTAAAAATATCTTTAAATTTTTTCAACTGTAAGTTGCTCCTTGGTGTTTAGTTTAAACTTTATTTGTAAATTTGTTTTTCGCTTTGATAAATATTGTCTGCGATTCTAAGTATTATCGGTGAAATTTGGTCGTATTTATAGTTGATTTTCGGACGTCATTTTATTTATTTCACTTATGAGTTCGGTTACAAGGTTTTCTTCTTCAACTTTTTTAAAAATTTTTCCTTTTTTAAATATTATTCCATAACCGTCACCGCCTGCAATACCGATATCCGCTTCTTTGGCTTCTCCCGGACCGTTGACAACACACCCCATTATTGCCACTTTAATATTGCTTTTGTTGTTGCGAAGTAAATGTTGAGTTTCTTTGGCAATTTTTATAATGTCAATCCTTGTTCTTCCGCAAGTAGGACATGAAATAAAAGTTATTCCATTGTTGCGAAGTTCTAAAGCTTTTAATATGTTAAATCCGGCTTTTACTTCTTCCGTTGGTTCGTCGGTAAGAGTTACACGTATTGTATCTCCGATTCCGTCGAGTAACAAAGAGCCTATTCCTATAGCTGATTTTATGGTACCCATGGTTAATGTACCGGCTTCGGTAACACCGAGGTGCAGAGGATATGAACATTTTTCTGCAATCAACCTGTAACCTTTAACCATATTATTGACAGACGAAGATTTAATTGAAATAACTATGTCGTTAAAATCAAATTTTTCTAATAATTTTGCGTTGTAAATAGCGCTTTCACACATTGCTTCCGGAGTTGGACCGGAATATTTGGCCAGAATTTTTTTCTCTACTGAACCCGAATTTACTCCTATTCTGATAGGAATATTTTTACTTTTACATGCTTTTGCAACTTCATTTATTTTATCTTCACTTCCGATATTTCCGGGATTAATTCTTATTTTGTCAATACCGGCTGCTACGGACTCCAGTGCTAATTTGTAATCGAAATGAATATCAGCTACAAGAGGTATATCAACACGACTCTTTATAGCGTCTATAAGTTTTACGGATTCCATGTCAGGAATTGCAATTCTTAAAATTTCGCACCCAGCTTTTTTTAGATTTAGTGCCTGTTTTACGCTGTTTTCGATGTCATATGAAGGAATACTCAACATTGACTGAACTAAAATCGGATTGTTTCCGCCTATTTTTAAATTTCCTATTTTAACTTCATTGGAATTTCTTCTCATAATATTTTACCTGATGTTATAAATGTTTTTTTATTGTGAATATGTTCTTAAAATTCTTATGATTTTAAATTTTTCCTAATAGACGCAGTATATCGCTGTAGGAAATATAAATCATAAGAGCAATGAAAAGGAAAAATCCCAGTGCATGAATTAAGCCTTCGTATTTCGGATTTATTTTTTTACGTGTTATCATCTCAATTAAGAGGAAAATAAGACGTCCGCCGTCGAGAGCCGGTAGAGGGAGAAGATTCACGATTCCAAGGTTGATTGTTATCATAGCCATTATAGATACGATGTTGTTAATTGCATCAATTACACTTGTTTCAAGTCCCGTTGAAGCAGCTTTTCCGATAGCGGAAGCCATTCCTATAGGGCCGGCCATGTTTGATACGGCGAATCTTCCAGTTATAATTCCTACCAAGCTTACCCAAACTATTTTTACTGTTGAAAGAGTATCGTACCACGTTTGAGTTATAAGACTTATAAAGTTTTTGTCAGTGGTTTTGAGTTTAAAATCAATTTTTGTTGCAGGCTTACCGTTATCTGTACTGACTGTTTCAAAATTAACATCTTTGAGTTCTACAGTCTGACCATTTCGTTTTACTTTTATGTCAAATGAATTTTTTTCATCTATAGAGAGATCGAAATATAAATCTTTATAAGTGAATATTGGAGCACCGTTAACGCTTAAAATCTCGTCACCGACCATGAGACCATGAGTAGAAGATACAGAATTTTCTCCGAAAGAATCTATCGTTGTGGTTATAAATTTCGGACTTTGAGCAAGTAGAAATATTGTCATTATGAATCCCAAAACAAGATTCATAATTGCGCCGAAAGACACTATAATAAATTTTTGCCAAGCTTTTTTTTGTCCGAATGAACGAGGGTCGTTGCTGTCGGCATCTTCACCTTCCATTTCGCAAAATCCCCCGATAGGTAAAGCTCTTAGAGAAAATAGGGTTTCGCCTCTTTGAATTTTAAATATTTTTGGACCCATTCCCAATGCAAACTCATTTACTTTTACTCCGAATTTTTTTGCCCAAAAGAAATGTCCCAATTCATGCATAAATACTATAAGATTGAATAAAATTATTCCGATTATTACCAATAATATTACCAAATTGCTCACTCCTTAAAATAGCACTTCTATTTAATTATACATGCTTTTGATTTAATATCAACATTTTTTGTTGATTATTTTGTATATTGTTTAAATATTTTTCTTAAAAATAATAATTATAAGAGCTCTTTAATAAAATTCCGTGTAGCTTCATCAATATTTAAAATTTCCTTTAAAGAATTTGGTTTTTTTTCATTTTTAAATTCATCCAAAGCAGCTTTAACTGCATCAATAATTTCACAGAAAGTTATTTTTTCGTTCAGAAATAACTTAACGGCTTCTTCATTTGCGGCATTTAAAATAATCGGTTGAGCGGCATTTTTACGTATTGCTTCTCGACATATATTCATGGCTTCAAAAGTAGAATAATCGGGTTCGAAAAACGATAAGTTTTTTATTTTTGAGAAGTTAAGAGTCGGTACCGAAGATTTGAATCTTTCAGGATAAGTAAGAGCATATTGTATTGGAGTTTTCATGCTCGGAGTTCCCATTTGAGCAATAATCGATCCGTCCATTAACTCAATCATGGAATGAACAATGCTTTCACGGTGAATAACTACATCTATGTTGTTTTCGGATATATCGAAAAGGTGAACCGCTTCAATTATTTCTAAACCTTTGTTCATCATGGTAGCACTATCTACGGTTATTTTTGCACCCATCGACCAGCTTGGATGGTTTAAAGCATCTTTTATGCTCACCGATTGCAATTCTTTTTTCGATTTCCCGAAGAAAGGTCCACCAGAGGCTGTTAAAATCAATTTGGATATATTTTTTTTATCTTTGCAACCTTGCATGCACTGAAAAATTGCACTGTGTTCACTGTCAACCGGAAATATTTTTACGTTATTTTCCGACGCAAGGTTCATAACTAAATTTCCTCCGGCAACCAATGTTTCCTTGTTCGCCAGAGCAATATCTTTTTTTGCAGATATGGCGGCTATGGTAGGTTCAAGCCCTATCATTCCCGAAACAGCGGTAACCACGCAATCTGCAGTTTTACAGCGTGCTGCTTCGCAAAGTCCGTATGTTCCCGATAAAATTTTTGTAGGGGTATCTTTTACTTTTTCTTTAAGTTCTTTGGCATATTTTTCATCAAAAACAGCTGCGACATCAGGTTTAAATTCTCTTATTTGCTCTTCTAAAAGAGAAATGTTTTTGTTTGCAGAGAGTGAAGATATTTTTATACCTAACTCACGTGCAACACTGAGAGTTTGAGTACCTATGGAACCGGTTGAACCCAAAACGGATAAATTTTCTTTCAAATGAATCACTCTTTTAATAAGTAATATAAAGTTTTTTGTTGGAATTAAAACTATTTTATTATGGGGAAAAATTTTAGGAATAAATATACATAAGGAACAGTGAAAATAACACTGTCAAATCTGTCCAAAACCCCTCCGTGACCGGGCATTATGGTTCCAAAATCTTTAACTTTGCATTTTCTTTTTATTATTGAAAAACTTAAATCTCCAAGAGCTGAAATCGGTGATCCAATAAGACCTAAAATTATTATCAAAATATAGTTTACAGTTTGTTTTTCGGTAAATACGAAATTATTGAATATAAAAGCAATAAAAATCATTGAAATGACGCATATTACTACGCCTCCGATAAATCCTTCTATTGTTTTTTTGGGACTTATTTCAGGACAAAGTTTATTTTTTCCGAAAAATTTCCCACAGAAATATGCTCCAGTGTCAGACATCCAAGCAACTGCCAAAGCCAATAATACAAAAAAACTTCCGTATTTTCCGCCGAAATTTCGAAGTTCTATTAATTTTTCGAGTGAAACTGAAATTAAAATTGCCATGGTATAGGTGACAGCAATATGCTTGAGCCGTGTTGTGGGTTTTATGAGCATAACCGAAAACATCCATAGAGTGTATATGTACCATGCGGCTTCCGATATTGTACCGAATCCGAAAATGGGTATAAAGCTTACAAATGCAAATGTCGGAATAGTTACATAAAAAGCCTTTAAAATATTCAATACTGAAAAAATTTCTCGCATTGCTAAAACCGCTATTACGGAGGTAATTATGTTTAGAAGAATCATACAGTTTTGATTAAAAAACAAAACGAACAAAACAAAAATTGCTCCCGTTATTCCCGAAATAATTCTTTTTTCCACTTTTACTCGCCTCCGAATCTCCTGTTGCGGTTATAATATTCTTGAATTGCTTCATCAAAAATTTTTTCCGAAAAATCCGGCCAAAGTACGTCGGCAAAATAAAGTTCAGCATAAGCAGATTGCCACAAAAGAAAGTTGGATATTCGTTTTTCGCCGCCGGTGCGTATGAGAAAATCTACATCAGGCTGATTTTCGGTGTAAAGATAAGAACCAAATTTTCCTTCAGTCAAATCACAGATATTTTTGTTTAATGGACTGTCTATATCTTTTTGCATATTTTTTATGGCATTTATTATTTCGGCTCGACTTCCGTAATTCATGGCTATGTTCAGACGCATACCTGTTCTGCTTTTGGTTTCGGTTTCGATTGTGTTTATGAGTTTTTGAATATCGCTTGAGAATTTAGAAACATCACCTATAAATTTAAGTTTTATATTTTCATTTTTAAAATCCTGCATTACACTTTTTAAATATTTTTTAAAAAGAAACATCAAAGCAGATACTTCTGTTGCCGAGCGTTTCCAATTTTCGGTGGAAAAAGCATATACGGTGAGATTTTTCAGACCTATTTTGTTGCAATAAAGAGCTAAATTTTTAAAAACCTCCGCACCACGGGAATGTCCGGAAGACACGGGAAGCCTTTGGTTTTTGGCCCACCTGCGATTTCCGTCCATAATTATTCCCACGTGCAAAGGAAGCTTTTTTGCGGCATCTGAATTTAACATAATTCATTCTCCAAGCTTAAAGATTAAAGTGACATCACCTGAGAAATTTTAGAACTGCATATTTCTTCTGTTTGTTTGCAGAATTTGTCGGTTAAATCTTGAATTTTCTTTTCTCCTGTTTTCAGTTCGTCTTCGGTAATTTCGGAAGATTTTTTCATATTCTTGATTTTATCCATGACGTCACGTCTGATATTTCTTATTGCTATTTTAGATTCTTCAGCCATTGCCGAAACTTCTTTGGATATTTCTTTTCTGCGATCCTCTGTGAGTTGAGGAAAAATTAAACGTATTACTTTTCCGTCGTTTTGAGGATTTATTCCGATATCTGATTTTTGGATAGCTTTTTCCACAGCATTCAATATAGAAATATCCCAAGGTTGTATTACGAGAACTCTTGCTTCGGATACGGAAACGGCAGCAACTTGATTAATTGGAGTGGGAGTGCCGTAATAGTCAACAGTTACTTTATCCAAAATGGAAGCATTTGCTCTTCCGGCTTGTATGGAAGCGTAGTCGGAAGTAAGGCGGTCACAAGTTGTTTGCATACGGTTTTTTGCGTCGTTTAGAATTTGATTCATAAAATTTTCCTCCGAGTTAATTAAAGATTTTTAAATTTTTGGATGAATTTTACCGATTGATATAATTACATGCGAGTTTTGGATAATTTAAGGTCTTGCAATAGTTCCCAAATTTTCTCCTTCAAGTGTTTTTATTATGTTTTGTGGATCTTGAAGGCTGAAAACGAGTACAGAAATATTGTTGTCACGGCAAAGAGAAGCTGCAGTTGAATCCATTACTTTAAGATTTTTGGAAAGTACCTCTTCAAATGTTACTTCTGTATATTTTTTTGCATTTGGGTTTATTTTTGGATCACTGTCGTATACTCCGTCGACGTTTGTAGCTTTGAATATTGCTTCGGCTTGAATTTCGGAAGCCCTCAGAGCTGCTGCGGTATCTGTAGAAAAAAATGCACTTCCGGTTCCGTATGCAAAGACTACAACTCTGCCTTTTTTCAGATGACGAACAGCTTTTTCGGGCGAGTACTGTTCACCCACCTGTGGGAATGCGACCGCAGTCATAATTCTTACTTCCAGTCCCACTTCTTCCAAGACGTCTGCCAAACCAAGTGCATTCATAACAGTTGCCATCATTCCCATATGATCAGCTCTGACTCGGTTCATATTTCCGCTTGTTCTTCCTCTCCAAAAATTGCCTCCACCTACGACTACAGCTGTTTCGCAGCCGGAATCGTGGCATTTTTTAATTGTTTCGGCTATTGGTTTTACTGTTTCAAAATCTATTCCTGTTTTTTTGGTTCCGGCCAATGCTTCTCCGCTGAGTTTGAGTAAAATTCTCTTATACTTGGGTTTCAAATTCAGACACTCTCCCGATTTATTGTTATTTTTTACCATACATTTGCATGAACGGTATATTTTTCTCATTCATATGATATTTTAACTTAATAAATCAATTATGTAAATACTTTTAGAGAGCCTTGTTTTTTATTTTTAGCCATTTTATCGGTAGCTGATACGATTAATATAAAAAATTAAATTATAAAATTTTTTAATAGTTGTTGACATTTTAAATATTTGTATCATAATTCTATGTGAATGACTGTAATTTTTTGCACACGAAACATTTTATGAAGTGAGGTATTAAAATATGGAAGATATGATAGGAAAAATAATACAAATGGATAAAGAAGCTCGTGAAAGCCTCACTAAAGCGAATCAACTTAAGATTGATTCCGAGCGAAAAATAAGTGATATAAAGGAACAAAGAAGAAACGAGTATATAGACAGAGCCCGCACGAATATAAAAGTTCTCGAAAAAGAAGAAAAAATCAAAGCTGCGGTAAGGCTTAAAATAATAGAAAATTCTTACGAACAAAAATATGACAGAATAGAAAAAACCTATTACGAAAATAAAGATAAATGGGTAGACGCTATAGTTGACAGAGTTATTCAAAAATAAATTAAAGGTGGTGAATGCCGTTAAGTCTTTGAAATCGGAGATTTGTATGCGGCTTTCGTTATGATTTCATATGCCTCAAATGCAGTTTTGTCAAAAGCCAGGGCAATGTACGGAAAAAGCATGAATGCGAAAAATTATTCTGAACTTCTTTCATGTAAGAGTATTCCGGACATAGCTTCATACTTGAAGAAAAAGACTACTTATTCTTCAGCGCTTAAGAATATAAACGAGAACAGCGTTCATCGTTCGGAACTTGAAGAAAAGCTTAAATATAAGCTTTTTATAGATTTTGAAGCACTTGGACGGTATGATATTTCAGTTGGGGAACACTTTTTTGAATATATAATAGCCCGAGCCGAAATAGAACAATTTATGCATAGTTTAATGCTTTTGAATGCGGGAAAATCCGGAGAATACATAAGAACGGTTCCCGAATTTTTCTATAGTCATGCAAAAGTAGATCTTAAAGCTTTGAAAAATATCAGAAATTATGATGATTTTCTTGAAATAGTTAAAAAGTCTCCATATTACAAAGTTCTTTTACCGTTCAAACCGTCTAAGGGGAAGCGTTTGGATCTCACGGCAATCGAAACTGCTCTTTATAACCATCTTTATAAGACTGTATTCGCAATTATAGATAAATATGTAAAGGGAAAGGCCAAGAAAGAACTTAAAGATTTTTTTAATCTTTATATAGACCTTAGCAATCTTATCAGAATCGTTCGTATGCGCAAATTCTATAATTTGGGTTTTGAATATATGATGTCGGCAGTTATGGAGCAGGGAACGCTTTCGAAAGAACAGCTTAAAGGATTTGTACAAGCTCCTACAGATAAGCAGATGATGGCTGATATGAAGAATACTCGAATGGGTAGAAAGTGGTTTTCAAGAGGGCTGGACGTAATAGATAAAGTTCCGGTTAACATGAGGTACGATTGGTGCCGACATAATATAAGATTTTCTATTTCTCCGCCGGTTGTTTTAATTTCGTATATATTCCTTAAAGAAATTGAAATTTTAAATATAATAACGATAATCGAGGGAATAAAGTACAGACTTCCCGTAGATGAGATAAAGAAAATGCTTATAGGATTAAATTGATTAATAAAAAGTGAGGTGCTGATTTTAAATGGCTGTGTCCGAAATGAACTTTATAAGTATGATAGGCCCGATAAACAAGCTTGGCGAACTTGTTAATATTTGCGGTGAATCGGGAGTCTTTCAACCGGATAATGTTTTCTCATTTTATTCCGATACGGAAAATTTTTCTCAGGTAACCGAAGAAAATCCGTATTCCGAACCACTTCAAGATTTGCAAAACGCCATTTATTCTTGCGGCGGTAAACCGGTTTTTACAGATATCGAAGATTTTAAAGTAAATAAACCAAAAGTGGAACGATATGTAAAATATATTTCCGAAAATGTTTCTCAAGCGGTAGAAAGTAAACGTAAGCTGTACAGAGATCTTGCGGAGTATAAAGAAGAGATTGAACTTTTAAAACATTTTTACGGTCTTAATCAAAATATCAGCGACGTTCTTGAATGTGAGTATTGCAGAGCACATTTTGGGAAAATACCAAATGCGTATTATTCAAAGCTTTCAGAACTTGCGGAAGAAAATTCAAAAAAAGGTATAGAGCTTTTGTTTTTTCCTCTGACGTTTGATGACGAATACCAATGGGGAATGTATTTTACAGATATTGAGAATGAAAAAGAAATAAATCGACTTTTTTCATCTTTGTATTTTGAAGAAGTGAAACTTAAACCTTATGAAAAAACTCCTTACGAAGCAGTTTCAGAACTTCAGAGTTTGAGAACTGAAATATACAGAAAAATTGAGAATATCGATAAAAAAATATCTGAATTTTGGGAGTCGCAAAAGAGTCGGTGTATGAAATTTTACACCAAGCTCAAAGAACTTAATACTTATTTCGAAATAAAATCTTACGCTGCACAGTATAATAATAGTTTTATACTTGTCGGTTGGGTACCGAAAGAAAGTTTGGAACTTTTTAAATCGAAAATAAGTAAAGTAAAAGGGATTGAGTATTCTACCGAAGAAGGAAAAGATATGTTAAGTCATATGCCTCCGGTAAAACTCAGAAACAATAAAATTTTTAAACCTTTTGAGTTTTTCGTTGATACTTACGGAGTGCCTTCTTATGATGAGCTTGATCCGACAGCGTTTGTTGCAATTACTTATAATATTTTGTTTGGAATAATGTTTGCGGATTTAGGTCAGGGATTGGTGGTTTCACTTGTGGGATTCCTCATGTGGAAGCTAAAGAAAATGAAACTTGGAAGAATACTTATTTCTTGTGGAATTTTCTCGGCGATATTCGGAACACTTTTCGGTTCGGTATTTGGGTTTGAGCATGCTTTAGATGGATTTTATAAAAATGTTTTCGGTCTTTCCGAAAAGCCCATTGAAGTTATGAATTCTTCAACTACAAGTTATATACTTTATATTGCTGTAGGAATCGGAGTAGTACTTTTGATTATTGCTATGATGTTGGGTATTTATTCAGCGTTCAAGAGAAAACATTTAGGAGAAGCATTGTTTGGTCCGAATGGAATATGTGGTCTTGTTCTTTATTCTTCAGCAATGTTTATGCTCGTTGATATGGTAATGCTTCATACAGGAGTAGTTAATACCGTGTATATGGTTGTTCTCATAGTAATACCGATGATACTTTTGATGTTCAGTGAAATACTTATAAAAATTGCAAATCACGAGCGTAACTGGAAGCCTGACAATTGGGCGGATTACATTATGCAAAGTGTAATAGAACTTTTTGAAGTGATTTTAAGTTATGTTACGAATACTGTATCGTTTTCTCGTGTGGGAGCATATGTTTTGGGTCATGCGGGAATGATGATGGTTGTGTTTACTCTTGCAAATATGTTCAGTGGAGCAGGATATATCATAACTGTGGTTATAGGGAATGCAGTTGTTATTTTGCTTGAAGCACTTTTAGCAGGAATTCAGGTTTTAAGGCTTGAATTTTATGAAATGTTCAGTAGATTCTTCGAAGGCCAGGGAAGAGTATTTACTCCCGTTACGGTCAAAGAAGACGCATAAAATGCTTTTCAATTTAAAAAATTTGAAAATAAATTAAATTAATAATTTTGGAGGTTATTATTATGTCTATGTCATTTTTGTATTTTATTATTCCGGGACTTTCAATCGCACTCAGCACATGGCTTGCCATTAAAGCGGTAAAAAGAGGAGCAAATAAAAAGAAAGCTGTAGTTCTTCAAATATGTTCCACAGCATTCGTAGCATTGATGTGCCTTATAGTGCCGGCTGTTTCAGCTCATGCGGAAGGCGCAGAAGCTGCTTCGACAGTATCTTCAGCTACTGCTGCAGCCAATGCAAGTGCTTATGGAGTAGGACTTATAGCTGCTGCTTTGGTTACCGGTCTTTCGGGAATCGGAGGAGGAATAGCCGTTGCTTCAGCCGCACCTGCTGCGATTGCCGCTACTTCTGAAAATCCTCAAGTATTTGGTAAGGCTCTTATTCTTGTTGCACTTGGTGAAGGTATTGCAATTTTCGGACTCGTTGTTTCAATAATGATGTTCGGTAAGCTTGATTCTTTGGTATTGGGAGCATAAGGATATGCGTTTTGAGCTTATAAGTGATAATACCGATACCTTAGTCGGAATGCGTTTGGCTGGTATAACAGGAGTTATTGCCAAGACGTCCGAAGAAGTGGAAAAATCGATTAACAGCGCTATGAAAAAGGATGACGTTGCGATAATTTTAATCACCGAAAAGCTTGTGGAAATGTGTAAAGATTATGTCTATAACTTAAAGAATACCTGTAAAAAGCCTTTGATAGTTGAGATTCCGGACGGAAAATCAAAAACCAATAAAAAAGATGCCATAACAGGTTATATAAAGGAAGCAATCGGACTTAAAATTTAGCTTGCAACGAAGAACGGAGGCGAAACAAGTGCATAAAAGCTTTAAATCCAGTAACTTTTTGAACACCATAGATAAATATGCAAAGCGACAAAAATCAAAAATTACAGACGAAATTAAAGAAATAGAAAAGCGTGAACTCGAAAAAGCAGAAGCCGAGATTATGGAAGATGTTAACAGCATGATACAAAAAGAACTTATAAATATGAAGAATAAAATAGTTGTTGAAGTTTCTCATAAAGAGTTGGATGAACGCAAGAAAGTTTCCCAAAGACGTCGAGAAATGATGAAAGAAATTTTCAGAGAATCAAGGAATAAACTTATTGATTTTACTTTTTCGGAACGATACGCCGAAACTCTTAAAGAGTACGCTACGCAGATATCCAATGTTCTTACGGAATCCGATACGATACTTTTCGTTAAAGAAAGCGATTTAAAGTATGCTGATATGATTCAAAAAGCATTTGGAAGAAAATGCAAAATAAGTGTTGCCAATGATATAATTATAGGTGGAATAAGGGGATATAGTCAGAATCGTGGACTTATAGCCGACGAAACACTTGATGCAAAGCTCAAAGATGAAGAAGATTGGGCAGCGGAAAATTTCGGAATACTTTTGGTTTAGTAAAAATACTTAATTTTTAGGTCAGGAGGGTGAGCACCCGCAGCAGGTTTTCTGTATGTGCTTGTTACCGATATGAATGATAATAATGTTATATATGGCATAAACGGTCCTGTTGTGACCGTTAAAGGAACTAAATCATTTTCCATGATGGAAATGGTGTATGTCGGAAAAGAACGTCTAATAGGCGAGATAATAGGCGTTACCGATGAATTGACCACAATTCAGGTTTACGAAGAAACTACCGGACTTAAGCCCGGTGAACCCGTAACAGGAACGGGAGGTCCCATGAAAGTGTGTTTGGGACCGGGTATGCTTAATAATATTTTTGATGGTATTGAGCGTCCACTTAAATCAATTCAAGAAGAAAGTGGTTCGTTTATAGGAAGAGGCTGCAGTGTACCTGCACTTGATCCGGAAAAACTGTGGAATGTAGAAGTCTGCGTAAAAGCCGGAGATTTTTTGGAAAGCGGTACGGTATATGCAAGATGTCCGGAGACTTCCGTTATAGAGCATAGATGCTTGGTTCCACCGAACATTAAGGGAGAAGTGTTGGAAGCCGTACGAAGCGGTGAATATAAGGTTAATGACGTAATTGTAAAGATTAAGGAGTCAAATGGAAAAATTCACGAATTGACTCTTTGTCAGTATTGGCCGATACGTATTCCCAGACCGATGAAAAAAAGGTTACCTTCTAATATTCCTCTCATAACAGGGCAAAGAATAATAGATACACTTTTTCCTGTTGCGAAAGGTGGAGCAGCTGCAGTTCCGGGAGGATTCGGAACAGGTAAAACAATGACTCAGCATCAACTTGCGAAATGGTGCGATGCAGACATAATAGTTTATGTCGGCTGCGGTGAACGTGGAAATGAAATGAGTCAAGTCGTAGACGAGTTTTCAAAACTTATCGACCCGAAGTCTAACAAACCCATGACGGAAAGAACAATTTTAATAGCAAATACTTCCAATATGCCTGTGGCTGCACGTGAAGCATCTATTTACACCGGTATAACTCTTGCGGAATATTACCGTGATATGGGATATGACGTTGCTATAATGGCAGATTCTACGTCTCGTTGGGCGGAAGCGCTCAGAGAAATTTCGGGACGACTTGAAGAAATGCCTGCAGAAGAAGGATTTCCGCCATATTTGCCTTCTCGTTTGTCTGCGTTCTATGAAAGGGCGGGTAGAGCAGAAACTTTGAGCGGAAGTGAAGGTTCAGTTACGATAATAGGAGCGGTTTCTCCGCAAGGTTCGGACTTTTCTGAACCGGTTACTCAAAATACTAAACGTTTTGTCAGATGTTTCTGGGCTCTTGATAAAGCACTTGCATATGCCAGACATTATCCTGCTATTAACTGGATAAACAGCTATAGTGAATATTTTGGAGACCTTGATCCGTGGTATTCAAAAAATGCGGGAGATTCGTTTATAAGATATCGTAAAAAGATAGCTTCTATTTTGAGTGAAGAAGATAAACTTATGGAAATAGTGAAACTCGTTGGAGCTGATGTTTTGCCCGACGATCAAAAGCTTATAATAGAAATTGCAAAGGTAATCAGAGTAGGCTTTTTGCAACAAAATGCATTCCATAAAGACGATACTTTTGTGCCTCTGAAAAAACAAAAAAAGATGATGAAAGTAATTCTGTATTTAAACAAAAGAGTTCGTCAGCTTATAAGTGCTTCCATACCCATTTCAAGAGTTATCGAGACGGGAATTTTTGATAAACTTACACGTATAAAATACGACGTACCGAATGATAAACTTGAGTTGCTTGATGATTACAAACATATGATAGATGAAACATTAAATAAAATAATCGGCGATAGGCCGTAGCGAAAAAGAGGTGAGATAATTGGTACTGAATTATGTTGGATTAAAGGAAATAAGCGGTTCTCTGATAGTTATAGACGGAGTTGAGGGTGCGTCATATGAAGAGGTTGTTGATATCAAACTCGGAGACGGGAATTATAGAAAAGGTCGTATAGTCCAGATTGAGGGTGACAGAGTTATAGTGCAAGTTTTTGAAGGAACTCAAGCTATTGCTCTTGACGATACGAAAGTTAAATTAAAAGGTCACCCAATGGAGATTTCTCTTTCTCCGGAGATTTTAGGTCGTGTTTTTAACGGTTCAGGTGAGCCGATAGATAATCTGGGAAAAGTTTTTCCGCATAAAAAAATGAATATTAACGGAACTCCAATAAACCCTATTGCGAGGGAGTATCCACAAAATTATATAAATACGGGAATTTCTTCGATAGATACACTTTCTACTCTTATAAGAGGACAAAAACTTCCGATATTTTCAAGTTCGGGAATGAAGCATAATGAACTTGCGGTTCAGATTGCTCGTCAGGCCAAACTTGCAGAGGGTGAAGAAGATAATCTTGCAATAGTTTTTGCTGCCATGGGAGTAAAGAATGACGTTGCGGAATATTTTAGACGTAAGTTTGATGAATCGGGAGTAATTGAAAGAGTTGTAATGTATCTTAACCTTTCCAATGACCCAGTAATAGAAAGAATTTTGACTCCGAGATGTGCGCTTACTACAGCCGAATATCTTGCTTTTGAACTTGGAATGCACGTTCTTGTAATTATGACGGATATGACTTCGTACGCTGAAGCTCTTAGAGAATTTAGTTCTTCAAAGGGAGAGATTCCGGGTCGTAAGGGTTATCCTGGCTATCTTTATTCGGATTTTGCTTCTCTTTATGAGCGTGCCGGTATAGTAAAAGGTAAAAAAGGTTCAGTTACACAAATTCCGATTCTTACCATGCCCAATGACGATATAACTCATCCGGTGCCCGATCTTACCGGATACATTACAGAAGGTCAGATAGTTCTTGACAGAGCGATAGACCGCAAAGGATACTATCCTCCGATTTCAGTTTTGCCATCTCTCTCAAGGCTTATGAAAGATGGAATAGGAGAGGGATTTACCAGAGCAGATCATCCGGAACTTGCCAATCAGCTTTTTGCATCATATGCAAAGGTTCAGGATGCAAGAGCACTGGCGTCGGTTATAGGTGAAGAAGATTTATCACCTATAGATAAATTGTATATCAATTTCGGAAATGCCTTTGAAAAACAATTTATTAATCAAGGATTTAACGATAACAGGTCAATAGAACGAAGCTTGGAACTTGGATGGCGACTTCTTTCCACACTTCCGAAACAGGAACTTGACAGAGTTAGCGGTGAAACTCTTGACAAATATTATATCGACGATAAAGAACTTCTCGAGCGTAAAAATAAGATTGATTTTGTTGAAGATGAAACTTCTGAGGAAATGGATGACGACATCGACGACGCAGATGATAATTAGTTTATAAGGGAGGTAAGTTATGTCAAATCAAATAGCTCCCACAAAAGGCAATTTAATAGCCGCAAAAAAATCTTTTGAGCTTTCCAAACTCGGTTTTGAACTTTTGGATAGAAAAAGAAATATTTTAGTCAGAGAAATGATGGCTCTTATCGAACGTGCTGAAGAAATTCAAAACAGTATAGATGAAACTTATACGAAAGCATTTACGACTTTGCGAAAAGCCAATATAGCGCTCGGTGTATGTGAAGAGTTGTCTCAAGCAGTACCTGAAGAATCGGGACTTAGTCTTTCTTTTCGAAGTGTAATGGGTGTCGAGATACCGATAGTTCAGTTTAAGCAAAAAGAAGTCGATGAAATTCCTTTTGGATTATATGATTCGAATTCTGACCTTGATAAAGCTTATTCTTGTTTTCGAGAGGTAAGTAAGATGACTGCAAGTCTTGCCGAAGTCGAAACAAGTGTGTATCTGTTGGCAAATGCGATAAAAAAGACTCAAAAGAGAGCAAATGCTCTTAAAAATATTATGATACCAAAGTTTGAAAACCAGATAAAATCTATTTCCGATGCTTTGGAAGAAAAAGAACGTGAAGAGTTTTCCAGACTTAAAGTTATAAAAAGTTTTAAAGAAGAATAAAAAATGATATATAACAGATTTTTTATATGAAAGGTCTGTTATTTTGTTGTTGTTTTATATATAAATCACCAAAAATATATTGACTTGAGAATATTTTTATATTATTATTTTTAAATAGTAAAGTACAGTGTGTTTAATAAAATAAAGATTTAAGGAAAGGTGAGAAATATGTCAGAAAATGAAAGTAGTTTATTTCGAAAAAGTTCGTTGGAGAGAGTTTCTTCGCCGGAACAGCTTAACGAATACATTAAAGTAGTCAATCCCAGCCTGATAGCTATACTTATCGGAATATTTACTATTCTGTCTGCAGGAGCGATATGGATTTTTTCAGGAGGAATTCCGAAAACCGTAGATATGCAAGGGGTAATCGCTAAGGATGTAAGTAATTCACAAAGAATTTATTGTTATGTTCCAATTTCGGCAAGTAAACGTTTGAAAGAAGGAATGTCTGCAAGGATTTCTCCTGAGGACGCACCAAGTTCAGAATATGGTTATATGAATGGAACAATACTTAGAATCAGTGATGATATAGTAACCGGTGATTATTTGAATGAAAAATTCGGTAATCCTCAGGTTGTGGTTCCTCTTGTAAGTTCTGCGATGCAACATGGGAATGTAATGGAGGTTGAAATTGCTCTCGGAGAATGGTCCAACGACAAAGGAAATGAAATTGAAATTGTTGAGGGTACCAATTGTGAAGTATCCGCAGTTGTAGGAGAAACAAAGCTCTATGAGTTGATATTTGAAAATAAATGATAGGAGGTGCGTACTGATGTTACGCAAAAGGTTGAAAGTGCCGATTGTAATGCAGATGGAAGCTCTTGAATGTGGAGCAGCGTGTGTATGTATGATAGCCGCTTACTACAAGAAATGGATTCCTTTAACTCAAGTTCGTGCAGATTGCGGAGTTTCACGTGACGGTAGTGTAGCTAAGAATATGCTTGCTGCAGCACGTTCTTATGGATTTGAATCGGGAGGGTATAGACTTGAGCCATCATCTTTGAGTTCTTTGACTTTACCTGTAATAATCCATTGGAATTTCAATCACTTTGTTGTGCTGTGCGGTATAAACGAAAAAAAGAATAAGTATTACATTAACGATCCGGCAAGAGGAAAAGTAACGGTTTCAGGGGAAGAATTTGATAAGGCTTTTACGGGAATTGCACTTACTATGCAACCAACGGAAGAATTTAAACCCGAGGGAAAGCCGAAGAGTGTTTTCTCATTTGCTAAGAGGTGTCTTAAAGGAGCGCTTGTACCGTTTGTATTGGCAGTAATTATAAGCGTAGTGGGAGACGTTATTGCAACCACTTCACCAATGTTTACACGTGTATTTACGGATAATCTACTTACAGGGAAAAATCCCGAATGGCTGATGCCGTTTTTAGGAATTATGGGAGTTGTACTTCTTGTACAAGTTTTGGTAGGTATTATAAATTCTATTTACTGGCTTAAGATAGAAGGAAAATTTGCCCTTACTTCCAGTGCGGAATTCATGTGGCATGTTCTCCGGTTACCGTTAGATTTCTTTTCTCAACGTAATGTTGGAGACGTTGTTTCACGTCAGGATTCCACCTCATCTATAGCGCTTACTCTTATTCATAAAATAGCACCTATGTTCAGTGGAATAGTTTCTCTTTTCTTTTACCTTTTCATTATGATTAAATATAGCTGGGTTCTTACTTTGATAGGAATCGGAGCAACTGCCATAAATATGTTTTTGGCAAGATATATGTCAGAGAAGATGCTTGATTTTCAAAGAGCTTCAATGCCTAATCAGGGAAAACTCATGAGTGTAACGTATTCCGGATTTGAGATGATAGAAACAATAAAATCCACTGGAGCGGAAAGCGGATATTTTGAAAGATGGGCAGGATATTTTGCGAAGCAAAATAATGCTGTTGCAAATATGTCCAAGTTTACACAGTATATCGGAACGATTCCGTCATTTGTCGATAGCATTTCTGGATGTATTTTAGTTCTCTGCGGTATTTATATCATTATGCAGGGACATTTCACGGTAGGTATGCTGGGAGCATTTCAAGGATATTTGTCGATGTTTTTGAGCCCTGTGGGAAGCATTATAGACATATATCAAAACTATATTGGAATGCGCTGTGAAATGGAGCGTGTTGAAGACGTTTTGGATTATCCGGTAGATGTTCCGGAAGTAAGTGAAGAAAGTGTCAAAGATGACACAAAATTAAAGGGTTATGTAAATGTAAAAGGAATAACATTTGGATACGGAAGGCTTGCAAAACCGATTCTTGAAGATTTTAACATGAGTCTTAAACCGGGACAGTGGGTTGCGGTTGTAGGAGGAAGCGGAAGCGGAAAATCAACCGTTGCAAAATTGATAACGGGTCTTTACAAACCATGGGAAGGTGAAATAACTTTCGATGGAATGAAAAAGGATCAAATAGATCCATATAAATTTCACAGTTCGGTAGTAATGGTTGACCAGGACAAAATAATGTTTCACGATACCGTTAAAAATAACATAAGAATGTGGGATGAGTCTATAGAGGATTTCTCTGTAACTTTAGCTGCGAGAGATTCCGACATACACAGCGCCATAATTTCGAGACCTGATGGTTACGACCACGTAATAAGCGAAGGCGGAACAGATTTTTCAGGAGGTCAGTGTCAGCGTATTGAAATTGCTCGAGCTCTTGCTCAGGAACCTACGGTTATCATTCTTGACGAAGCAACATCTGCGCTTGATGCTAAAACCGAAAATATCGTAATGAGCAATATAAGAAAATCAGGCTGCACATGTATAGTCATTGCTCATAGGCTTTCAACCATACGTGACTGTAATGAAATAATTGTGTTAGATCATGGTAGGGTTGCCGAGCGTGGTACTCACGATGAACTTATGGCTCAAGGCGGAAAATATAAAGAACTCGTAATAACGGAATAGGAGGTGAGCGGACATGGAAACAAATTTTTTGGAAAGTCAGGTTCAAAGAAGAAGAAGAAGCGATGATGAGATGTTTCAAGGAGCATTTTCGGATTTGCTTTCGATTGTAGGTATAGATACACCCAAAATGCATAAACAAGCTAAGGGAGCTGTTGCTCAGATACTCAGATATCTCGGAAAAGAAATTCCAACGGTTCCTGACAGTGTAGCTACTTTAGACGCTCAGCTTGATTACATGCTCAAACCGTCAAACACTATGAGAAGACGTGTGGAGCTTAACGGTGAGTGGTGGAAAGACAGTATGGGATGTCTTTTAGGTTCAACTAAAGATGGGAATGTGGTTGCGATTTTCCCTCGTAAGTGGGGAGGATACGAATATATAAATGCAGATGGAAATAAGATAAAAGTAAACAGCAAAACTGCAAAGGATATAAATGTAGACGCTTTTTGTTTTTATCGTGCGTTCCCTCTGACGTCCCTTAAAATACGTGATTTGATAAAATTTATGATAGAAAGCTTGTCTTTTATAGATGTCGTATTTATTTTATCAGCGTATGCAGTTGCTCAGTTGCTTGGAATGACGGGTCCTATTATTCAGAAAATTATATATAAAAACATAATTCCTTCAGGTACACTTTCGCTTATTTGGCCGTTGGCTGCATTCTTCATAGGAAAAACTGTAGGAGAAACGCTTATGTCGATTACGAACAGTATAGTTTCGAATCGCCTTAGCACGAGGATGACTATTTCGGTTAACAGTGCAATAATGATACGTTTTTTCACTTTGCCGACTAAGTTTTTCAAAAGTTACACTGCCGGTGAACTTGCAAGCCGAATGGGGTATATAGCTACTCTTTGTCAGATAATCAGAGAATCATTTTCAGCTACTCTTTCAGCTGTTTTCTCTTTGGCATATTTCTTCCAGATGTATCAATACGGACCATCACTTGTGGTACCGGGAATGATTATCGTGGTGGTTACAGTTGTTTATCAGGTATTTATAACTCTTTACAGACAAAAGATATACAAAAAAAGACTTGACCTTGATCCAAAATTACAATCTCTGACATACGCTCTTTTCGGAGGTATACAGAAGATAAAAGTTACCGGTTCCGAGAAAAGAGCCTTTGCAAAATGGGCTGAGAGTTATTCTGAGGTAGAAAAACTTGATTATTCTCCGCCACTTCTCATAAAAATAAGCGGTATTATAGGCCTGATAATATCTACAGTGGGACAAATGGTATTATATTATTGTACAGTTACAACTCATGTAAGCTTAGAGGATTATATGGGATTCAATACCGCTTACGGTTCGGTTACGGGGGCAATAATGTCACTTAGTGCGGTAGCTCTTAAATTTGCCAATCTCGGTCCTATATTGAAGATGATTAAACCTGTTATGGAACAAAAACCCGAAAGCAGCGCCGGACGTAAAATTCCGACATCTCTTTCCGGAAATATTGAAGTTAATAATATTTCTTTTAAATATGATAAAGACGGTCCGACAATTCTTGATAACATAAACCTTAAAGTGAAAAAGGGAGAATATGTTGCAATAGTAGGAAAAACAGGTTGCGGAAAATCAACTTTGATGAGAATTTTACTCGGATTTGAGGATCCTGACACCGGAGCGGTGTATTATGACGGCCATGATCTTTCCGGACTTGATCTTAGAAGTGTTCGTCAAAAAATAGGCGTGGTAATGCAAAACGGTTCGTTGTTCCCGAGTGACATTTTTTCCAACATAATAATAACATCACCCTGGAAAACAATGGATGATGCATGGGAAGCAGCTCGTTTGGCAGGAATAGATAATGATATAAAAGCAATGCCAATGGGTATGCATACGCTGATTTCCGAAGGTTCGGGAGGACTTTCCGGAGGACAGAAACAAAGACTTATGATAGCTCGAGCGATTATAAATAGACCTTCAATATTGTTTTTGGATGAAGCTACATCTGCTCTTGATAACATAACTCAAAGTCATGTGGTAAACAGTATATCTCAGCTTAAAAGTACAAGGATTGTGATAGCTCACAGACTTTCTACAATAAAAAATTGTGACAGAATCCTTGTTATGGATAAAGGAAAAATAGTAGAAGAAGGAACTTATGATGACCTTATGGATAAAAAAGGTGAGTTTTATGAATTAGCTGTTCGTCAAGTAGTTCAGTAATTTTTATAAAATGCAATTCAAGCCTCCTCAAAAAGAGGAGGCTCATTTATTGTTTAGTATTGCAAGTATACTTATTTTTGAATATAGCTTATTTTTAAACTTTATTTGTGTCAATTTTTATTGAAATTTATTTAAATAACAGTGTGTTTTACAAATTTTTGCACACAAAAGCTCTTTTTGATATAACAACCAAAAACACACAAGTTGCCAAAAATCAAAAAGAGCAAACTAAAAACGAGTAACATGAATTTTTACTACTACATTTAACAACAAAAATCGGAATCGTACAAATACAGCAAGATTTATATCTAAAAATAGAATCAAACACACAGCGATAATAAAGTTTTGTAACAGTCAACAATAATAAAAACCAGACAAGTAGACAGAAACTGCGTTAATCTTAAGTGTATGAGTAAAGACTTTGATTTTTAATAGAAATGCTGTGTGTAAAGGGTTATTAAAGGGTTATAAGAATTGTGTAAAATATGAAATTGAGATAAAATTTACTTATTATAGTATCTAGCACAACTTAAAAGTTCAATTAATTTTTAATGATCACAAGCGTCATACAAAATGAGTGTTAGTCAACTGGATTAGGAGTAGTATTATTTTTTACATGATTAGTATTTCTTGTAAGTAATTTATTAGTAAGTTTGCAGAATAATCGTTCTGCGAAAACTATCCCTATCACTAGAGTTGATAACATGGCAGTATCTACTATACCTTGAGAATTTATGCCAACTTGACGTAAAAATTTATGTTTATAACCATAGTCTGATTCCGGTACCCCGCTAATTCTACTGTTGGCATGTTTAAACAGGGCAACACGCATATCCCTATTTAGTGTATTTAACTTATCAAATGTGGAACTTCCACCAAAAATACTTTCCATATCTTCATCACTTATTCTGGATATTTTATTATTGTTCAAATTTTTTCTAATCTCTTTCATTTTTACCTCCACTGTAATTAAATTTAAAATATCTTTAATTTTATTAAGTTACAGTTATAATTATAACCTTTTTTACTAGAATTGTCAACAGTAATTTTTATTAATAATTTAAATTATTTTTAATAAATATTTAATTATAAACTACTAAACTGATTGAATAATTGATGAATTTTAATACGTACCATAACAAAACCTAGTTTAATTATGTTTTGCACGAAATTTTTGTATAAAAAACTTATTTTATCGCTAATATAGATTTATAATTAATTTTTACTAATTGTGTTATTTTTCCACCAATCCTTTTTATTACCCAGCTTTTTATATACAAAACGTCCCAACATAACCCATCCTGTTATAATTACTGCTCCTAGTGTTACATTTGCTATATCTTCAGAATGTTTAAGCGTGAACAATTGAAAATTATCAATAATTTTGTCTTTAAAATTATAGTCTTCTATTGCTTTTTCATTTGTGTTATTGAATCTATAAATTCCATATCCGATGTTGTCGATAAGGTGAGCAAGTGTATCTCGAATTTCTCCAATTCCTCCTGAAATATTTTCCATATCTTCTTCATCTATCTTAGATATTGTGAAAGGAATTTTGTTAATTTGGTTGTTTATTTCTTCATTGTTAATCTTTTTGATTTCCTTTTTGTTACTACAATCAACTATTTTTTCCATAAGACCTGTTTGTTTTAATTTTTCTAATAATTTTTTATTCATTTTAATTTCTCCTGATTCTATAAATTATGGTGATACTAGTTATTAATAAAAATAATCACTGTCTTAAACCAAATTTAATTAATATCCTAATTGTATCATAATTTTATAAATAAAACCATATCTAAATTTTAATACATAATTAATTTTTTAAATTAAATTTAAAAATTATAGTAAAAAATAAGACTAACTACATAAAAGCAGTTAATCTCTAAATAAATATGTTAAATTTCTTTTTAACTAATCAAAAAATACAAGCATAAATTTTACTCCGTAATTTCATTTTAAAAAGTAAAATATATCAAATTCTTTTCGAAATTTTAATTACTGCAGCTGTAATGTCATCATCGTGAACTTTACTGCGAATCAGGACAGCACTTTTCACTATCATACGAGCCAACTCTTCAGCAGTATCATATTTCTTGGAGTTTATAAGCTCTTTTATCCATTCGTCACCTATATCCGTTACTCCATCTGACATCATTATTATCCAGTCTCCTTCACAAAGTTTTAACTTTTGAGAAGAAAAAGAAACATTACTAAGTATTCCTATCGGTAGAGATTCAAAATCTATTTTACTTATTTCTTCATTATGAACAATGAAAGTAAGCGGTGAACCGGCTTTCATAAATTTAGCTTCTCCGGTAAAAAGATTTACAGAAAATGCATCCAAAGTAGAAAGATTTTCTTCACCGGGTCTGAGAAGAAGTGCTGAGTTTACAAATTTGACGGAAGAATCAAAATCTATTCCCGATCTTACAAAACTTTTCATCAAACCTGAAGTCATTGCACCTTGAGCTGCTGCTGAGCCTCCGGTTCCCATTCCGTCGCTGATTATTACGTTAAAATTACCTTCTCCATCTTCGAATTTTGTACAACTGTCGCCGCAGTATTTACCGTTATTGAAAGAGTGCTGGCTAAACCCAAAGTCAACAGCTAAAACTTTCTTTTCGCAAAGTTGAATTCTACATAAATTACCTAAAATATTCATTGTGGGTTCACTTAATTTTTTATTACAAATTTTAGAAATTAGTTCAAAAACTTTTGAGTCAAATTTATCGTATATAATTGACTCACATTCAATATCTATGAAAAGCTTACCGTTTTCATCTTTTTTGCAAACTGTCCCGATAACGCCTATGCCACGATCTGCAAGTTCATTTGTTATGCTCATGGCCAAAGTTTCATCAAAAGTACACGTATGTGAAATATCGTCTGAAATATTTTCTATAAGTGAACTTATTCCGCTCATTTGTTCGGTCATAATTTTTTTAAATTCACTTATTTGTCTGCGAGCGGTATTTTGAACACAAAAATCATGATAGGATTTTAAAGAATTTTCTATAAGCAAATCGGTTTTATGACACCTACTTAAAAATCCAGAAGAAAAATCTTTGGAAGTGACATTACGATTTTGCAAAATCAAATCTGTCATCGTATTGAAGTTTCTGTGAGTATCATCACTGTTTTTAGACCAGCATAAACCGCAAAGTCCACATGATCGACAAATCTTATACGCTCCTGCCACACAAATACTCTTTGAATCAATTTTATTTGATGCTGAAAATTCAGAAGAAGCTTTTTCTATACATTCCGGTACAGAGCCGAGTGAAGCACTTGCAAATCTTAATTTTTGAACTACAGATTTTCTCAAAGCATCTGCATCACAAATTTTTGAAAATGACGGCGAAAGTGTTTTAAATTTTTTATAAAATGCATTCGGTAAAGCCAAAAATATTCCTACGGCAATTATAGTTTCGTAGAAGCCACTTACCATTTTTACCGTATTTCCTGCCTGAAAAGACATTAGAGTATTTGCGCATAAAAACGCCATACATATCCCAATTCTTCCAAATGATGAACAAAATCCGGAAACCATTCCTCCAAAAGCATATGCTCCCGAAAGATATGTAAAACCAAACGATGGTAAACTGAAAATTACTCCACAGGAAATTCCTGAAATTGCTCCACCGGTAATTCCCATTATGTATGAAGAAATCAAAATCATCACGGTTGCCAAAATTCTTCCTACGGAAATTCCTCCTATACACAATCCAGAAAGAGATAAAGAAACCATACTAAAACTTAAAGACAAACACATAAATTCTTTGGAATTTAATGTATAAATTTTTCTCTCAGACAAAATTCTAAAAGATCTATCAAAGAAATAAGCCGCAACTGCCGCAACAAAAGCTTCCAAGACACTTAAAGAAACATCACGAGCATCAAGTCCTTCGGCTGAATTTATGGCGAATCCCGTTACAAAAACCGAAATAAACACAATTGATGGCGTGTATAAAGCATGTTTTTTTATTTTATTAAGGTCACTTAGTGCCCAGCGAATTGCTGCAACTGCTATTACTGTAGATATGTATCTCACACTTACTGCAAGTCTTAACGGAAAAAGATAACCCAAAAGCGTTCCCACAACTGCCGGTGTTATTACTGCTCCCGGAACTGATGCCGATAAAGATATTCCGAACGGATAATAACTTCCCAAAACACTACCTCGAGAAATTAAAATTCCTGAAACAAAGTACATTGCTTTAACAAAAAGCAACTTCATCGAACAATTTTTTGCAAAATCAAAAATTTTACCATAAGTTTTAACAGCTTCGTTTTTCAATTTCTTCGTCACCTCAAAATAATTTGTGTTTTATCGAAATATACTTTCGCATCGATACCTGACAAACTAATTATATAAACCGAGGTGTGGAAAATACTGTCAAACCACGCTGGAATAATATTGATATTTTAGAATTATTTTAATTTTTAATCACATATATTGACGATTGCTGCAAATTAAACGTTAATAAAAGTAATATTTTGTTAGTTTTTTGTCGTATTTTTTAAAAATAATAATTCATTGTTTTTTCTATGCGCATACGTGCCCTCTTTAAGTGCCTGGAAACCGAAGAAACTCCTATACCCATTTCACAAGCTATATCTTTCATCTTTTTTCTCTCTCCGTAATAAAGCCAAACGCATCTTTGTTGTTTAGGTGTAAGTTCGCCAACTATTATTTTTTTCAGCGAATATATCATCTTTTTATGGTGAGTATCTTCTTTTTCATTTTTTTCGTTACGATAGTTGGAAAAACTAACTAAAGACTCAGTAAATCCGTCCAAAAGTAATGGACGATTACTCATTTTGCATCACCTCATACTTTCTTTGTAAATATTTTCCCACATGAACTAAATCTAAATACATTTCATACAAAATCGTAATACGATAATGCAATTCATCAATTTCCGAAGCCTCGTTTTTCAACACATATTGTGTTTTAAGTGATTTAATATGTTTTTTCAGGATTTCCGCTTCCTCCAAATATCTTTGAGACAAAATTTTGTAGTACACAGTAATTCTCCTTTACACGATTCGTGTAGTTAAGTATAAAAAATAAAAAGCTCCCGTTATACTTTAATTTTTTGCCTGTTTAAATTCCTTAATCATGGCTTCCGTATTTATGGTATCATGTGTATATTAACGAGTCAACAATAATTTAATTTTTAACATCATCTTACAAAAAATATAACAATTCCAAAAAGTGGGTTACTTATACATTTATTGCACACTAAATGTGTAAGTGATATAATTATTATACAATTTAACATCTTTCGACAAAGTTTTATTAACTTTTACTTTCAAAAATATTATATCATACTTTATAAATATTTATTTTAGAATTTTGTGCTAATCTAAATGTTTTTATAACACGAATTTATTCAACAGCACCGTATCTATACTTTTTCAGGGAGTGATTACCCATTAACAACAGTTTAGCCCACAAATTAAAATATTTGAGAATCAAAGCAGGTCTCACTCAGGCACAGTTGGCCGATAAATTAGGAATTTCCGCATCAACCGTCGGAATGTACGAACAAGGGAGGCGTGAACCTGATAATTTTACATTAGCAAAAATTTGCAGAATTCTTGATGCCAGCGGTGATTATGTACTGAATTTGGATGAAAAAAATAAAATAAATCCCGAAAAATCCGAGATATACAGTATTATTTCAGATTTCATCAGTGATCTGGAAAATCAAGAAGGACTAATGTTTAACGGTGAACCCATAAATACAAATGAAAAAAGAAAAATTGCCTCTGCACTCAAAGTAGCAACAGCCGTTACTTTATCTGACATCAATCTTAAGATATAAACTCTTGTTTTCTTTAAATAACATTTTTTGAAATAATGAGTATAATATAAAAAAAGAGAATTTTAAAATGTTAAGTTTCAGTCGGGCTTATATTCGCATATTAATTTTCAAAGTAACGGCGGTGAAGTTTATGTGCGGCTACAAACAGCAAGGCATTCTGGCACTTGCTTTCGGGCTGGGGCTTACGCTTTCATTTTTATTTCCTGAATCTCTGATCATTATTATAATATCGATTATACTTGTAATATTATCGATAGCTCTTATAAAATGTTGATTCTGAATATAGGGGGTTTAACGGATGAAAGTTGTTGTAATAAAAAGTCCCGGTGTTTTAGGATTTATTTTGAGAAAAATATTCGGAATAAAAAAAGAAAAAAACTAAGAAGCATAAAAATATATACGAAACTACGGCAGGTACAAATTATACTTTGTATCTGCTGTAATTTATGTAGCAAAACCGGGCCTGACTTTATAAATCAGAACCCACTTATTGAAGGGGTACTCCCTTCGATTTTGCAGTTATCCAGAGCGAAACGAAGCATCATCCCTATCAGTTCATTTCTGCTTCTCCCCGTATTAAATGCAACACGGTCGAGTTGCTCCACCATATCATTTTTTAGCCGAACCGAAAAGGTTTTATATCCGTTAACCAATATGTTACACTTCCACCAAATATTGTTATATGTTAAGGTTTATAACATGCCATATAACTACACATATTGCAGTTTTTATGTGTTTTTATTTTCTTAATATTAAATAAAAAATATTTTTATATATTAAAATGTTTTTAAAAAAAGTATATTATTTTAATATTTTTAATTTTTTTATTGTATTATATTAAATAATAATATATAATAGTAACAAATTTTTTAATAGAAAGGAAGTTAACCATGGAAAAAGAGCAAATAATAGAATTTTTAGATAAACCCGATACCGTTCCATATCTCCAGTCACTTGCAAGTGGGGAGGAAATTAAAAAATATCTTAACGACAACGGAATAGAGATATCTCTTGAAAAAGCAAATGAATTGAAAAAAATATTCGAATTATTCGAAGAAAAAAATGGAGAAATTTCTGAGGAAGAATTAGAAAGTATCGGCGGTGGAAAAAACTTTACACAAGAAAATTATGAAAATGTCATTAGAGACATTACTCGTGTAACATTATTGAATAAACTTTCTACCGGTGAAAAAATCTCATAGGTGATGTCAAAAAAAATACGGTAAAATACAAGGAAATATTAAAAAGTCTTAGAACACCTACTACTTTCCGTGAATCTCCAGAGCAACCCTATATGCCACCCAAAAGACTAAGTAATTTTTCCTTTCCCAATGAAAGGTAAAAAATCAAAATTTAAATTTTATACTTTTAACAGACAAATTAACAGCCACCGATATATTCGGTGGCTTAGTTTTATACTCTATCAAATTGACTCATATACATGTTGAAATATATTCCCTCTTTATGCATAAGCTCATCATGCGTACCTATTTCCATAAGTTTACCTTTTTCCATAACGGCCACAAGATCAGCATTTTTTATAGTACTAAGTCTGTGCGCTATTACAATGGAAGTCTTATCCTTTAGAATTTTTTTTAGAGTATTCTGTATACGGCTTTCCGTAAAAACGTCGACGGAAGATGTGGCTTCATCCATGATAAAAATCGGAGCGTTTTTCAATATCATTCTTGCAATACATAAAAGCTGTTTTTGACCTTCGGATATGTTATACATATTTTCTGCAATTACAGTATTGTATCCTGCAGGTAAAGACTCTATAAAATGACTTGCTCCTACATGTTCAGCTGCAAATTTTATTTCATTTTCGGAAGAATTTTCTTTTCCGTAAGCTATATTTTCATATATTGTACCGCCGTATAACCAGGAATCTTGAGTTACCAATCCAAATAGTTTACGGTATTCTTTGAGAGAAAAACTTTTTATATTTTTTCCACCTAACAATATTTCTCCCTCAAAATTTTCCAAAAATCTCATTAAAATATTTATAAGAGTGGTTTTACCGGAACCCGTTTCTCCTACTATTGCAAGAGTTTGACCTAATTTAACTTTAAGTGAAAAATCTTTTATTATTTTCTTTTCGGAAGTATATCCAAAACTTACATTTTTAAATTCTATCTCATATGTTTGTAGAGAATTAATATTTACATCCAAATCTTCTTTATCATTTTGTGGTTCTTCGGGTGCTTCAAGAAATTCAAAAATTCTCTGTGAAGAAGCGACTATTTGCTGTAGAATTCCCGAAATGGAAGTTACCTGAATGACCGGTTCCATAAACTGATTAGAATACGCAATGAAAGCTGTTATATCACCTATACTCAGTAATTTCATAACCGCAAGATATCCTCCCATTACGCATGAAACTATGTAACTTGCTTTAGAAATCATTTCCACCACACAAGGAGTAATTCCTGATAAAAATTGTGATTTTTGAGAAGAATCGTACATTCTATGATTTATTTCATCAAAATTGTTTTTAATTTTATCTTTTGCATTAAAAATACTTATAACTTCGTGACCTGAAAAAGTTTCTTCTATAAATCCATTTATTTCTCCGAGTTGTTTTTGATATTCAACAAAATATTTTTGTGATTTTTTTAAGATGATCACCGCTACAATCCCTATCACAGGTAAAACAGCTATAAAAGCAAGAGTCATTTTAAAGCTTATTGATATCATCATAAAAAGTACTCCGATTGCCATTACAACAGATGAAGCAATACGACTTATGCTTTGTGTAAACGCTGAACTAAGACTTTCTACATCGTTCATAACACAAGAAAGGACATCACCATAACTAACGCTGTTAATGTATTCAAGAGAAAGCTTGTCCATTTTGAGAGATATTTCATTGCGAAGTCTGTATGTTACTTTTATCGTCACAAGTGACACGAAATAACTACCAAGACATGACGACAATGCATAAACAGAAAAAAGCAACAACATTTTAATTATTATTTTAAAAAGATAATCAAAGTCAATATTTTCTTCAGACAGCAATGTAATCGCACTACCGGTAAGTTTGGGACCAAAAACAATCGACAAAGATTCAAGGATTGCAAAAATAAATATAACAAAAATATATATCTTATATTCGGAAACATAATTCCAAACTTTCTTTATATTATACCTTGTTCTCTTTATTTCCGAATTTTGCGATTTATCTTTTGTTTGCTCATTTGACTTCATTACTTTGCTTCCTCCTTTCCCAGCTGAAGTTCCGCCATATTTTTATAAATTTCACATTCGAGCATGAGTTTTTCATGAGTTCCGATTCCGGAAATTTTTCCTTCATCTAAAACAATTATCATATCAGATTGTTTTATCGTACCTATTCTTTGAGAAACCGTCACTTTTACAGCGTCTTTAATTTGTGTATTAAGAGCTTTCCTTAAATTTGAATCAGTTTTGAAATCTAATCGAGAAAAACTATCGTCAAACACATACATATCGGCATTTCTCAGAATAGCTCGAGCTATTGCTATTCTTTGTCGTTGTCCTCCCGAAATATTGTTACCGTTTTTCATTATTTCAAAATCAAATCCGTTTTCATTTACAAAATCAGATATCTGAGCAATTTCCAACGAACGCTTCATTTCATCTTTTGTTGCATTTTCATTTCCTATACGCAAATTAGAAGAAAGTTTTCCCGAAAACAGCGTTCCGGCCTGCGGAACATATGAGATTTTTTCTAAAAAATTTTTTTTATCGATATCTTTCAAGTCAGTACCATTCACAAGTATACTTCCGTTTGACGGTGCATAAAATCCGAGCAAAAGTTTAATCAATGTGGATTTACCTGAACCCGTAGTTCCCGTTATTGCTATTCGGTCTCCAGCTTTTATAGTAAAATTTAAATTACTTAAAACGTTTTCTTCTGCTCCCGGATATCTGAATTCAACGTCTTTGAATTCAATTAAATTTATATTTTCAATAAATTTTTTTCCCTCATTTTTAGTAACTGTTTCTGTGTCCAGCACTTCAAAAATTCTTTCTGCTGATACCCAAAATTTCGGCATAGAAGAAATCGTTATCGAAAGCATTACAAATGCCGTTATTACCATTGTTGCGTATTGCAAAAAAGCCATTACATCTCCGACATTCATACTGCTTTTACTTATATTTTCAGCTCCGACCCAAACAATAAAAACTGTCATAAAATTTATTATAGCAGTAAGAATCGGAACCATCATAATTGTAATCTTATTTATAAATAGCGAAGTTGAAGTTAATTTCTCATTTGATTTTTTAAATTTCTTACGCTCAAACTCTTCTTTACCGAAAACACGTATTAACTGTACTCCGCTTAATCGTTCCTTTATTATTTGATTGAAATTGTCAAATAATTTTTGAAAAATTTTCACTTTGGGAGTTACCAACAAAAAACACGCTGTAACACACACGACGGCTCCAACAGATCCCCATGCCATTATACTGCTCATTGAAGCACTTTTTTGTATTGCCATAAAAATTCCGCCGCCTATCATAAAAGGCAGAATTACCATTTTTGTGGAAGATAAAACCATGATCTTTACACTTTCCACATCGGAAGTAGCTCTTGTTATAAGCGAAGAGACGGAAAATTTATCGTAATCTCGATATGAAAAATCAGATATTTTTAAAAACACATCTCTCCTGAGCTTTAATGACATATCCGCTGAAATTTTTGAAATTATATACCCCGTAAAAGCGTCAAGAATCACTACAATCAGCGTGATTCCCGTCATAATTGCTCCCTTTGACAGTATGTATGAAGTTTGACACCTTATTATTTCAGATTCCGACATAGTCGCCCGTACAATTCCCATATCAACAAATCCATGTTGTTTTATACCTATATCTACAATATCAGCCATTATACAGGGCAAAAAAAATCCGCATATCTGCGATATAATCAAATTGAATAAAATTAAAAACAACATATTTCGATATGTAGAAAGATATTTTAATGATTTTTTTAAATATTTTATTTTTATAAATATCACTCCTCTTTTAGATCTGAAAAATATTATATCAAAAACACTAAAATTTATCCAAAAACAAGTTTAAGTATAATGTTAGTTTATATTTAAATAATTTTATAATGTACTTTTTAAAAAATGTAGTAATTATTTTTTTATAATGTAATTTAACTTTATAACGAGTTTAAAATTTCTGTAGAAACTACAGTTTTACAATCATTTGTTCCAAAACAAAATGTTGTTGATTGATATTTTAAAGTTCAATATGTTTTTTAAATGCTTGTCCTTAAATTTCCAATATTAATTTTTGATTTTTGTTTGTTCAATTGATTTCGATATTATAACGGAGATTTTTAAATACTAACGCATTTTTTAAAAATATTGAATTATTAAGATATAAAAATTTATAATCTACTCGTATTTTATTTTTATAAAACTATGAAATTTAATAACTTAAAATATTAAGTTTATTTTTTACTGAATGGAGATTTTATACTGATTACGATAATTGTAATGTAAATGTAGGATTGGCTTTAGTGATTAACTTTTTTCATAGCATATTTCTTTTTTGTAGCGTATCCTCCACGGATATGCCGCTGAGCTTTATTTATTTTAAGAACATCTTTTACTTCTTCATAAAGAGATAAATTTATATTTTTAAGTCGTTCCGAAACATCTTTATGCACAGTACTTTTACTTACACCGAATTTTTTTGCCGCACTTCTTACCGTAGACTTATTTTTTACTATATATTCTCCCAACTTTATTGCTCTGTATTCAAGTATTTCTTTCACATAATACACTCCCGAAATATAAATTCTTTTAAGAATCTATATGTGAAAGTTTTAATTTTTATGAAAGTTAATGTAAATACAGAAAAAATAAAAAACTGTCAATACAAGAACACGAGTACAAATTTGTTTTATAAAATTTTTATGATTAAATGCATTGTTTTACGTTTAAAAGTATATAAGAAATAAAATATGTATAAACATTTTAATTGTATTAACAATCGTTTATTATATGTTGTAATAATTTCATGTTTAAGTTTGATTTTTCTAACGGATTTTTTAATTTTATAGTGTTTTATAAACACAGGTACAGTTACCTTGATTTGCTTAGTAATACTTTTCAGTGAAGCGATATATCATAACTTATCTTTGATTTTTGTATGTTGGCTTCTATAAAAAGTTGATTTGAATCCATTTCATACTCTTATTAGTTCAAATTTTTTTATAATTCTAAACTTCATTGAATTTTATTTTTAATCCACAAAAACTCCCACCAAAAATCGGATGGGAGAATTGTCATAAAGATTTATCTGTTTTTAAATATCGACATTATATCATAAAAACTGTCATCATCGTTACTGTCTTTGGAAGATTCATCGGAAGAAAAACTTTTTACGTTTTCTTGAATTTTGTGAGATTTGGGAATAGGAAATTCAGATTCACGTTTTGAAAATCCGGTTGCTATGACCGTTACGCTGATTTCATCATCCATGGTTTCATCAAACGCAGCACCCCAAATTATGTTTGCATTCTTATCAGCTTGTTTTGCAATCAGTGAAGAAGCAGTTTCAATTTCGTCAAGTCCAATGTCCGGTGAAGCAGTTACATTTATGATTACACCTTTTGCACCGTTTATTGCTGTTTCGAGGAGCGGACTGGATATAGCCATGTTTGCGGCAACTTCGGCTTTATCTTTTCCGGAAGCACGACCCACACCCATATGAGCATACCCTGCATCTTTCATTATTGAGGTAACGTCTGCAAAGTCAAGATTTACAAGACCCGGTAACAAAATAAGGTCGGAGATACTTTGTACACCTTGTCTTAGAACATCGTCAGCTACTATAAATGCATTCATTAGTGTTATTCTCTGTTGACTTGCAAGTTTGAGTCTTTCATTAGGTATAACCACCAAAGAATCGACTTGTTCTCTTAGTAAAGTTACGCCATTTTCAGCTTGTTCCATTCTTTTCTGACCTTCAAAAGCGAAAGGCTTGGTTACGATTCCGATTGTTAATATACCCATTTCTCTTGCTATCTGAGCTACTACCGGAGCAGCACCCGTTCCGGTTCCACCGCCCATTCCGGCAGTAATAAATACCATATCGGCGCCTTTAATAGCTGCTATTATTTCGTCACGACTTTCTTCCGCTGCTCTTTGACCTATCTCAGGTTTAGAGCCGGCACCTTTTCCTCTCGTAATTTTTTCTCCGATTTGAATTTTATGAGTTGCTTTGGAGCGCAACAGAGCTTGTCTGTCGGTGTTTATGCATATAAATTCAACGCATTTTACTCCTGAATCAACCATACGGTTAACGGCATTGCCTCCGCCTCCGCCAACACCTATTACTTTTATCTGTACTGTTTCTTCGGCATCATTGTCAAACTCGAAACTCATAAACCTAATTCCTCCTGATATATTCGTTTGTATGTATGTTAGGTCACAACCGGAAATGTAAATTCTTCTTATAATATCCTAATCATATCACATCACGGTAAAGTTTTCAAACGCAATAAAAATTTCGAAAAACCGATTGTTGATAACATTTATAAAGACTTTTATTATTTTCGATATATAATCGTCTAAATAATAACTATTTTAAGATTAATTCAACTTAAAATCAACAAATTATTTTATATTACGATAATGTTGTGATAAAACTAATAAAAAAAATAAAATAATGTAATAAATATATTTAAATCAAACATAAAAGCTAAAGTTTAAAATGACAATATATTTTGTTGTAAAAGTTTTTAATAATTGAATAAAATTATTTAAAAGTGTTTTATTTACAATTTTAGGTAAGAAAAAGTATGAAATTTTTTAGATTTTGGAATATAATTCCTTATTTGGTGTTTGAAAGTAATAATTTTGGATTAAATAGGGTACTTCGATTTGTATATTTACTGTTTTTGAAGTGTTAAGTATAATTATTTCAAAATGTATTTAATTCGGAAAGAGGGATTAAATTGAAAATATCTGTTTTGGGATGTGGAAGATGGGGTTCTTTTATAGCGTGGTATCTTGATAAAATCGGTCATGGAGTAAAGATGTGGGGAAGAAAAGGTTCAACTCATTTGACCGAAATAAAGACTTTTCGACGCAATTCATATTTGAGTTTTCCGGAAAGCATATCGATTACGGATGATTTGAAAGATTGTTTAGAATCATCAAATATTTTAATTGTGTCGATAAGTGCTCAAGCACTGCGTGATTTAGCTGAAAGCATAAAATTTTGTGGAGTGGATTTAAAAGATAAAATTTTTGTTTTATGTATGAAAGGAATTGAAGAGAATACCGGAAAACGCCTCTCCGAAGTGGTTAAAGAGTGTTTGGGAGAAAGTACTCAGGTGGCGGTTTGGGTAGGACCGGGACATGTTCAGGATTTTGCAAGAGGAATTCCCAATTGCATGGTAATTGATTCTTCAAGTGACGATGTTAAAAATTTTCTTGTTGAACAGTTTTCAAGTTCACTTATAAGGTTTTATTACGGAGTTGATATGATAGGAAGCGAGATAGGTGCTGCAGCAAAAAACGTTATGGGAATAGCTGCGGGTATACTCGATGGAATGAGTTATGAGTCGCTTAAAGGGGCTCTTATGTCAAGAGGCACACGTGAAGTTGCAAGACTTATTAAAGCCATGGGAGGCAGTGAAATGTCGGCTTATGGTTTGGCGCATTTGGGAGATTATCAGGCAACTCTTTTTTCTTCTCACAGCAATAACAGAAAATTCGGTGAATTGCTTGTAACCGGGAAACCTTATGATAAATTGGCCGAAGGTGTGGCAACATCTCATGCTATGGTGAATCTCGGGGAAAAATACGGAGTAGAATTACCGATTTGTCGAGCGGTATATAACTCGGTAACAGCTAAGATTGTACCTCAAAAAGCCATTTCCGAATTATTTTTAAGAAGCATAAAGAAAGAGTTTTAAATATTACATAGCAGTAATATCGAGTTAGTTGGCCCTGTACGCTTTGGAGTGTATTTTATTTTTTATATTTTCAAATTCTTCAGGAGTTAATTTTTCAGGATAACTCATTAAGTTGAGTTTGAACGGTGTTTGATTTTCTCTGAGAGGAATCTGAAAATATTCATAATTATTCAGTTTAAATCCAAGTTTTTCGTAAAATTTAAGTCTTTTAATGCTGATTTCGTCTGTTGGAGGCTCGATTTCAAGGATAATTGGTTTTGATGAGTTTTCCTTTATAAAATCAGATACAATTTTTGTCCCTGTTCCTTTACCTCTGCAAGAAGGGTCTACGGCAAGATGTTCTATGAAATTGAAATTTTCAAACGACCAAAAAGCCAGAAATGCAATAATATCATTCTTTTCGTTTTCTTTGGTTATTATTTTGTAGTGTGGATTTTTAAGCAAATTTTTTTGATTTTCGAAAGTTCTGAATTCGTTTTCAGGGAATGAGGTTTGCATAAGACCGAATATTTTTTCAAAATTTTTCATAGTAAATTCTCCTTTAGTTTGTTATTAAGTAGTGTCATACAAATATTATAGTTTATTGTTTAACAAAAATTTAATTATAAAATTTAAATATTTTTTGAAAAATTTGATGATTTTCACCAAAGAATGTGATATAATCCTTTAAACAAAAGTTTTGAATTTAAAATGTCAGGAAATTTTAATGTTTTTGGTAGATTTTTTTATTATTTTGAAATACAATGGTTTTAGCCGTTAAGATTTGTACCTGATTCGAAATTTATTATTTTAATTAATACCATAAGAGGTGGTTGTATGAGTTTTTTAAATTTATTATTCGGAAACTACAGCAAACGTGAACTTAAACGCATCAGACCCATATGTGATGCAGTTTTGAATTTGGAAAAGAAGTACCTTAATATGTCTGACGAAGAACTTGCGTCGCAAACTATTGTTCTGAAAGAGCGTTTGAAAAACGGTGAAACTCTCGATGATATTTTACCTGATGCATTTGCGGTGTGCAGAGAAGCTTCGGATAGAGTTTTGGGTATGCGTCATTTCCCGGTACAGATTATAGGTGGAATAATTCTTCATCAGGGAAGAATAAGCGAAATGGCTACCGGAGAAGGAAAAACTCTCGTGGAAACTTTGCCTGCTTATCTTAACGCTCTTACGGGTAAAGGAGTTCATGTAGTAACGGTAAACGACTATCTTGCTAAGCGTGACTCCGAACAAATGGGCAAGCTTTACAGATTTTTAGGTCTTGAGACCGGTCTTATAATAAATGAATACGGAAAAGCACAAAGAGCCAGAGCTTATGCCGCAGATATAACTTACGGAACCAATAACGAGTTTGGATTTGATTATCTGCGTGATAACATGGTAACCAATAGAGCTTCAAGGGTTCAAAGAGGGCATAATTTTGCGATAGTTGACGAAGTGGATTCCATTTTGATCGACGAAGCGAGAACACCTCTTATAATTTCGGGTGAGGGCGATAAATCGACTGAACTTTATACTATTGCGGATAACTTTGCGAAAACACTAAAAATGTTAAAAGTAGCGGAGATAAACGCTAAAGAAGATAACGAAGAACTGTTTAATGACTATGATTATGTAGTTGATGAAAAGGCAAAAACTGCATCTCTTACAAAATCCGGGGTGGAGAAAGCTGAAAAATATTTCAATATAGAAAATCTTACCGATCCCGAACATATAACTATTCAACATCATATAAACCAAGCCATAAAAGCTAATGGTGTTATGCAGCGTGACATAGATTACGTTGTAAGAGACGGAGAAGTCCTTATAGTAGACGAGTTTACCGGAAGAATTATGTATGGAAGAAGATATAATGAAGGACTTCACCAGGCTCTGGAAGCGAAAGAAAATGTAAAAATCGAAAAAGAATCAAAAACTCTTGCGTCAATAACTTTCCAAAACTATTTCAGGCTTTATACAAAACTTTCAGGAATGAGCGGTACAGTCATGACCGAGCAGGAAGAATTCCGTGAAATTTACAAACTTGATATAGTGGAAGTCCCGACTAATAAACCGGTAATAAGACAAGATCTTCCTGATGTTGTTTATAAAACACAAAAAGCAAAATATAAGGCAATCGTTGAAGATATCATAGAAAGCCATAAAAAAGGTCAACCTGTTCTTGTGGGAACCACTTCGATAGAAAAATCCGAACTTTTGAGTGTGATGTTAGATGCGAAGGGTATAAAGCATGAGGTACTTAATGCGAAATACCATGAAAGAGAAGCTCAAATTATAGCACAAGCAGGTAAAAAAGGTGCAATTACAATAGCGACCAACATGGCCGGACGTGGCACCGATATAAAACTTGGTGGTAATGCAGAGTATATGGCTGTCGCAGAGCTTAAAAAACTGGGATATTCGGATGACGTTATTTCCGAAGCCACAGGATTTTCTGAAACAGAAGATGAAAAAATTCTTGAAGCCAGGAAGAAATATAATGAATTTTATGATAAATTCAAAGAGGAAATAAAAGGTGAAGCCGAAGAAGTAAGGAAGTGCGGCGGACTTTATGTAATTGGAACCGAACGTGCGGAAACACGTAGAATAGATAATCAGCTCAGAGGACGTGCCGGACGTCAGGGAGATCCGGGAAAAAGTAGGTTTTATTTATCTTTGGAAGACGATCTGATGAGACTTTTCGGAGGAGATAGGCTTCAAGCATGGATGGGACGACTTAATGTTGAAGAAGATGTTCCGTTAGAAGCAAAAATGTTAACTCGTTCGATTGAGTCGGCACAGCGCAAAATAGAAGGAAGAAACTTTGCTATTCGTAAAAACGTTCTTCAATACGACGATGTGCTTAACCGTCAACGTGAAATTATTTACGATCAACGCAATAAAGTTCTCGACGGTGAAGATTTAAGTGAACAGATTCAAAGTATGATTGACGATACAGTTAAGAAAGTTGTTTCAAGATATATCTCGAAAGATATTCCGCTCGAAAACTGGAATTTGGAAGGACTTAAAAGTTATTACATGGGATGGGTGCTTACTCCTGAAGATTTGTCTTGCACTTCAGTAGATTCTCTTGGTATGACTGCCGAAGAAGTTGAAAACTTTATAATTAATCGTTGCCACGAAATTTATTCCAAACATGAAGAGATTCTTGGAAAATCCTCAACAAGAGAACTTGAAAGAGTTATACTTCTTTCCAATGTTGATGAGCAGTGGATGGATCACATAGACGCAATGGAAGAACTTAAAAGAGGAATTAATCTTCGTGCTTACGGTCAGAGAGATCCGGTTGTTGAGTATCGTGTGGAAGGCTTTGATATGTTTGATGCTATGATTGACGCAATCAGAGAAAATACAGTCAAGATGCTTCTGTGCTTTAAGTTGAGTATAGATAACCGCCCACCGAGAATATTAGAATTTCCGAAATAATTAAAAATTTAATAGGTATAAAATTTTCTCCGCTTTACGTTTGGTATAGCGGGGATTTTTTGTAAGAATATTGACAGTAATATGGCTTTGAACTAAAATAATATTAGGATTTTTATAGAAAGGTGATTTTAAGTGATTAAAAAGGTTTCAAGATTTTTGGCTTTTTTATTAGCGGCAGGTGTTGCTGTTTCTTCGACGAATTCGTTTCTTGCATGTGATTGTGAGTATGTGAGGTGTATATTTGATAAGAGTGACTGCTTTATTGAAGAAAGAAAAATTTCAGTCGAGGGAATAGTTATACACTCAACTGCGTGTCCGGGTGTTGAACCACAAGGTTGGAAGGAACGTTGGAATAAAAGTGGTGTACTTAAGGGTGTTCATTTTTTTATGGGCCGTTATGATATGGTTCAGACTTTAGCATCAGATCAAAGAGGTTGGCACTGTGGAGGTTCTTGTAACAATAATTGTATTGGAATAGAAATGTGTGAGCCGAAAAACATAGTGTATAATTCCGATAAGACAGAAATAATAAAAGATAAGAGCGATTTTACCAGTGAAGAGGCCAAGGAAGATTTTAAACGTCGTTGGGATAATATGGTTCTTTTAACTGCGACGTTGTGTAAAATTTATAAATTAGATCCGGAGAAAGATGTTATTAGTCATGCCGAAGGAGGTAAAAGAGGTATTACCTCACGTCACCTCGATCCTGAGCACTGGTGGATTCATTGGGGAAAAAATATGGACGATTTCCGTAAGTGTGTAGCTAAGTTGATGAAAGATGAATCAAATAAATTAGATGAGTTGGGTAAAAAAATTAAAGAGACTGACAAGGTATGTGAAAAAATTAAAGAGTCAATTAAAGCAAGTGAATTAAATAAAAAAATTAACGAACCTGAAAAACTGTGTGAAAAGACCAATGATTCTAATGAAGTAAGTGCATTACATAAAAAAGTCAGCGAACCTGAAAAACTGTGTGAAAATACCAACGATTCTAATGAAGTGAGTGCATTACATAAAAAGGTTAGCGAACCTGGTAAGCTGTGTGAAAAAACTAACAAATCTAACAAAGTAGATGAGTTATGTAAAAAATGTCGAAGCTAATAAGTTAAATAGATATATTTAAGAAGTATGAGTGTTTTTATAAAAAATCGCTCATATTTTTTATATTAAAAAATGTATTATATTATACGTCTGAATTTGAAGCACCTTAAATGGTCAAATAATTGTAGAAACGTCTTATCTATCGTATTTATTCGACAGTGTATATCGGAGAATTTAAACATGTTTAATTTTATTTTTTATTGAATATGGAAGTATAGTGTTAGGCTTTGAGTATGAATTGCGTGATTTAAATACAGCACATGCATGTAATTCAAAAAATTGATTATTCAAACTTTTAAATATTATGTATATGATACTTTTGTGTGTATTTGTGTAGATAAAAATATAAGTTTGGTTATGTTTACGGTTAAGTAATAGAAAGTCGAACCGAAAACGTGATCTTACATATTGAAGTCAATTATATAAATGAAAATAATAAAAAAACCACTTGTTTCAAGTGGTTTAAACTGGTGAGCCATCGGGGACTCGAACCCCGGACAACCGGATTAAAAGTCAGGTGCTCTACCAACTGAGCTAATGGCTCTTATAAATTATACAAAATAAAAAATGGCTGGGATGGCTGGATTCGAACCAGCGAATGATGGAGTCAAAGTCCATTGCCTTACCGCTTGGCGACACCCCAATATAAATTTAAAATTAAACTGAATGGGGTGGATAATCGGAGTTGAACCGATGGCCTCCAGAGCCACAATCTGGCGCTCTAGCCAACTGAGCTATATCCACCATATATTCATGGTGCGCCAGAAGGGATTCGAACCCCTGACCTACTGCTTAGAAGGCAGTTGCTCTATCCTGCTGAGCTACTAGCGCAGATGTCAGCACCACGTCGCAAATCAGACCGGCGAATTGGAGCGGGTGATGGGAATCGAACCCACGCTATCAGCTTGGAAGGCTGAAGTTCTACCATTGAACTACACCCGCACCTCAATTGACATAACGTATTGTATCACACGTTCGATTTGTTTGTCAACAAGAAATTTCAAATTTTTTAAATACTTTTCACTTTTAGTTTTTCATCTTATGCGATCGATTTAAGGGTATAAAAATTTTATTATGCATTTTCAGATTATTTTAAAATTATTATATACTCAGGGATTTTATTTTTTGGTATAGTTTTTAAAATTATACGTAGTGTTAACGTTAAGATATTTTTTCTATATCTTTTTTCAATTTTTCTATAATTCTTTTTTCTAAACGTGAAATATAAGACTGTGATATACCCATTAAATCAGCGACTTCTTTTTGAGTGTGTTCTTTTTTACCTGAAAGACCAAACCTGAGTTCCATAATTATTTTATCTCGTTCTGCGAGATTTTTAACAGCTTCATTTACCAGTGAACATTCGGTTTCTTGTTCTAAACGTGCCATAACTATATTTTGGTCACTGCCGAGGATGTCGGAAAGCAGTAATTCATTTCCGTCCCAATCTACGTTAAGAGGTTCGTCAATTGAGGTTTCGTTTTTTATTTGAGCGGTTTTTCTGAGGTACATAAGTATTTCGTTCTCTATGCACCTTGAAGCGTATGTAGCCAATTTTATGTTTTTGGAAGGACAAAAAGTATTTACAGCTTTTATTAACCCGATTGTTCCGATGGAGATTAAATCTTCTATGGGAATTCCGGAAGAATCGAATTTTTTAGCTATATAAACAACAAGGCGAAGATTGTGAGTAATGAGCGGTTCACGGACTGATTCGGGAGCTCCCTCGGATATTTTTTGCATTATTTCTGCTTCTTCTTTGCGTGATAAAGGTGGGGGAAGAGTTTCGGGACCGTTTATGTAATGAATTTCTTTTTTGCTTATGAAAAGTAATTTTTTAAATAAAATAAGAAATTTTTTAATTTTTTCAGATACCACATTAAAACATGTTTTCATGATGATTCTCCTTTTAAATTTTAATCCAGAAGATCGGGATTCATCAGAGCCGGAGTTTCTTTTGGAAGAATTTTATCCGGACAAACTGCAATATAAGCTTGTTTTTTAGTTCCGTCTGAGGTGCAAATAAAATCGGGTTTAAAAGCAGGGAGTAAACCTTCGCCGGAAACAGTTCTGAAAGGAATTACACGTATTTTAAGATTTGTTTTTCGAAAAATATTTTTTTCTGATTCGTCATCTGAGGTTATTTTAAGTGAAATATCTTCAGGCAGCAGAGAAGTCAATGTGTTTTGTCTTGTAACTATTACGGGCAGATTGGAAAATGGTTCTCTCAAAGAATTACATGTGTCTATCTTTGCCCTAAACAAAGTCTTTTTTCCGTTTAATTGTACATTTACTTCGCACCACCTGTTTTTGTTTTCTTTTTTGCCTGTTATTCTTCCCGTTATTTCTATTGCGGTGTATGAAATTAGCGTAGAGATAATAAGAATTATCGGAGAAATATTAAAATATACGACTCCGTTATTAATAGTCATACCGTTTGGTTTCCAGATACACCATACAAAAAACATAACACCTGAAAAAGCAAAACTCATTAAATAGAAGCAAGTAAGAGCTTTAATAAAGAGTTTAAAATTTTTTATACCGAAAACCACTCCAATTATTGTAGCGGCCATAAAAAGCTTTATTGTAAATGAAATCAAAGGATGAGGTTCGGGAAAAAATATGTATAATGAATATATTGCACCTAATATTTCTCCTATTATCAGCCGTGAAGTTTTGGGTTTGATACACAGAAATCTTGAAGTTGCCGCTAAGATAAAGTAATTTACGAAAAGGCTTACGGCTGCAAGGACATCAACGTATAACACTTGTTTCATATGTCACCTTCGTTGTATGATGAGGTCTTACTTTTTATTATGAAACTTAAATAGCGTTTATTTTGTCAAAATAAGGTGATGTAAAAAAATTTTCTTAAAATTAATTTTGGTTTTCAATATTGACATAAGCTGAGTTAATAAATAAAATAGAAAGTGCCGTATGGTTTTAAGTAATATATGGAGCGGTATCGAAGTGGTCATAACGGGGCTGACTCGAAATCAGTTTGCGGGCAACCGCACGTGGGTTCGAATCCCACCCGCTCCGCCATAAATCCATCGTAATGTTGATAAATTACGGTGGATCTTTTTGTTATTTATTTCTCGGTACTTTGTCTGATGATATAATGAATAAGACAATTTGGATTTAAGGAGATAACGAGTCATGGCACGAATGAAATATCAGGTTTTGGTTATTCCATACTGTATAAGGGGTGATAAAATACAATTTTGTTTATTTAGAAGAAGGGACATGAACATTTGGCAATTCATAGCAGGTGGCGGAGAGGATGAAGATTTTTCTATAATCGCATCGGCAAAAAGAGAAGCCTTCGAAGAAGCCGGTATTTCTACGATGTGTGACTATTTTAAACTTGACACCTGTTGCAGCATACCGGCTAACTGCTTTAAGAATGCAGAAACAATGTGGGGAAAGGAATGTTTTGTAATTCCTGAATATGCATTTGCAGTAGAAGTGAGAAATAGGTCCTTGCGGTTGTCTCATGAACACATTGAGTATGATTGGGTAACATATGAGAATGCCTGGACAATGTTACAGTATGACAGCAATAGAACTGCGATGTGGGAACTGAATAGACGTATTGAACTGGGAATGCTGAAGTAGATAAACTTTACATAGGAAAAATAATAAATTTAGTATAAGTAAAATGGTGGAGTGTTGAAGTGTATTTAAAGAACATGGAATGCTGTATTTTTTAAATGAAATCCAGCGTAATGTTTGTGAATAAAATGCGTTGGTGTGAATGTTGTAATCAGAAAAAAATTACTTCCAATTTTCTTTAAAAAAATTTATAATTATTTAAAAAGAAGTTTTGCAGTGATTTTGTTTTATACTGCGTAATATATCACATAAAGTGCGAAAGCGAGATATTTCGAATGAAGATGTATTTTTATTATGGAGTAATGGGTTCAAGTAAAACAGCAAATGCTCTTATGAAAAAATTCAGTTTTGAAGAAAAAGGCAGAAAGGTTGCTTTTTTAAAACCGAGTTTAGATACCAGAAACGGTAAAACGCTTATAAAATCAAGAATAGGACTTTCCAGTGAAGCATTTTTTCTTGACAGAGATGCTTCCGTGAGAGAAACTTTGGGAGAGAATGCTGTTTACGATATAATAATGGTAGATGAAGCACAGTTTTTAAGTGAGTCTCAAGTTGATGAGTTGCGTGATATGGCGGATAACGGAGTAATGGTAATGTGTTACGGTTTAAAAGACAACTATTCCGGTAGGCTTTTTGAAGGCAGTAAGAGGATAATAGAAGTTTGTGACACTATTCGTGAAATACAGTCTATGTGTACGAAATGCGGTTCCAAAGCCATTATGAACGCTCGGTATTCCGGCGATAAGATAATTTACGAAGGAAATACGATTGATATCGGCGGGGAAGAAAAATATACCACTTTGTGCCATAGATGTTGGATGAAAGGTACTCTTTAACACCGAGGAGGTGGACTGGTTTGGATTTTGAAAATGTAAAAACAGATTTTGATGGTTTTAAACTTCAGTACAGCCTTGAAGCCGAACAGTCGGTTTTGGGGTCTGTTTTAATAGATTCCTCGTGTCTCAATAAAGTTGCAGAAATACTTATAAATCCGGAGTATTTTTATCTTGCGAATCATAAAATAATTTATTCGGCAATGATAGAGATGTTTACAGTTGGGCAACCGGTAGATTATGTAACGGTTCTTGACAAGATTAAGGCCAATGACGAACTCGATTATAATCATTTTAAGTCTTATCTTTTGGAACTTGCTCAGATTGTGCCTACAGTTTCAAATGTTGAATTTTATGCAGAAATAGTTCGTGATAAGTATAACGTAAGGAACTTGGTAACCACTGCACGAGAAATAATTAATGATGCATCCGGAGGAGATGTAGATTCTTCGGAACTGCTTAATTCTGCGGAACAAAAGATTTTCGATATTCGCAGAGGCAAGGAAACACGAGGTCTGCAGAGAGTAAATGAAATAGTGGTTCAGACGTTCGATAGGCTTGATGCACTTAACTCTCAAGACGGAAACGATTACCTTGGAATTCCCACAGGAATAAAAGAACTCGATAGAGTAATAATGGGACTTAATAAAAGTGACCTTATTTTGCTTGCGGCAAGACCGGGTATGGGAAAGACAAGTTTTTCACTCAATATTGCTGAACATGCTTCCACAATAAAGGAAAAAACAGTAGCGTTTTTTTCACTTGAAATGTCAAAAGAACAGCTTGTTTCGAGACTACTTTCATCTAAAGGTCAAATTTCCGGACAAAGTTTGAAAATGGGCAGGCTCAATGAAAAAGAGTGGGAAAGACTTATAGAAGCAGGAGATATTCTTTCAAAAGCATCTCTTTACATAGATGACACTCCGGGAATAACGATTCCTGAGATGAAAGCAAAACTCAGACGTTTGGGTAAAGTAGATTTGGTAATAATAGACTATCTTCAACTTATGACAAGTGCCAGGAGAATAGATAATCGTGTTCAGGAAATTTCAGAAATAACGAGAAATCTCAAAATAATGGCAAAAGAATTTGATGTTCCTGTAGTAACTTTGTCGCAACTTTCAAGGGCAAGTGAGCAAAGAACCGATCATAGACCTGTGTTGTCAGATTTGAGGGATTCGGGTTCTATTGAGCAAGATGCGGACATAGTTTTATTTTTGTACCGTGAAGGTTACTATGAAAACGGAGAAATTGATGAAAATCAAGATAAAAACAGCGGTGAATGCATAGTTGCTAAAAACAGACACGGAGAAACTCGTTCGGTACCGCTTCATTGGCAGGGTCAGTTTATGCGTTTTACAGCACAGGAGGTTCAAAGAAGTGATTTCTAAAGCGCTTGAAACGATTAAAAAGTATAGTATGTTGGAAGTTACCGAGAAAGTTACGGTTGGTTTTTCCGGAGGAGCAGATTCTGCTGCTCTTTTGCATTTTTTGTACTTTTTTGTAAGTGATGAAGGAAAAAAGTTTAAGGTGGAAGCCGTTCACGTAAATCATTGCCTCAGAGGTGCGGAAGCGGTAAGAGATGAAAATTTTGCGAAATCTTTCTGTGATAAATTTGGTATAAAATTGCATATTGAAAGAGTGGACGTAAAAGATATAGCTTTAAAAAATAAAATTGGAACCGAAGAAGCAGGAAGAATTGCAAGATATAAGATATTTGAATCTTTAATGAAAAAAGACACAGAAAAAATAGCTACTGCTCATACTCTTTCAGATAGATGTGAAACTTTTATTTTTAATCTTCTCAGAGGAGCCTCACTTAAAGGTCTTTGTTCGATTCCGCCGGTCAGAGATAAAATCATACGTCCCCTTATAGACATTACACGATCGGAAATTGAAGAATATTGCTTGGATAATGGTCTTGATTATATTCATGATAGTACGAATTTTGAAAAAGATTATACAAGAAATAAAATAAGACTTGATGTAATACCATCTTTAAAAAAAATAAATCCGGATTTTGAGAAATCTGTTTTAAAAACGCTCTGTTTAATTTCAGAAGATGAAAATTTTCTTGAAAATCAATCAAAAAAGGCTTTAGATTTCATTCGGACTGAAGATGGTTTTGATGCAGAAAAATTTAAAAATTTACCTCAGTGTTTAAAAAGTCGCTGTGGTGTCAAGATTATTAAAGAGAGTTCGGGGATTTCTCCCGAAAAAAAACATGTTGATTTGTTGTGTGAGATTGCGGAGAAAACAGGAGCTGTGACTTTACCTAAAAATGTGAGAGTTACCTGTAAGAACGGAATTATCAAAATTTCGAAAAAAATGGATAAAAAATCGGAACTTTGGGAATATCCGCTTAAAAATTTCAATAACTTGACAGAGAGGAAAACAAATATCATAATTAAAGTTACACCTTTTTCAGAATGTAAAAACACGATTAATTGTGTATATAGGAAAAACGTAATTAATCTTGAGAAACTACCTCCCGGTTGTGTAATAAGAAATCGCAGAACAGGAGACAGATTTACTTTGCCGTTCAGAAAAGTTACCAAAAGCGTAAAAAAACTTATGAATGAGTTCAAAATACCCGAAAAATTGAGGGATGAAATTGCTTTAATAGCTTTTGGAAACGAGGTTTTGTGGATAGAAGGAATTGGCGCTTCGGCTAAGTGTATAGCGGATAAAAGAACTGAAAAAGCAGCTGTAATATATAAAGAAGGGACAAAATAAGATGGATTTTATAAAAAAGATTCTTTTTAGCAAAGAAGATTTATCGCAGACTGTAAAAAGGCTCGGTAAACAAATTAGCGAAGATTATGAGGGAAAAAATTTACTTTTGGTAAGTCTTTTAAAAGGTTCAGTGGTTTTCATGGCTGACCTTATGCGTGAAATTACTTTTCCGTGCCAGATTGATTTTATGTCAGTTTCAAGTTACACGGGTACCAAAAATGGAGGCGGAAACGTAAATATTCTCAAAGACCTTAATATCGATATAAAAGGTTTTGATGTTTTGATAGTAGAAGATATTCTTGAGAGTGGTTATACTCTTAAACGTGTTACCGAGATGTTTAAACTTCGTGAACCCTCAAGTATTAAGATATGTACGCTTCTTGATAAACCTAATTGTCGTAAGACCGATATAGAAGCAGAGTATGTCGGACATAAAATTCCTGATGATTTTGTTGTGGGTTATGGAATGGATTGCAACGAAAAATATAGAACATTACCTTTTATAGGAGTTTTAAATCCTGAATATATATAAAATTTGTTTATGGGAGTGAATTGAAAAGTGAATAATAAACGTAGTTCATGGAGCGGAATAGTAGCATTTTTGGGATTGCCGTTTCTAATAATTTTAATTTTTGCGGTTATAAACGGTATAACTCCTTCAAAAACGTATAATTATTCCGATATAGTCAATAAATTCAAAAATCATCAAGTTGTCGAGTACGATATGAACATCGGCACTGGGAACATGGAAATAAAGCTTAAAGATGGAAATACCATATACTACACCGCTCCGAGTGTCAATGTAATGTATACCGATATAAAAGATTATGTTGAGGAGTACAATAAAGAAAATCCTGATTCTCCCATGGTATATAATCTTACAAAACCCGCAGATACTTCATGGATTGTAAGTGCACTTGTTTTTGTAATATTACCTATTATAGTGTTGGCTATTATGGGATGGCTGTTTTTGCGTAAGGTGAGTATTATAAGTGATCCCGGACGCCAGATGGGATTTGGAAAAGCACGAGTTAAAAATATGAACAACGAATCAAATAAAGTTACGTTCAATGACGTTGCAGGAGCGGATGAAGAAAAAACAGAACTTGCCGAAATAGTAGATTTTTTAAAGAATCCACAAAAATACAACGAACTTGGAGCAAGGATTCCCAAAGGATTTTTGCTTGTAGGACCTCCGGGCACGGGTAAGACCTTGCTTGCACGGGCAGTTGCAGGAGAAGCCGGAGTACCGTTCTTTTCTATATCCGGTTCAGATTTCGTAGAGATGTTTGTGGGAGTAGGTGCTTCCCGAGTACGAGATTTGTTTGAACAAGCTAAAAAGAATTCACCTTGCGTGATATTCATAGATGAAATAGATGCTGTGGGACGTAAAAGAGGAGCGGGTCTCGGCGGCGGACATGACGAAAAAGAGCAAACTCTCAATCAATTGCTGGTAGAAATGGATGGTTTCGGAAAAAATGAGGGAGTTATAGTAATTGCAGCTACCAACAGATTTGATATACTTGATCCGGCACTTGTTCGTCCGGGAAGGTTTGACAGACAGGTTACCGTAGGATATCCCGATATGAAAGGGAGAGAGGAAATTCTTAAAGTCCACGCAAGAGGAAAGCCTTTTGCTCCTGAAGTGAACCTTAAAGTAATTGCTAAAACTACCGCAGGATTTACCGGAGCGGATCTGGAAAATTTACTTAATGAATCTGCTATTTTAGCCGTAAGAAACGGTCTTAAGGCGATAACCATGTCAGAAATAGAAGAATCCATAGCAAAAGTTTCTATGGGACCGGAGAAAAAATCAAAAATAGTTACTGAAGAAGATAAACGTCATACAGCTTACCATGAGGGCGGTCATGCAATTGCAGCGTATTTCTGTAAAACTCAAGATAAAGTTCATGAAATATCAATAATACCTCGAGGAAGAGCCGGAGGATATACGCTTTCTTTACCTGAGAAAGATGAAAGCTATACTTTTAGAAATAAAATGTTGGAGAGAATAGTAGTTCTTTTGGGAGGTATGGCAGCAGAAAAATTAATTATAGGAGATGTCTCCACCGGAGCTTCAAACGATTTACAAAGAGCTACATCTATTGCTCGTTCAATGGTAACTCGTTTTGGAATGAGTGATGTTTTGGGGCCGATAGTCTACGATTCCGAAGATGATGAAGTGTTTATAGGACGAGATATGGGGCATGTCAAGAGTTATTCGGAAACAACAGCTTCAAAAATTGATGAAGAAATAAATAAAATAATTACACATTGTTTGTCTCAGACGGAAAAAATACTTTCAGAGAATGTCAACAAGCTTCATGAATTAGCTAAATTTTTGATAGGTAACGAAAAAATGAATGAAGAACAGTTTTATAACATGATGAACGAAACAGGGCCAGAGAGTGCCAGCCCTGATATTGTGGAGGACTGAATTTTATGCAGGACAATTTCGAAGAAAACAAATCACCTGAAGATGAAGGTTACAGTTATCCTAAAAAAGCTTCCATACCAATAAAATTTTCAGAGGACGAAGATAAATCTCTTGATGGTGAAGATGTACTTGAAGTGGATATGGGTACTAAAGAAGATTCCGAGAAAAGAACAAATAAATTTTTAACGGTATCTGTAGTACTTCTTGTAATACTTGTAGCGACTCTTGTGTTTTATATTGTTTACTCTTTTAAAAATACAAATGTAGGGCAACAGGCTAATTCTTCAGCACAAGGAAATTCTGCAGTTTCAGACCACACGCCCGGAGAGTCGGAAATAAAATTTGAAGAAAGGCCTGCAGATAGCCGTGAACTTTCCGCAGAAACAATTTATGCAAATGTTTCACCGTCTGTTGTGGGAGTGGTTGTATATGACTCTAAGGCCGATATTATTTCTGATCCAATAAGTGAAGGTTCGGGAATAATAATAAGTGAAAAAGGATATATAGTAACCAATTCTCACGTTGTGGGCAATTCCAAGCAAAATAACATAAAGATAGTGTTGAACACTAATGAAGAATTTTCGGGTAAAGTTGTAGGATATGACAGTAAAACTGATATAGCGGTGATAAAAGTTGATAAAACGGGGCTTAAACCTGTAACTTTCGGAAATTCCGATGAAGTCAAAGTCGGAGCTTCGGCTTTGGCTCTCGGAAATCCTCTTGGACTTAATTTTGCAAGTTCATTAACTCGAGGTATAATTTCTGCAATTAACAGGTGTTCTTCGACTTCGGCGAATAGTCTTGTCAAGTACATACAAACAGATGCCGCAATCAATCCCGGTAACTCCGGAGGACCGCTTATAAATATGTATGGGGATGTAATAGGGATGAATTCTTCAAAAATTGCGGTTGCACATTGTGAAGGTATGGGATTTGCAATACCCAGTAACACTATTAAATCGGTCGTGGATGATATCATTGAAAAAGGATATGTTTCAGGTAGAGTTCGTTTAGGTTTGTCGGGAAAAATGGTAAGTAATTATCAAGCTCAGATTTATAATGTTCCTATAGGAATAATAGTTTCTGAAATTAGCAGCGACAGTAACCTTATTGCAATGGGAGTTCAATCTGGAGATATAATAACAAAAATAAATGATGTAACGATTACGAGTATGGACGTGTTTTACGGGGAACTTTACAGTCATAAACCCGGAGAGAGTGTTAAATTATCGGTTTACAGACCTTCGTCCAATCGAGTAAATTTTCATTCTTTTGAAGTAAACGTTATATTACTTGAAGATAAAGGTGAAACACAAAATTCTGAAAAATCGTCAAAATGAAGTTTACATTCTATGCAATCAAATATTAAATAGAGCTTATTGAAAATAGAGTTTTTTAGTTTTTAAGGTAGAGCCAGCCATCTTGAGATGGTTGGTATTTTTGTATCCTTATGTGGTTTCCTACGAACACATCTTCATAGCATAGTTATGATGATGTTGTTGAAGTCAAAATTTATATAAATAAAGTGTCTAATATGGCAAGCGCACCGATTCCGGGTAGCCCCAATAAGCAGGAGGTAGATATTGAAAATTCATTTAAAGGGATTTTTATACCGGTGTAAGGTTCTGCCATACTTGCTAAAATTATAGATATTAGTCCTATTGTAAATGCTTTAATTGAAGATAAAAATGGACGAGGATTTTTAATAATAAAATGTATGATTAATAAAATTGCAAATGAGGATGCCAAAGAAATTTCTAAAAGATATGAATTTATCATAATATCCTTCCTTTTAAAATCAAGAAATTTTGTCCGGTTTTATTTGACTTAGAAGATATCGGTATCTTGCATTTAAAACTTCTCTTTGATATATACATGCATCAATTAAATCGCTGTTGTTTTCCATTTGAAACCATAAGTTTGTTTTTTCCATTTCTGAGGCTATTTGATTTAATTCTTCTATAATAAGTTTTCTTTTTAAATCTGATTTTTTGGGGGGTTCTGATTTTTTAAATAAATTTATACTCAAATAAATTCAACCCTTTAACTTTAAATTTTCTGTAATAAAAAGATCGTCTAAAATGTGTTTTGGAGATGTACATGCATAGTAGTGCTTGTTTTATGTTTATGAGTTAAAGACTTATAAATATGAAAAATTTGTTTTTCATAATAAAAAAATTTTTAAGATTGTGGTTAATTCATAAATTAATTAAAAAAGTACGTGTTAAAAAGTTTATATCGCAGAAAAAAGTTAGCCTTAGTTTACTTTTTTGACATACTGCATTAATATTTATATATAGACATGCATTTAATTGAAAAAGTTAACTGATAAAGTTTTAAAATTACGGAGTGGTGAAAAATTGAAAAATATAGGAGATATGAAACCCGGAGATTCGGGGATAGTAAAAAAGGTGGAAAGTTTCGGAGCACTTCGCAGAAGAATAATAGATATGGGTCTGACACCGGGTACAAAAGTCAGTATGGTGAAGTGTGCACCTTTCGGAGATCCTATTGAAATAAAAATTCATGGTTACGATTTAAGTATAAGGAAGTCAGAAGCGGATAAAATAGCACTTTTTGAAAACGATGCGCAAGCGGATTATTTAATTAAGAAGAGAAAATTAATAAAACCCGTTTTAAAAAATAGAGTAGCTCCGTTACGAGCGACGGATTGTGATAAAGATAAAATTTTTAAAGTGGCACTTATAGGTAATCCAAATAGCGGAAAGACAACTCTTTTTAATAGCTTGACAGGCAGTTATCAATATGTGGGAAATTGGCCTGGAGTTACAGTCGGGCGTAAAGAAGGGCGAGTTAAGAATATAACAAAAGAAGTGGATTTAGTAGATTTGCCGGGTGTTTATTCTTTGTCTCCTTACTCTCCGGAGGAGATAGTTACACGTGACTACATACTAAATGAATCTCCCGATTTGGTGATAAACATAATGGATGCTACTAACCTTGAAAGAAATTTGTATCTTACAACTCAGCTTTTGGAGCTTGATGTAAGATTAATAATGACTGTGAATATGACGGATTTGCTTGAACATAAAGGACATAAAATAGATTACAATGCTTTAGAGTCTGAACTTGGGATAAAGATTGTTCCTGTTTCGGCTGGTAAGAATAGAGGGATAGATTGTTTATTAAAGCTGATATCCGAAGAACTTGAAAGCAAAAAAAATATAAGAATATCAAAGAGTATATATTCTTCAGAAGTAGAAAATGCGCTCGACGGTATTGATCAAATAATGTCGTGTGGAAATAAATATGTTTCAAACACTTATTTTAATAATATAAAAGTTTTTGAAGATGACCCGCTTTTAATATATAAGTCAAATTTTTCTCCGGAGAAAGCAGAAAAAGTTTCAGAAATTAGAAGTAGAGTAAGTAAACTTTATGAAAAAGATGAAGATATGATAATAGCGGACGAGAGGTATGCTTATATTTGTGAATTATGTGAAAAGGTAATTAAATATACAAAGAGAGTAAAGAAACTGTCTTTTTCAAATAAACTCGATAAAATAGTTACCGGAAAATATACAGCTGTACCATGTTTTTTGCTTATGATACTTTCCGTGTTTTACGTAACTTTTGGTCCTATAGGCAGTACGCTTAAAATGTGGTGTGAGGAGTTTATAAATACTAACATGTATAGCACTGTTGAACGTATTTTGAACTATCTTGGAGCTTCAGATTGGTCTAAAAGTTTGGCATTGGATGCAGTTATATGCGGCGTAGGTTCTGTTATATCGTTTTTGCCTCAGGTTGTATTGCTTTTTACGTTGCTTTCATTGCTTGAAGATTGCGGTTACATGTCAAGAGCAGCATTCATAATGGATAAACCTCTTAGAAAAATAGGTCTTTCGGGAAGAGCTTTTGTACCGCTTATAATGGGATTTGGATGTAGCGTTCCTGCGGTTTTGGGGACTAAAATTCTTGAAAGTAAAAAAGATAAAAATTTAACGGTGTTTTTGATACCATTTATGTCTTGCAGTGCAAAAATGCCGGTATATTTGTTGTTTGCTTCGATATTTTTTGCAAAATATCAAACTTTGGTAATTTTTTCTCTGTATGTTCTGGGGGTAGCAGTAGCGGTTTTAACAGCGTTTATGTTTAAGGAAACGCTTTTTAAAGGAGAAGCTTCACCTTTCATAATGGAGATGCCAGAATATAAGATTCCGTCACCCAAAAATGTTTGGATGAATGTCTGGGATAAATCAAAAGACTTCATTGAACGTGCCGGTACGGTTATTTTAATTGCCACAGTTGTTGTGTGGTTTTTGCAGTCATTTGATTTTAGTTTTCATATGGTTTCGGATAGTTCTAAAAGTATTTTGGCAGTGTTGGGTAATTTTATGGCTCCTGCATTTAAAATTTGCGGATTCGGAGATTGGAGAGCATGCGTTGCACTTTTGACAGGAGTTATGGCCAAAGAATCGATAGTAAGTAGTTTGGCGGTTCTTTACGCCGGAGGAAGCGTTGCAAGTCTTGGTTCCGTGTTACCGAGTGTATTTTCGGTACAAAGTGCAGTTCCATTTTTGATATTTGCACTGTTGTATACACCCTGTGTTGCAGCATTGTCTGCAATAAATAAAGAATTTGAAAGTAGAAAACTTATGTTCATATCCATCGTGTATCAGTTGTTTATCGCCTACACATTATCAGCTTTAACTTTCCAAATTTTAACTTTGTTTTCAAATATAAAAATATTTTAAAGAGGTATTAGTCTGATGAATATAACGGATGCGGTAATAGTTGGGTTGGTGTTGATATTGGTGATTTTTGCAATTTTAAGAAGTGTTGTTAAGCGAAAATCCGTAGGTGGCGGTCATTGTTCAAAATGTTCGTTTAAAGATTCGTGTCAAAAATATAAGAGCAAAAAGTGAGGTTTAACCAATGAAATATCTTACAGCTTCACTGGAAGATTATCTTGAAATAATATATATACTTGGTCAAAATTCGAAATCGGTAGGGGTTACAGATATAGCAAAAGCTTTGTTTATTTCCAAGCCGAGTGTGACGAGAGCGGTGAGTACACTTAAAGATGAAAAATTTTTAAATCAGGAGAAATACGGAAAAATCTCTCTTACGGAAAAAGGTATTCAAGCTGCAAAAACGATTTATGATAAACATAAAATCATAAGTGAATTTTTAACTCGTGTTTTGGGAATTGATTCTCAAACAGCCGAAATAGATGCTTGCAAAATCGAGCATATACTGAGTCATAAAACCATAAAAAGTATAGAAAATTTTTTAAAGACGAAAAATACATTAATTGATTGAGAGGATAAACATTGAAAGAGTCACATTTAAAAAAAGATAACCTAGAAAATTTTATTTTTGGAAGAAACGCAGTTTGTGAAGCGCTTAAGTCTGGTAGAAGTATAGAATCCGTACTGCTTTCGTGCAAAGAAATTTCAGGTTCGTTAAAAGTTATTTTATCAGCGGCGAAGGAAAGAAAAGTACCTGTAAAAAATGTAAAAAAAGATTTTCTTGATGGGATTTCAGGAAATTTGAATCATCAGGGAGTTGCGGCAACAGTCGGAGCAAAAGAAACGTGTCGTATTGATGATATTTTGGATTTTGCTCAGAGTAAAAATGAAGCTCCTTTTGTAATTGTGGCCGATGGGATTGAAGATCCTCATAATTTGGGAGCTATCATAAGGACTGCAGAATGCGCCGGAGCTCATGGAGTAATTATTCCTTCACGTAGAGCAGTAGGATTGACTGCTGCAGTGGATAAAGCTTCAGCCGGAGCACTTGAACATGTGCTTATTGCAAAAGTTGGAAATATCGGAGCGGCTATAGACGAACTTAAAGAAAAGGGTTTATGGATTTACGGTGCTGATATGAATGGAGAAGCATGGGACGGCGTAGATTTGAAAGGAGCTGTTGCGATTGTGATAGGTTCCGAAGGATTTGGAATAGGAAATCTTGTAAGGAAAAAATGTGATTTTATATTATCATTGCCCATGAAAGGAAAAATAAATTCCCTTAATGCATCGGTTGCTGCGGGAATATTGATGTATGAGGTTCGCCGTCAACGGGGATAAAAATGTATTACCGTATTAATTGTTGAAAAAATTTTTAATAAATTTCAATATAAGTGAAAGACCCATACAATCAATCCGTAGACCATAGAGGCTATCGTTCCGAAAACTATAACCGGGCCCGCCATAATAAACATTTTAGCTCCAATTCCGAATACATGTCCTTCGCTTTTAAATTCTATTGCCGGAGCGGTTATAGAATTGGAAAATCCCGTTATCGGTACGATAGTTCCGGCACCTGCGTGTTTTGCTATAGGTCCATACCAGTCAAGAGCCGTTAAAATGGCACTCAGTGCTATCAGTGTGATAGACACCCAAGTATTTGCGTTTTTTTTGTCAAGTTGAAAGCTTGTCATGTAAATTTGGCACAACAGTTGACCAAGAGTGCATATTGCTCCGCCGAAAATAAATGCCATGAAAAGATCTTTCCATATAGGGCTTGCGGGAGAGGTATCTCCGGCCATTTTGGAGTATTCTTTTTTACTAACATTCATAAATGTTCACATCCTTTATTTTTGATACTATTATTGCTTAAATAAAGATGATATATTCATAATTTTAGGACTGTTAAGAGGGATTTGAAGTTGAAAAAACATTTTTACGAATCGTTGAAAAAATATAAAAAAATAGGACGTTCCTCATTTCATACTCCGGGTCATAAAGGGAATTTTTTTAAATCTCGTGATCTTCTTGATTTAGATTTTACTGAACTTCCGCTTACTGACAGTCTTTATGAAGCTGTGGGAATAATAGCTGAAGCAGAAAAAAATATTGAAAAACTTTATAATTCCAAGCGTTCCTTAATTTCGTGCGGAGGTAATACGCTTTGTATACAAACGATGCTCAGACTTGCTTCGGGAAATGGAGGAAATATCATTTGTGATAGAGTGTTGCACAGATCCGCAGTATCTGCTATGGCACTTTTAGATATTAATCCCGTGTGGATTAGACGTGATTTTGGAAAAGAAAGTTTGCTTGCTGAAAAAATAAACATGGAAAGCCTAAAAAAACATTTAAATTCGAATAAATCTTTCAACGCTTTTTATACGACGAGTCCGAGTTATTACGGAATTTTACAGGATATTAAAGAAATTTCTGATTTGTGTGCTGCTCATTCGGTTCCGGTGTTGGTTGATAATGCTCATGGTTCGCACTTGATGTTTACTTCGAAAAATCTTCATCCCGTAGCAAATGGAGCTTCTTTGTGTGCAGATTCTGCACATAAGACTTTACCGGTTCTTACGGGAGGTGCATGGTTGCATATAAATGACGACAAATTTATTAAAAGTGCTAAAAATGCTATGGCACTTTTTGGATCTACGAGTCCTTCATATCCGATAATGGCTTCTATGGATATTTGTTTATCTTGGATTGCGAGCTATGCGGAAAAGGAATTTTTAAATCTTGAAAGTAGAGTAAAAAATATAAAAAGTATTGCCCGAGATGTAGGAATATATGTTCCGAATGATGAAATAAGTGATCCTGTAAGAATAGTTTTGGGAACGTGGAAAATAGGGTACAGTGGTTATGAATTTCGTGAGTATTTGTATAAATATAAAATAGAGCCTGAAATGTGCGATGAAAAGTACGTGATTTTGATAGCGACTCCGTTTAATACGAAAGAAGATTGGAAAAGACTTAAAAAAGCAATTTCTTCCGTTAAGCCAAAAAATGATAACGGTAAAAATTTGTATCAAGGATGTTTTGTAAGCGATGATTTACCGGAAATTAAAGCGAGTATTCGTGAAGCAGTTATGCATGAAGGAATTTATGTGGATATAGATCATTCAAAAAATAGAATTGCAGCAGATATAGTTTGTCCGTGTCCGCCTGGAATACCTGTGGTTATTCCGGGTGAAAAAATAGGAGAAGCAGAGTATGAAGCTCTTAAAAGATATGGAATTTCTGAAATATATGTGTTAAAATGACTTTGCAGATTATACATTATCGAGAGGTGCAGAAAATGAAACTTGTTATGGCAATTATGAGTCGAGACGATGCCTCGGTTGTTATGAAAGCTCTTACCAAAGAAAAATTTCAGGTAACTCGTATGGCATCTACGGGAGGTTTTTTGAAGTCAGGAAATACCACGTTGATAATAGGTGTTGAAGATAATAAGACAAATAAGGTTATAGATATAATTTCCAAGTATAGTAGTAAAAGAAAACAATTGGTAACAAATACATCTCCATTTTTCCCCGCTACACTCAATCAGACGCCGTTCGAAGTTACTACCGGTGGAGCGATTATATTCGTACTTAATGTTGATAGATTTGAAAAGGTGTAGTCGTGTCAGAAAAAAGTTTAATAAAAAACGATGATACATATTTAAATATTCTTTATGATTCGGCAAGAGAACATAAATTTCCTCATGCAGTAATATTTGAGTGTTCAGATGAGAAAATTTGTGAAGAAACGGCTTTAAAAATTGCTGAAAATTCTCTTTGTACGGGGAATCACAAACCTTGTGGCGAATGTTTGAATTGTATAAAAATGAAGAGCGGTTATCATCCGGATGTTAATATAATTTTTCCTCAAGGAACCGGAAAATCCATAAAAATAGAAGATATTCGTTTTATAAGAGATGATGCATATATTATTTCGAACGAAGGCGGATATAAATTTTATATAATAAAAAATGCTGAATCGATGACTGTGCAAGCCCAAAATGCTTTCATAAAAATACTTGAAGAACCGCCCGAAAAAGTTATATTTATACTTTTGTGTGAGTCTGCCGGTTCGCTTCTGGATACAGTAAAATCACGCTCTCAAATTTTTAAATTAGATGAAAATTTTGAAGGAAGTTCAGAATCTATTATTTTGGCTAAAGATTTGGTTAAAGCTGCCGTAAAAAGAGATGGTTGTGAGATAATAAGATGTGCGGCAAGAATTCCAAATGACCGTAAGATTTTTAAAAGTATAGTGCAGTATACGCTGTCGGAACTTTTGAGGATGTATTCCAACAGTGAGTTTGATGTAGTGAATTCGAAAGAATTCGTAAATAATTTAGAAGAGATAAGATGTGTATCACAGTTTGTAGATAAGAATGTAAATTTTAATTTGTTGGTATGTTATTTTTGTGCTTGCCTGCAATTTTAAGGAGATATTTATGCAAAAAATTTTGGGAGTAAGGTTTAAGGATGTAGGAAAAATTCATTATTTTCTGTATTCCGAAAAAGAAGAAATAAAGCGTGGAGACTTTGTTGTTGCCGAAACAAAACGTGGGATTGAATGCGGAAAAGTAATGGTTGTATGTGAAGATTTTTCTTATAACGGAAAAATTCCTCCGAGCGATAAAATAATAAGGAAAGCCACGGCAAAGGATTTAAAATCACTTGAATCTAAAAAAGCAGAAGAAAAAGAAGCAGAAATAATATGCAAAAAAAAGATAGCCGAACATAAGCTTAAAATGAAGTTGATAGATGTAGAGTATATGTTTGACCGTAAAAAAGTTGTTTTTTATTTTGTTTCTGAATCAAGAGTAGATTTTAGAGGTTTGGTTCGTGATCTTGCGCACGTGTTTCGTACAAGGATAGAACTTAGACAAGTAGGAATACGTGATGAAGCAAAAATTTTAGGAGGTTTGGGTATTTGCGGTAAACAGCTGTGTTGTACTGCATTTTTGAATGATTTTCAACATGTTACGATAAAGATGGCAAAGGATCAAGGAATGTCGCTCAATCCCACAAAGCTTTCCGGTACTTGCGGTAGATTAATGTGTTGCTTGAAGTATGAAGAAGATATTTATCGTGAGATTTTAAATAAAATGCCTAAAACAGGCACGAGTGTTGTTACCCCGGAAGGGACAGGTACTGTTGTCGGACATCTTACAATAGAATCAAAAGTCAAAGTTTCGCTTGATTCGGATGCCGAAGGTGCATTCCCGAAGGTGTTCGATATCGAAGAAATAAAGATTGTTGATAAAAACTAAAGTTTTGCAGGTTTACGGACCTGCTTATTATTTTTCGTAGATATAATTGTAAAAATAATGGTAAAAATTAGGAATAATTTTGTTTTTGAATATAATTTAATACTGTATAAGTTGTAAATAAAAAATAAATTTAAGGAAAATATTATAAAATTATTTAATCAGTTATTTTTAAATTTTCTAAATATCCGAAAGCTTTAAATGTAAGATTCCTTTGAGCAATTATGACCGTTGATTTTTAAGTAAAAAAGGTGTAAAATAGAAAGAAAATACTGAGAGCTAAAGGATTAATTTTAATGTAAATTGGATGTTTTGTGCTCTTAACATGGCGGTGCATGAATTGAAAAAAGAGTTAGAAAAAAAATTTATTAAATTGCGTAGAAAATTGCTGGAACGCAGTTTTTCGAATATGAACAGCAATCAGCAAAATGCCGTATTTAACGTTAATGGACCGGTTATAGTCTTGGCCGGAGCGGGAAGTGGAAAAACTACGGCGATAGTTAATCGTATAGTAAATATGGTAAATTACGGAGATGCGTATACAAATCCAAACGTTCCGGAAAATACCACCGAAGAAGCAGTTGAATTAATGCAGCAGGCCTATGATTCAGGAGAAGGGGCCGAGAAAGTAAGAGATATAATAACAAACAGCAGAATAAACCCGTGGAACATATTGGCAATAACTTTTACAAACAAAGCTGCAAACGAACTCAAATCTCGTCTTCTTGATGTTTTGGGTGAAGAAGGAAAGGAAGTATGGGCTTCTACTTTTCATTCGATGTGTGCACGTATTCTCAGAATGCATGCGGACAGGCTTGGTTATTCAAATCATTTTGTTGTATATGATGACGAAGATTCGAAAAAATTGATAAAAGAATGCGAAAAAAACCTCAAACTGGATGATAAGCTTTTGTCATATAAATCCATAAGATACGAAATATCGAGAGCTAAGGACAATCTTATGGATTGCGCAGAATATAGACAAAGAACTTATGGAGACTACAGAACTGCGGCTATTGCTCAAATTTACGAATTGTATCAGAAAAAACTTTTCGATTCGGATGCGATGGATTTTGATGATTTGATTGTCAACACAATTAAATTGTTCAAAACATGTCCGGAAATTTTGGAGAAGTATCAAAATAAGTTCAAGTATATACTGGTAGATGAGTACCAGGATACAAACTATGCCCAATACGTGCTTATTAAAACTTTGGCGGAAAAGAATAATAATTTGTGTGTGGTTGGAGATGATGACCAGAGTATTTATAAATTTCGCGGAGCCACGATTGCAAATATAAGAGATTTTGAAGAAAATTTCCCGGGTGCGAAACTCATACGGCTTGAGCAAAATTATAGATCTACAAAAAATATCTTGGATGCAGCAAATGCAGTAATTGAAAATAATACAGGACGCAAAGGTAAAACATTGTGGACTGAAAATGAAGCGGGCGAAAAAATAAGAGTTCACACTGCATATAGTGAACATGATGAAGCCGATTATATTTCAGAAGCTGTACAAGATGCCGTAGCAAGGGGATCGAACTACTCTGAATTTGCAATACTTTATAGGATGAATTCGCAGTCAAATGTAATTGAAAAAGTATTTATGAAATCCGGAATACCATACCGCATTTTGGGAGGACTTCGTTTCTACGAAAGAAAAGAAGTACGTGACATGATGGCGTATTTGAGCGTCATAAATAATCCTCAAGATGAAATAAGACTTAAAAGGATAATCAATCAACCACGTAGATCTATTGGTGAAAGAACAATTTCTCAAGCTGCAGAGTTAGCTGAACAAGAAGGAATAACGCTTTTGGAAGTCATAAGAAATTGCGAAGCTTATGACAGTTTACAAAGGGTTTCAATAAAATTAAGGGCTTTTTCGGAACTCATAGATGGTTTAATTGAAGCCTCCTTGTCTCCCAAAATATCTATTCACGAACTTTATGAAATGATTCTTGAGAGGACGGATTATATATCTTATCTTAAAGCGGATAAAGATAGTTCGGAATCAAGAATAGAGAATGTCAAAGAATTGCTGAGTAATATTGTAAAATACGAAGAAGATGCGGGAGAAAATGCTACTCTTTCAGGATTTTTGGAAGAAGTGTCGTTGTTGTCGGATATAGATAATTACGATGAAAATTCTGATGCAGTGGTTATGATGACTTTACATTCAGCTAAAGGACTTGAATTCCCTGTAGTATTTTTACCGGGATTTGAAGAAGGAATATTCCCGGGACTTCAATCCATGAATAGTGATGATGTTGAAGAAGAAAGACGTTTAGCTTATGTTGGAATAACACGTTCACGCAGAAAACTTTATATACTCAATTCAGATAGTCGTATGCTTTTCGGAAGTACATCACATAATAAACCATCTCGCTTTTTAGGAGAAATACCCGAAAGTCTTTTGGAAAAAAGTAAATCTCGTGATTGGAAAGCTTTGGGCAAAGGAGAAACGTGCCCACGTTCAGCTCAAGAATTGCGTGCAAGGTCAGTTTTGGCAGCACATCATTTCGGAGGAATTGCCGGAGGAACTAAAGAATCGTTTTCTAAGGGCGATTTTGCTCCTCAAGATATAGTTGAACATAAGAAATTCGGAAAGGGAGAAATCATATCCGTTACACCTATGGCGGGAGACGCTATGCTTGAAATTTTATTCGAAAACGTAGGTTTAAAAAAGTTGATGGCTAATTACGCACATCTTAAGAAAATATATAAGAAGTAACATAAATAAAATTCTCTCCATAATATGGTATTGAAAACAAGAATTTCAATTTCGGGACAGTTAACATTGTAATTTTAGATACAATTTTAATGACTTTAATATGTTTAACACCCGTTAATATTTATGGGGGGATTTTTATATGACAGAGAGTTTTTCTTCGTTCTCATGCCAAGACAGTCAATTTAAGGAATCTGTATGTATCGATGCTTATAGAGTATATGATTCTTGTGCAGATAAAGATTGCTTGGAAAATTTAAGAGTTAATTTCAGTGAGCCGGCACAACATATTATCGACCAGGCCACAAGTGTAAGAGTAAAGAATGTAGATGTAATTACAACTTATATTGACCTTGAAGCAATACCGTTTAGAAAAGGATATTATTCGGTAGATATGACATTCTTTTTCGAAGTAGAACTTGAAGCATTTGTTGCACCTACTGTTATGCCCGCTTCAGTTTCAGGGTTATGCGTGTTCAATAAAAAAGTAGTTCTTTACGGAAGTGAAGGAAATGTCAGAATATTTACGTCTGATTATGTTGCGAATGATACTGATTTACAAAACGCTGCTTCGAGAAATTTACCTAAAGCAACTGTACAAGTGGCTGATCCTGTAGCACTTGCGGCAAAATTATGTAATCCTTGTGAATGTTCTCATCAACCTCAGTGTAGAGTACCCGAATGTATATGTAGAAGATTTGGTGGAGAATTTGTGAGGAGCGGCAATGTGAATAAAACTGTCGCTGTAACATTAGGATTATTTACAATAGTACAAATTGAGCGCAATGTTCAAATGCGTATTCCTGCATATGACTTCTGTATGCCTAAGAAAGAGTGCGTAACGTCTACAGATAATCCTTGTGACCTTTTCAGTAGAATAGAGTTCCCGACTGAAGAATTTTTCCCACCTCGTACATTGGACGACACGGTAGGAAATTGTTCTAAGAGTTGCTGTGGCGGTGAAACGGTTTAGCTTTTGATATAAAAATAAGATTTTTTATGGCTTTTCTTATCGATATCGGTAAGGAAGGCTTTTTTATTTAACTGAGTATTTTTTATGCGAAGTTTATTGGATTTAATCTTGATTTCCTTTGCTTGATTTATTGAATTTTAATTTTTATAATAAATAGATAAGAGAATTATTAAGAGAGGAAAAAATAAAATGAAAAAGATGTCATCTGTAGAAATAAAAAATAAATTTTTAGATTTTTTCAAAAATAAAGATCACATGGAAATAGAGGATTCTTCGATAATTCCGAAGAATGATCCCACATTACTTTTTATTAATTCCGGAATGGCTCCCATTAAAAATTATTTTACAGGAGTAGAAAAGCCTCCCTACCCTCGTCTTTGTGATGTGCAACCATGTATTCGAACAATAGATATAGATTCCATAGGAGATAAGCATCATCTTACAAGTTTTCAGATGCTTGGCAGCTGGTCTATAAACGATTATCTGAAAGAAAAGGCAATATCTCTTGCGTTTGAGTTTTTAACCGAAAGTTTGAAAATTCCAAAAAATAAACTTTATGTTACGGTGTTTTCGGGGGATGAAGAAATAGGACTTCCCTGGGATAGCGAGTCTTATGAATACTGGAAGAAAGTAGGGATGCCGGAAAGTCATATAATAAAATGTCCGAAAGAGGATAATTTCTGGGGCCCTACGGCTGAAACAGGTCCTTGTGGACCTTGTACCGAAATTTTTTACGATACAGGTGAGGGATTGGAATATGTTCCGGGCGGAGAATTTGATACTAAAAAACGTTACATAGAGATATGGAACGCAGGAGTTTTCATGCAGCTTAATAAAAATGCAGACGGTTCGTTCAGTAAGCTGAGTTTTACAAGTGTTGATACAGGAGCGGGTCTTGAGAGACTTTCAATGGTTTTGGGTGGATATTCAACTGTCTATGATACAGACCTTTTAAATCCCATAAAGAAATTTTTAGAAAGTAAAATTTTAAAAAATTCTTCTGTTACCGAAAAAGAAATTTTGATAATAACTGATCATATGAGGACTACTGCTCTGATATTGTCGGAAAACGTTGCTCCGTCAAATGAGGGCAGAGGATATATACCACGCAAGTTAATTCGCAGATGTATGATGATTTTAGCTAAAAATAAAATTTTTGATTTTAATCTTGTAGATGTTATTGAATTTATAATTGAAAATTACGTAGATATTTTTCCAAGATTTAAGGATAACAAAAAATATATAATTGCAGAATTTAAGAAAGAACATGAGCAGTTTAAAAAAGTTCTTGAAAAAGGACTGGAACGTCTTGAACATATCAAAGAAGTGGGAAATTTCATAAGCGGGGAAGAAGCCTTTGAGTTGGTTACTACTTATGGATTGCCGTTTGATATTATTTTGGGATATGCGAAAGACAATAATATGAAAACAGATAAAGAAGGATTTGAAAAAAAGCTTTCTGAACACAAAGAAAAATCAAAAAATATTTCGGGAGCGGATAGTTCGAATTCTACAAATGTAATATCACAGTTAATTTCTGATTGTTCTTCAACAGATTTTGTGGGTTACGAACGTTTTGAATGCAAATCGGAAATTTTGAAAATAATAGTTGATAAAGAATTATGTTCAAAAATAAGTGAGGGAGAATCAGCAGCTATTGTTTTGGATAGATCGTGTTTTTACGCTCAGTCTGGAGGTCAGTGCGCAGACAGTGGTTATTTGATGAATGACAACTGTAAGTTTAAAGTAACTGACGTGAAAAAAGTTTCTGAAGGGGTGTTTGTGCATTTTGGAAAAGTTGAATCTGGAATAATTAAAAGTGGAGATATTGTGATCTCTAAAATTGACGTCGAAAAACGTAAAAATACTGCATGCAATCATACAGCAGTACATTTGCTTCAGAGTGCTCTTAGGAGCTTGTATGGAAAAAATATTCATCAAGCAGGTTCGAAAGTTGACGATAAAAAACTTAGATTTGATTTTAACTGTGATTTCTGCATGGGTGACGAAGAGATATTTAAAATTGAAAAACTTGTAAATGCATATATAAGAGAAAATATTGAGAGAAAAGTAGAAATAATGAAACTTTCTGACGCTATATCTCGCGGTGCTATAGCACTTTTTGAAAATAAATACGGAGAAAATGTTCGTGTTGTGACTTATTCTGATATATCCAGCGAACTTTGTGGAGGTACACACACCGAAAGAACAGGAAATATAGGATTATTTACGATCCTTTCGACTGAAGGAATCGGAAAAGGAATGAAAAGAATTACGGCAGTAACGGGTTCTGAGGCAATTGAATATGTTCAAAGCAGGATACTGAGTGTTAATAAAATTGCAAAAATGCTTAAAGTGAAGCCGGAAAACATATTAGATAAATTGAATAGTCGATTGTCTGCAAATGAATCTGTTAAACCAAAGAATATTTCCTTGAATGAGTCTGATATTTCTTTTGTGAAAAATTCCGAAGATATTAAGACTGGATATATAGTACTTGAACAGTCAGATAAGAAGTTGATTAACGAAGTCGATAAAATTGCCAATAGCGTGTCCGGGATAATTGTGTGCGTAGCGGGAACTGAGAAAAAACAGATTATTGTAGCTGTTTCGGATAGTTGCGTGAGATTACATCCCGCAAATGTTATATTGTCAAAGATTATGGAAAAGATAAACGGAAAAGGTGGAGGAAATAAAAAAATTGCCACTGGTGGAAGTAAAATTGGTATAAATGAAATTTTAACTGCCATCGAGGAGATCTTAAAGTTTTGATGATTAAATTTAAATTTTATTCAAAAAATAAATATTAAATTGATAAAAAATAAATATAAATTGACATATTTTAAAATAATATATATAATTTAAATTGTTTAATAAGTAATAAAATTGAAAGGAATGTGATTAAATGAATAGATCAGAAAAAGTACTTAGGGAAGTATTGACGAATCAAGAAGAAATTGACGAATTTTTGAAGCAAGAAACATTGGAAGAGATATATGAATTTGTATTAAAAAGGGATAATAGTATAACAAAAAAAGAATTTGATAGTTGTATAGCGGAGATTATTGAAAAGTATCTAGCTATAGAAAAAGCAAATGCTGTGGAAAAAGGGAGAATTAAAGAAAAGGATATGGATATGATTGCCGGTGGTAAAGGTATGCTTTCAAAAAGTATGGCATCGGTACTTTCGACATTGATGTTGACGACAGGTGCTAATATACCCGTAAATGCTACAAATGGAGAAGAAACAAATAAAACTGGGATTAAAAGTTCAATTATGGAGAAAGTAAATTATGTGATTGAAAAAATTGGAGATGCGAAAAGGTTTGTAGTAAAAAAAGGTGAAGAAGGATTTGAAAAGACTTCAAAAATTTTAAAGGAACATCCGTGGATTAAGCCGGTTTTATGCGTTGTAATTGTTTTGGCAGTGGGAAGTGGTACTGTTTTCGCTATTAATAAGCATAAAGAAAAAAATAAAAATAAGGTAATCGATCCTGTAGCTTCTCCTGATTTGACAGCAGATGATGAAGGAGAAGAGGGAGAGAAAAAAGAAGAAGAGAAAAAAGAAGAGAAAAAAGAAGAAGAGAAAAAAGAAGAAGAGAAAAAAGAAGAAGAGAAAAAAGAAGAGGAGAAGAAAGAAGAGGAGAAGAAACAAAGAGATGCGATAACTAGAGTACTAAGGAAAATATCGAATAATCCAGAAGAAGTTAAGCAGTTTGGTGAAAATACATGGAAAGAGAGATATGAATTTATATCAAGAAAGAATAGTAGTATAACAAAAGAAGGATTTTGTAGTTATTATAATGTGGACCCAAGTTTGTTAACAGAGGAGAGCGAAAGATTTGAGCAAGCAGCTGCTCCTGAAGCGGCAGTAAGCGGAGAAGGAGGTAACCAAGAAGAATTAGAGCAAGCAGCTGCTCCTGAAGCGGCGGTAAGCGGAGAAGGAGATGACCAAGAAGGATCAGAGCATGTAGATTCTGCTGAAGCGGCAGTAAGCGGAGAAGAAGGTAGCCAAGAAGGATCAGAGGATGCAGTTCTTCCTCCTTCTGAAGCGGCAGGAGGCGTAGGAGGAGATAACCAAGAAGGATCAGAGGATGCAGTTCTTCCTCCTTCTGAAGCGGCAGGAGGTGTAGAAGGAGATAACCAAGAAGGATCAGAGCATGTAGATTCTGCTGAGGCGGCAATAGCTGACGAAACAGGAGAGAACGTAAATAGCCAAGGAAGCGGAAAAAGAGAAGATAAAAAGATACCTATAGTAAACATTCCAAAAGCGAGTAGTAGTCCAGTTGCGGTGACTGTTGAATATAATAACGAAAAACAGTTGTTGAAAGAAATGATAAAAGACACAGTAGAAACGACACAATGGTTAGATAAAAATGGTGGTTTTAGTGATGAAGAAAGTCGGGATAAATATAATGGCTGTGTTTATATATTGAATGACGATGGAAAAACTTTTGAAGAAAGAAAAAAAGCATATGACGAATTGCAAGAAATGGCTAAGTCTTTTAGACCTAAAAGCTTATTAGAAGGAGCATTTGGGTGGCTTCGTTGGAAGTAACTAAAAATTTTGAATTTGGTTGGATGAAGTGAGCCACTTTGTGGCTCATTGGATTTTTGAATAGATATATGATTTAATGTGAAAAATTAATTATTTAAATAATAAAAGTATTAATAAATTATAAAAAACTCAAAAAATAAAAAATTTTTAAAAAAAATATATTGACAAAGATAAAGGTATTATGATAATATAAAAAAGCGCTCGAGAGAGAAGAAAAGAAAGCGCAGAGGACCTTGAAAATTAAACAACGCAAAATACGACAAAGTATTTTAAGACCCGTAATTAATTTGAGATTTGAATCTCGGACAAAATAAATTACGATACAGTCAGTGTATCGAAAAGAGCACAAACAGCTCTGATTAAGATTTAAAGGCGAAAGCCAATAAATAAATAATTAGAGAGTTTGATCCTGGCTCAGGACGAACGCTGGCGGCGTGCCTAACACATGC
>OJMH01000054.1_pt1 | contig 163876 bp, 132 predicted proteins | sample 1597111 | NCBI WGS metagenome assembly OJMH01 (sample SAMEA2452115, study PRJEB22498) | human gut metagenome | reverse complement strand
TTCCTCTATCGCCGACTCCGCAACAATGAATATTTCCGGCAATCTCAATATGAGCCTACTCGTGTCTCAGGGAAGCGCAGAATTGTTCACCTACATGCGAATGGGAAAGGATTCCGCGATAAATGTCGGAGGAAATGTAGTAATAGACTACACAAAAAACGGGAATTGGCTGTCATTTAATATGGCCTCCGAAAGCGGCGCATCGTTTACGGTTGGCGGAGACTTTACAATAAATTCGCTAAACAGTGGCTATCTAAATTTTTCCACCGGCATGACCGACTTCTCAGTGAAGGGCGTAATGCGCATTGACGGCGCGAGATGGTCGCTCGCGGGAGAGAGGGAATCGGGCACATATACAAGGACAATCGGCGGGATAAGCGGAACTGACACCAGGCTTAACATAACAAAAAGCGGGCTTACAGTAAACCTTGTGCTCGCCAATGAGTCAAAGCAGGACGCCCTCGTAATGTATGGGCAGAGCTACGGCGGAAACTCTAAGTTCAATATAATAATGGACGCCGCCACCGACAACGGCGCACAGATAATCAGATTCAGTAAAATCACTCCAACATACAGCCAGAACCACACCGACATTGGAGACTCCGACATAAACGATATAACGGTTTCAAACGGCAGGCTCGACATCGGAATGTACGGCGGAATGAAGGGCGGCAAACTGTCGATTTCCGGAAAAAATGCGGTATTTAGCGCAATTTCCAATGATGCGGGCGGATCAGATGTGGGCAATGTTTTATTCGCAAATGGAGAGTGGAGCAATGGAAAGATTGTCATAGATATCGAAAATGAATCGTCCTATGATAAAATAGCCTTTGACGGGACTCTTTCAAAAACAGGCGAAAATATTTCAATGGAATTTATATTTGACGCAAATTCGATGTCCGAACTAATACAGTCCTCTGAGACCGGCAGTTTCAACATCGGCGACGCCATCACATACGCGGAGGGAAGCTCCATAGAAGGAACTGTTCTTAACGGAATTTATGATGGGATTAAATGGAAAGCCGTATTCGGAAATACTTCCATGAATGTCTCTTTTACGAACGTTCCTGAACCATCGTTAATATCGGCAATATTCGCTTTGGCGACAATTCCGCTGCTCTTTGCAAAACGAAGAAGGCTGTTTTGATATTTTTTGAAAACTCCGGGGCAATCCAGCCGGAGTTTTTTTATTGTCCGTCTATGCCGGTCGGGTGCGCGCAAAATAAAAATATGCATTATTGACAAGCAAAATATAAAAAAGATAATAGATTTATGAAAAAGTTTTCCATTTTGTTCTCCATTATTCTAAGTGTTAACGCATTTTGCGACGAAAGTAAAATTCCCCAAAAAATGCGCGATCTTTGGGAAAATCCAATTACAGACGCGCGCATTGAAAACGACATTCGCGCAAACCGCATGGGCGAGTTCTATCTGGACTTCGACGAACCTGTCGAAAACTTGAACATAAAACTCGCAAGGCACGAATTTCTTTTCGGCGCATACGCGTCGCGCTCGGTATCAGAAGGCCAGCCGATAAAATATACGGACGAGCAAATAAACAAATACGCCGATCTTTACACGCGCATATTCAATTACGGCACAGTTGCGGTAGTATGGCGCCGGATAGAACCCCAGGAAGGCAAGTTCCGCTGGGACTACTCAAATGACAAAAATCTAGACCTTTCCTATACGAGCAATCCGACTGTAATGCAGTCCGACACCGCCCTCGCTTTCTGCGAAAAGAATTCAATAATACCCAAGGGGCACACTTTTTCTTGGCCGATAAGCGTATCCCACTTCATGCCGGCGTGGGCTCTAGACCTAAAAAATCCCGACCTTATAGAAGCCGCCTCAAACCGCAATATACGCGACATAGCCGAACGCTACCGCGACAGGATTAAGATATGGGACGTCGTAAACGAAGCCGCGGATTACAGGGATAAAGGGTCAATCCTCTACGACGACTATGTTTACAAGGCCTTTAAAGAAGCCGAACGCTGCCTCCCCTATGACGACAAATTCCTGATAAACGAAACAACCGCCGCCTGGTATCAATATGTAAGAGACGAGCAAACCGGCCGCTTTTTCCTACTCGTAAAAAATCTTATAGACCGCGGCGCGAAAGTCGACGGAATCGGGCTGCAATTCCACTTCTTTTCCGACAAGGAATTTGGAGACGTTTTAGACGGCAAAACCTTCACGCCTCGCGATATGACAAAAGCGCTCGACGGCTATGCAAAACTCGGCAGGCCGCTGCACATCACGGAAATCACAATACCCACAAGCCGCGGCGAGGAAGCGCAGGCATATTTTGCGAAACAGGCGTACAGGCTGTTTTTCAGCCATCCGTCGGTTGAAGCCATCACATGGTGGAATATGCGCGACGGCCAGGCGGCATCAAACGAAGCCCACCTAAATGGCGGACTAATACGCGACGACCTCACCCCGAAAGCCTCTTACCGCGCCCTCGAACAACTGATAGCCAAAGACTGGCAGACAAATGTCTCATTTGACAAACCCGTAAAAAATGCGCATTTCGAGGGTTTTTATGGAATGTACGAGGTCTCCTACAAATACAACGGCAAAGAATATAAGCAAAAAGTATGGTTCGGGAAAAAATCCGACAAATCCCAGTCCTTAACCTCCGTTCCTACGGATTGGCGCAAACGCTTTAGATAACATTCAATAAAATTTGGAAGCGCAATGCCAGATAAGAGAGGCAAAGATTGGCGTAACTGCTCTGAATAATATTCAATGCGCAAAGCTTTTGACGGGCAAAATATTTTGCCCGTTTTTTTATCCGCGCGGCATTTTTCTTTTTTGTAATCTTATTTAATAAACCCATTTTTGGAGCGCATCCGTTTCTATGCTGCAACATTTTACCGCCTCGCATTTGCGCATATATAATTAAGGCAACGCAACGCGCCTTTTAGAATGGGAATCCAAACTCAAACGCCGCGGCGTGCCCTGCGGAGGATTAATGCAAATGAGCGACGCCATGATGGCGGCGGCAACCCGCTCCATTTCCCACATGATGTGCACATGGCAAGCAGACTACCGAACGTTGCGAATGGTGCATGTTGCAGTTAAAACTGCCTGCATGTAGAATCTGACAAAGATGATTCTTTTGAAATTCAACCGCAATTTGAAGTCCCCAAATGGCGCATTTGCCGCCCTTTCCCAAGGATTGCTTTATCTAGCATTTTCCCATGGCAATGTACCTATTTTGCCGTTTGCGCCTTCCTGCGGAAAAACTTTAAAACAAAATTCCACGAGGATTGTCTAAGATTAAAACACGGGTTCGCTTCGACTTTATTCTATGGAAATCTTTATTTGCCGAAAAAGTATGCATCTTTCAAATCTATCACCGCCACTAGCATCAACTTTACCCCCGCAAAGCCGTCGTCTACACAAGATTATCGCGGCATTTAAATTCTCTTGAAACTTCTATTATAATTATTGATATATTGTTCAATTCCCCCCCATCGCCCCCGCCCGCACACTCCTGAGATTCCCAGGAATGTGTATAGGGGATAAATTCTTGGCATATGAAAATTTTTAAGAAATATTTATTTAGAAAACCAACCTGCTGCATCTTCGCCTCACTGCCAATATTTGCCATATCAGCATGTGTTTCCCTGGACGAAACCCAGCAACCGAGCGCAGATTCTCAAATAGAGGCTTCCTATCCTCAAAGACCGGAAAAATCCAATAAAACGCAATCGAAAATGGCCCTTGAAATCGAGAAGTATCCTCTTGGAATAATAGGCGAAGTTGAAACCGTGCGCCTTCCGGATTTTAAGTCGAGCTTTGAGGCGAGGGTGGACACGGGAGCTACAACTTGCTCCATAGACGCTTTCGACATAAAGAATTTCGAGCGGGACGGACGCAAATGGGTCTCGTTTAAAATAAAATCGCGCACATCAGGCGAACAAAAAAGTTTCGAGCTTCCAATAGTAAGAATTGTTCCCATAAAGCGCCATGGGATGCCGGACCAACAGCGTTTCTCTGTAATGCTAAACATAAAAATCGGACATCTGACGCTAGAGCGCGAGTTTACGCTTACCGATAGAAGCTCGTTTGACTATCAAATCTTATTGGGCAGAAATCTCCTGAGCGGGATAGCGATTGTAGATGTGACACGTAAAAATTCAATATAATCATATGCAAGAAAGCAAACATCGCCGCCTAACTGTATATTGGCTTGCTGCAATTCTTTGTGCAGTAGCAATTGCAATTACATTTGTTAAAGTTGAATATCTCAACTTTAGCTTGAGCGACAAGGCCTCGTTCTATTACCAGGCCGACGCAACACTTTCTTTTGAGGCGAAAAAAGGGGCCGATGTAAAACTTAACATTTCACTTCCGGAAAAGACTCCGCTATATTATTTCGGCCGCGACCCGTCCGGAGATTCAAGGTTTAAGATAATAAGGGAAAACGGTTTGGCAAGAGCTGCTGCAGAATTTGTCTGCACAAACAGCGGATGGCAAAATATATCGTATAGGTTTAAAATAATTCCTAAATCGGGTGTTGCGGAAAATGCGGACTTTAATCTTCCTCCCGAAAGCGAAAAATTTCCGCAGGTATCCGACGCAACAAAGCTTGCTGCTGCAAAACTTGTAAAAAAAATCGATCCAGAAGGCAATATGACCTCGCGGAATTTCGCGGCGGCTCTTTTTAGGGAGCTTGCGGCAATGCCTCCTGAACAGAAAAAGGTATTTTCTCCGCTGAGCGGTTCTTCGGGGACGCTTGAAGCCGCCGATTTGATTTTGTCGCTAAAAAAAACACCGTCCAGGGTTGTAAGGGGAATATTTTTAAATGAACAGTCGCGCAGTTCCCAAGCAGCGCAATTTCTGGAGGTTTGGTGCGGAAACTCGTGGATAATGTTTAAGCCAAGCTCGGGAGAGGAACAAAAACCTAAGGATTTTCTAGTTTTACAGCGTTCGGGGAAATCGCTTTACGAAATATCCGGGGCTTCAAATTCTTCTCTTAGATTCTCAGTCACAAAAGTTCCGCAGGGCGCAGCTTCCCTAAACAGAATTAGAGCCGACGTTATCGGCAAACAAAAGCTTTCCGATTTCTCTTTGTTTTCGCTTCCCGCATCGGAGCAAAATGTTTTCAAGCGGCTAACGCTATTGCCGCTCGCAATTCTTTTCATAGTAATAGCCCGAAATATAATCGGGATACAGACAATGGGGACTTTTATGCCTGTTTTAATTGCAATGGCTTTCCTGGAAATGAACCTTGTTTCAGGGCTATTGTGTTTTGGAATCATCCTCACTGTTGGGCTGTCTATAAGATTCTGGCTTTCAAAGCTTAATCTATTGATGGTTCCTCGAATATCTGCGGTTGTGGTAGTTGTTATTCTCATTATGCAGGCTATAAGCATAGCCGGCAATCTTCTAAAACTTCCGGATTTTATGAGCGTTACGTTTTTTCCGCTGATTATAATTGCATGGACAATAGAAAGAGCCTCGACAATTTGGGAGGAAGACGGGGCGGGGCATACGCTAAAACAGCTTGCTGCAAGCCTTATTACTGCCGTGTTTAGCTATCTTGTGCTGTCGAATTCCTATTTACAATATCTGTTATACACTTTTGCAGAGCTTAATCTTGCAATACTTGGAATAATTCTGCTCTTGGGAACTTATACCGGATATCGGTTGACAGAATTATTAAGGTTTAAATCTCTGGTAAACAAATGAAGTTTTCTTTTAAATTGCCGCAATTCGCCAGTCCCAAAACCCTTCATGAAAATGGAGTTTTAGGAATGAACGAGCGCAACCACGCGTATATTATGCGCTATAACAACCGCAAAGACTATCCAGATGTCGACGATAAATTGCGCACAAAAAAACTTGCCCTTGAGCATGGCGTATCCACCGCTGAATATCTAGGGGCGATTGATTGCCAATTCCAAGTGAGAAGTTTTTTTAATATAGTAAAAAGCGTTCCCGATTTTGTCATAAAACCGGGACACGGAAGCGGCGGCCGAGGAATACTTGTAATAACACGGCACGACGGCAAAACCTTTTATAAGCCAAACGGCACAAGTTGCGATTATAACTTCATATACGAACACATATCAAATATATTGAGCGGTCTTTACAGCCTAGGCGGCAATCCGGACTACGCTTTATTCGAAAGATGCATAGATTTTTCAGACGTATACAGCCGTTTTAGCTACCAAGGCGTTCCGGATGTCCGTTTAATAGTCTTTAGAGGCTATCCGGTCATGTCGATGATACGACTCGCCACAAAACTTTCCGACGGGCGCGCAAATTTGCATCAAGGGGCAATCGGAGTTGGCATTAGCATAAAAACTGGGCTTCCCCTATTTGCGGCGCAGCATAATAAGAGAATTGAAGTCCACCCAGACACCAACGCAAATCTTTCTGAGTTAAGAATCCCGTTTTGGGATGAACATTTGCGGCTTGCGGCACTTTGCGCAACAATGACTCCATTGGGATATTTTGGAGCCGACATATCAACCGACAGCAAACGCGGGCCGTTGCTTTTAGAATTAAACGCCAGGCCCGGGCTTGCGATACAAATTGCCAACGGGTGCGGGCTTCTAAAACGGTTGAGATTGATAGAGTCCTTGCCTGATAATGCCCACGCGACAATTGAGGAAAAGATAGAGTTTTCAAAGCAAAACTTCAATTAAACGCCCGCGTGCGTGAAAAGCCGCTTGTATTCTGGCTTCGGACACATTTTTTTAGGCAATAACCGCGCTTTTATTCCTCCCCTGTCGGAGGCGAGGCGTTTGCAGTTTCACAGGAGATGCTAATTGCAAATTTCAGCTTGGCGCGCTAGGTTGGCGCACAAGTTTTTCATCTTTTTTGTCCTGAAAGCATTTATGTCTTCAAACTGCCCGGGTTTTAGATAAGTTTTGTTTATGGACTCAAAACGCAGCCCAAGCTCGTCCGACTCAGATATGATACTTTCCAACCTTTCCTTTAAAATTCCCGCTTTTGAGGAATCGTAATTAGGCGAATCGTATTCAAACTCTATTTCTTTATATTTTAAATAATTGATTCTTAAATCCAGCATCAAGCGGTAATGTTCAAATTCGACGTCGTTTTTAGAAACGGAAATTTTGTCGAAGCTGTCTTTTAGCTCTTTTATTTCTTGTATCAATTGAGCGATTGCGGCTCCATTTGAATCTTTGCCGCTGCGAACACATTTTTGAGGATGTTGAAAATAGCTAAAAAATATTTGCGAGTCTTTGGGATTGAGTCCATAGCGTTCGGCTGCGTATGAAAGTATAAAATTTTCCGGATCCAACGCTCCTTTTTCGGATACGGCCTTGCAAAAAGCGTCTATCAATATTTGAAATCCCGACATAGGATAAACCTGCCGAACAGGATACATCTCTAAAATTTCATTATTGTTGTCGTAATAAAACCCGTAAAGTCCGCTTGTGGACCACGATGTATCGATAATGCCTTTGTATCCTTTACTTTTCGCAAAAGGAATGAATGTTGCAAGATTGTTGAAATGTTTCATCCAATCTACAAGATATATATTGTCGGGCGAAGATCGCAATGCGGGTGCTCCCCATACTGTAGCGCCAAACTTAAATAAGTTTTCCAAGTTTCCGAAGTGGTTTGGGGACCAACCGTAATTCCAATCGACAAATACCAAATTTTTAGGCAGCTCGTGGGCGACCTTGGGGTATTTCAATATTATGTCTGCCCATATTATAGGTGTTTTCCCCATTCCCTCGACAATTTTGCACATAGCTTTTACATAATCCACAAACAGTTTGGATTTGTCTTTTTTTGAGCATTCCTTGCAATGTCCCAATAGGTATGTTTCGTCGGCTCCTATGTGAAAATACTTGGAAGGATGCAGGCTTGCTACTTCGCTAAATATTTCCCCAAAAACCTTCTCGGCAGAATCTATTTTAGACGGACAAACTTGAGAAACCTCTTTTCTATCTTCGCGCAAATTAATATAGCGGTCGTGGCGCAGAATATATTCGCAGTGCCCGAAACAATTTTGAAGCGGAATTACGTCTATTCCCAAAGATTTGCAGTAATCTACAATTTCTTTGACGTCTTTGCGGCTATATGCGTATTTATTGCATAATGTTGCATGTTTTTTAAAAGGGAAGGTCGCTTCGTATTCTATTATAATCGCATTTATGCCTTTTTTAGACAGATCCAAAGCCAGTTCTTTTATCGCCGGAACCGTCATAACTTGGGCTCGGAAATCTAAATGAAAAGCTTTTATGGAGAAATCTTTAATTTCGCCTCGGACAGATGTAAATAAAAACAAAAACACGCCTATTAACGCTATAAGTATTTTGCCAACATGCATATCCCACCAATGTTTAAACTATTTATGAAAGCCGTTGGGCAATTTAGTTAAAACATAATTATATTTTTGCAAACATTAAAACGCTTTCAAATTTATTTTGATCTGGGATAGTGCGCTATGCTGAAATATCGCTTTAAGAATTACAAGATTAAGCAGCTATCGCCATTAGTATGACGGCGATTTAACTAGGCTTTAATCGCAGCATTTCATGCGTGCATTCTGGCTTTATAAAAACAAAGCGGACACCCGCAATAGACGCCCGCTTCTTATGTAAGATTTGTGATATAGATTATTTAGCGCGCGTGCCTACCGCCGCGCACTCTGTGCAAAATAAAAGCGCATATTGTCAACAGAAGCGGGAATACCGACCACATTGAAGGTTCGGGAATAGACACTGTCAGCCCAACGAGATTTTCCGAAACTGAAAGCGTCCAAGATCCTTTGAATGCAGACCCGTCCGAATTGTACAAATTGAAACTGTCGCTCGTTAATCCGCTCACCACAATTGTTGCGCCATCTGTAGATTCCGCCAGTGTTATGAACGTCGAGTCCAATGGGGCAAAATCCTCGATAAAATAAACATCTATGTTTGCTTGCGACAAATTCAATTCTACTCCCGATCCGGAAACTACTATTTTTGCGTTTGCGTCTTCCGTTGAAATGTCTTTATAAACAAGAGACGCTCCGTCGGACACGCTTCCAGATGCGCTTACGGTTATTGCCGCGGTATTGGACGGGCGCACTATAAACGAGGATGAGCTTCCGGATAAATTTAAACTTCCTCCCGCAATAGATCCGTCGGCTAGAATCGTATTGTTAGTTGTAGAACTACCGTATGACAGATCGGTCGAACCGCGGAAATCGACTCCACTGAGATCGGAATAATAAAATCTTGAATTTGTCAGCGTTGCGTTTCTAAAATCCGAATTAACCAACGAGGCCAGAGAAAAATCCGTACGGGTCAAATCCTTTCCAGAGAAGTTCCAACCTGTCATCGTATTGCTTTGAAAACTCATATATTGGAGATTCCCCTGTGCATACGACGCAGTTGAATAAAGTTGGTTTGCGGTAAAACCGCTTTGGGTAGTGTTTGTAAAATCGGCTCTTTGTACATTTGCCCCCGAAAAATTCGCTCCGCTTAAAGTAGCGGAAATGAAATATGCGTCATAAAGATTTGACGAAGAAAAATTCACATTCTCCAGTCCTGCATAGTTAAACAGCGCCTCTTTCAAGTTTGCCGAAGAGAAATCGGAATTTGAATAGTTGCGCTTTATTCTTAGCGAGGAAAAAGTAGTTGCTTCGGCGGAAACTCCTGAGAAGTTGGAATATGAGAAGTCGTCGGCGTTGTAAGACGAGTCTGTAAAATCATAGCCGTTTACATTCCCATTGTGGTAGTCTACAGAAGCGTTGGATTGTATTCCTCCGCATAGAAGCAAAATTGCAGCGAAATAAAATATATTATGTTTCATAAGCGTATTAGCCTATTTTTTATTATCGTACATAGACCTTGAAAAGTTAGCTATAGCCCTAAAAGTACCGCTATGCAACTATTAAATGATAAATTTGTCAAAATTGAAAGTATTTAATTTATAATTGATAAAAAAACGGCGCAAATTAGTTTTTTTCTGTTGTCTAATTGCCTTTTGTCCCAAAAGTTCCAGCAATGCGATTTACATATTTAGATTTTTCGGCTTTGAAATGAAACTTGTGAAACGGGAAAATTCATGAGATACAGTTTGCCAGGCGGTTTTAGGCGCAAATGAAAATTTAACTCGGCATTTTCGGATAAAAATACGCGGATATTGAACGATTGCGAAATTGTCGCACGCTATATTCCGCACAAGATAATATAAAATTCTCTTGCAAATTCGGTTCTATACACAATGAGGACAATTATTACATATTGCAGCACCTCGGCATCTATCATATATAACAGATTGAATATGTGTCACTTTTGCTAAAGTATGCATTAAAAATTCTAGACCTTCGGCGGCGCAATATATTGCCGGACTTGAATTTTGCCGGACTTGAAAGACTGGTATAGTGTTTTCAGATTTTTAGCTATATTATTGCAGCTCCTAGACCGCGCATAATTCCTCCCTTAAAATGGCGCAATGACAACAGGTTGGCTTAACATGTATATCGCTTTCAAATTATATATGTTGCGCAGAAATTCTCTGGAAACAGCCACCGCCTTGCGAACTCTGCGCGCGAAAATTTGAAAGTAATACGCTTGGCTGCATACCGGCGGAAAATTTCTTTACAATATTTCTCAAATATTTAACTTTAAACCAGAAAGTATTTATACTATGAGGTTTTTATTAATTATGATGATGGTATTTTCCTCAATCTCCCACGGTGGAGAAATCACGAAACTCGCGCCTCCGAATATGGAGAGGGGAGACTGCGTAATGAAGGCATTCTCCAACAGGGCTTCAACAAAGTCGTTTTCTGGAAAAATTCCCTCCATGCAAGACCTGTCAGACTTGCTTTTCGCCGCCAATGGAGTAAACCGCCCGGAGAGCGGAAAGCGCACGGCTCCTTCTGCTTTAAACCGCCAAGATATAAAAATATACATGTGCACGCCCGAAGCGGCTTATCTATATTTGCCAAAGGAACATGCTCTGGAACTCGTATCCAAATCAGACCTGCGCCAATCGGAAGCCCCAATTTGCCTCGTCTTAGTCTCAGATTTCAACGACCGATGGAGCGGTTTAGACGCAGGAATCGTTTCGCAAAACATTTCGATATTTTGCGCCGGAGTCGGTTTGGGGACATATCCGCACACCACAATGGATGTTAATGGGTTGCGCGCCGGGCTAAAATTAAAGGGAACTCAAACTCCGATGATTTGCAATTCTGTCGGTTTTGCTAAATAGCGGATTGAAATTAAAGTTTTCTACTAGCGCCGTGAATTCCCACCCATGGCAAGATCTGCCTTTTTTGAAGATATATTCAGATATGGCTTTACGATATAAAGGTGGGCAGGCAGCGGATATTTAGGGTGCCGGAATAAAGAAAAGATTTTACCGATTAGACGCGTAGGGAAACTCTGCCTTTTTTTAATTTCTGGGATATTACCGAGCCTTTCGGCATGTGCGCGTTTAAGGCCGCCGGCAGAAAACGTAATATGGCTCTCTATAAAAGTATCGAATAAAAAAAACACGGGTCTCCAACGACGTAGTAATCTTCCAAAGTGGCTTCATGGCGGAATCCGCATTTTTCATAAAATTTGCGGGTTGGCAAATACTGTGGACGCCCAGAAGTCTGTAAAAACGCCTTCCTTCCGCCTTGAGAACGCATGATCTCAAAAGATTTTTCCATTAGCTTCTTGCCTATTCCCATTCCGCGCAGCCCGTTGTCGACCGCTATCCATTCAAATTCAAAAGCTGAATCGGAGCAGGGGACGGAATCAAAGGAAACGTATCCGACAACCCGATTTTCAATCTCGGCGAACAGATATGTTCCTGATGAATTTTTCAAATGTTCGTTTAAATCGTCTAGAGCGCATTCGATTTCCGAACTTACTTCTTCGAAAAATCCGGAAGAACGCATTATGCGCTCGATATCTTTTGCGTCGGATATACGCCCACCGAGCCTAAAGGTTATTTTTTGTTGCATTTAAAATTCCTACTGCGCCGGTTGAAGCTTTTTTATTTTGTTCACGCGGTTGAGGAGCTCTTGCATAATCCCCAAATAAAGTTTTTGCCCGGCGACTTTATCTTCGATGCCGGCGTCGATATTTGGATTGTCGTTGACTTCTATCATTAGTATTCTGCCGTCGGAAGTTTCTTTCAAATCCACGCCGTAAAGGCCGTCGCCTATGAGATTTGCCATTTTGAGCGCAATGTCCAAGATTTTTTTTGGGACCGCTGAAATTTCAAGCGTTTCAAATCCTCCGTACCTACAGCTGCCTTTGGCTTTTTTGTTTACAATTTGCCAATGGGAGCGCGCCATATAATATTTGCAGGCGTAGATTGGTTTGCGGTTGAAAATCCCTATCCTCCAATCAAATTTTGTCGGAACAAATTCCTGGGCGATTAAAAGCGCGGAGTGTTTGAAAAGCTTTTTTGTTATTTTTTCAAGTTCCTCCTCGTTGTCCGCCTTGAAAACTCCCTGCGAAAACTGGCTGTCCGGCTGTTTTATAACAAGCGGAAATCCGATTTGCTTTGAAAAAGTGTCAACATTTGCCTTATGCACAATGACAGTTTTGGGTATTGGCACTTTTTTCATAGTAGCCTGCTCAGCCTGAAATACTTTGTTTGCGCATCTTACAATGGAAATCGGATCGTCGACAACAACGATTCCCTCCGCGTGGGCGCAACGCGAAAATTTATAGGTGTAGTTGTTTACATTTGTCGTCGAGCGTATAAAAAGCGCGTCAAATTCATTTAGCCTGTCGAAGTCGTCTTTGCCTATAACTTCGCAGTAAAACCCTACATTTTGAGCCGCCCTGACAAAGCGCGCAATAGCCTTTACATTTGAGGAGGGCTCTTCTTCGGTCTCGTCGGCGAGAATTGCCAATGCATAGCGGCTTGTGTCCTGCCAGTCGTATATTTTGTGCCTGCGGGCGAGATAGCTCTCCGCCGCCAAGGTTATGAATTCGCGGTTTTCGCGCCTAATGTCTGAAGCGCTAAACGGGTCTATATCATGCAGCTTCCATCCGTTTTTGCGTTTTTTGAAAGTGGCGGTGAACATTGGCGCCTGGAATTTCTCAAATAGGCAATGGCCAATTCTATTGTATTTGGATTCGAGGCACTTTCCGAAACATACGTCGAGCTTGAATGTTTTTTTATCGTAATTTGTAAGAACCTTGTCGGCTATTTTCCCAGCGTCGCTTGCGCGCTCTATCATCATCTTATGTGAAGTAAAATCCATAATAGTCATTACCGACGGTTCGGGATTGTGCATACGCGCCCGCGCCAGCAGGGAGACATAATAGCCTAAATTCTGGTAGTTAAATGCGTCGCAGAGATTGAAAACTTTGTATTTCCCCAATTGGGCGAATTCGGAATCGACAATATAGCGGCGCGGAGACACCACCTGGGTGTTTGATATGTTTAGAATCCACTTATCTGGATTACTTACAACGATTAGATTTTTCATAGTGCTTGATTCAAGCCGAATATTGGCTAGAATCCTTGTGCAATGAGCCCTTTAGTCAATCTTTTTATTGCAATCATCGATAAAAACCACCGCCCAAGACAGTAGAGCGGTCTGTATCGTGAATCGCCATAACCTGGCCCGGTGCGATAGCCCTTTGAGGGGCGCAAAACTCAACTTTGGCGCGCCCGTGGGAAAGAGGCTTTATAATAGCCTCCACGAGGGGGTCTCGGTAGCGCACCCGGGCGAATATTTTTCTTGGCTGGCAAATAGGCTTGTTTATCCAGTTTATTTCGACCAATTCGGCTTCGGCAGAGTAGAGATGAGGTGCTGCGGGAGAGTCGAAATCTATAATTAGTTCATTGGTGTCGAAGTTTTTCGCCACGACGACATAACTTTTCCTGTCTGTGTTTGACGGTATTCCGATGCCTTTCCGCTGTCCCAGAGTATAATTATAAAGCCCTCTGTGTGTTCCAAGTTTTTTGCCTTCAACATTTACTATATCCCCGGGTCTCTCCGGTATATGGCAGCGCAGGAAATCCTGAATCTTTATTTTACCCAAAAAACATATGCCTTGGCTGTCTTTTTTTTCCGCATTCGGCAAATTGTTCATTCTAGCAATTTCTCTCACTTGTGATTTTAGAACAGAGCCGATTGGAAATACGGCGGACTGCAATTGTTCCTGCGTTATCATGCAAAGAAAATACGACTGGTCCTTTCCCGGGTCTGCTCCCATTGCCAAATCCCGCGAACCGTCGGAATTTTCGCGGATATTGCAATAATGGCCCGTAGCGACCTTAGAAAATCCACGCGATTTGGCATAATCCAGAAATTTCCCGAATTTCATTCTTCTGTTGCACATTACATCGGGATTGGGAGTCCTACCCAACCTGTATCCCTCCACAAGATATTCAACTATTTGCTCGCGGTACTCCTTTATAAAATCCACAACTTGGAAATCGACCCCCAAGTGTTCAGCGCACGCGCGGCAGTCCAAAATATCCTGGTGCCACGGGCAATCTCCAAATACGTCGATGCCTTCCTCGTTCATCCAAGTTTTCATATAGGCGGCCGACACGTCGTAGCCCTGCTGTTTTAAAAGCGTCATCGCGACTGCGCTGTCGACGCCGCCTGATAATGCGACCATTATTTTTTCAGACATGGCAAAATTTATTTTTGGTTTTTGAACCACGCCGTATTGATGGAGTAGTTCTTTATTTTATAGTTTAATATGCGCTGGCTTAGGTTCAGTATTCTTGCCGCTGCCGCCGCATTTCCGCGCGTCGAACGCAAGGCTTCCGAGATTAGGTCGCGTTCAAACGCTTCTTTCATCGCGCCAAAATCCGCCTCTTCGCCAAACGGGAGCTTGCGCGTCGTGTAGGCGGAGCGTATTTCTTTAGGCAGGTTGTACCCTGAAATTGCGTCGTCATGGGTGGACATAACGGCGCGCTCTATGCAGTTTTCCAGCTCCCGCACATTGTTTTTCCAAGGATAGATAATGAGCATATTCCCGGCCGGAGACGATATCCGCTTTATGTTTTTTTTATATATGGCGTTGTATTTTTCCAGAAAATGCTCGGCGAGTAACAAGATATCGCTTTTGCGGTCGCGCAACGCCGGTATATGAATGGATTGCGGGGCGATTTGTTCGTATAAAGCCCTGTCAAAAGTTCCGTCAGAAAGCATTTTTTCTATATCTGCGGAACTTGCGCATATCACGCGAACGCGCGCGGTAATATCGGTTTTCCCGTTTATTCTGCGGAATGTTCCGGTTCTTATATAATCGGAAAGCATCCTTTGCGCGGGTAGGGACATTTCCGCGACTTCGTCAAAAAAAACTGTGCCGGATTGTGAATCTTCAAACAATCCGCGTTTTGAAAATTTGGTTGGAGACTGCTTTTCATAGCCGAATATCTCGCTTATGAGCGCGTAATCAGGCAGAGCCGCGCAATTTACAACGCGGAATATTCCCGCCGGATCGGCACACGCGCGCGCGGCGAGCTCCTTTCCCGTTCCGGCTTCTCCGCGGATGAATATGGGATTTTGGCTGGACGAATACTTTGCTATGCAGCTGTATACTTTTTGCATGGCGCCGCAATTGCCCACTATATTTTTAGGCCGCATGAGCCCGGCGCTAAGTTCCAGCTTTAGTCGCCTGTTTTCGTCCAGCAATCTGTTGCGCTCCTCGTGGCGGAAATATATGCGCGCTAGGGCGTCGGCAAGGATGTTTGCGACCGTTTCAAGCAGTTCGCAGTCCCTGGTTAAATTCACTGCGTCCGAATGCGGTCGGTCTATGCTCAAAGTTCCTATTACCTGTTCTATGTAAACTATTGGCACGCAAACAAAAGCTGAGTTTTTTAGGATTTCGCCGCGGGCTTTGGTACGGTTCAAGAAGTCGGCGTCTTTTGAAATATCCTCTATTATTATTGAACGCGCCGAAGCCGCAACTTTTCCAGTCACGCCTTCTCCTATTTTATAGACGCCGCGCTTTATGCTTTCAGCATCCATCCCGTGGGACGCCTCTATAAACAAATAATTTCCGTCGCGCATGGTTATGGTTCCTCGCAACAGGCCCATTTCTGAATGCAAGATCGAAAGAGTCTCGTCCATCAGCTCCGACACATTCTTGCGCAAGACCACTGCGCGGCTTATTTTGTGCAGCACAGACATTTCAAGGTCGTCGTAAGCGACATCTTCTTGCGTGGCGATATTTGCGGACTTTTTCATAGTTTGCTTAATTTGCATTTTTTTTCATCCCGCAAAACTTTTCAACAATAAATGGGCGGAATTTTTTTAAAAAAAACTTGTATTAAAACGGCGGAAGTTTACGTTTGGGCGAAAATGAGCCAAAGTTACCAAGTAATAGCCCGCAGGTACCGCCCAAAACAATTCGACGAATTGGTCGGCCAGCAGCATATTGTTAAGACTCTCACAAACGCCATTGAATCCGGACGGATAGGCCATGCGTACCTTTTTGTAGGGCCTAGGGGGACAGGTAAAACTACCGTCGCACGGCTTTTCGCGAAAGCCCTAAATGCAAAGGGAGGGCCAAACATACACCCTGAAGACGACGAAATTTCCCAGGCGATAATGAACGGCTCATGCATGGATGTAGTTGAAATAGACGGAGCCTCAAACCGCTCGATAGACGAAATTCGCCAATTGAGGGACGACTGCCAATATGCTCCCGCCCAGTGCACATATAAAATTTATATTATAGACGAAGTGCACTCGCTCACGCAAGACGCTTTTAACGCGCTTTTAAAGACGCTAGAAGAGCCTCCAAAGCACGTTAAATTTATATTCGCCACCACAGAGGCGCACAAGGTATTGGGAACTATAACTTCGCGCTGCCAACGCTTTGAATTCCGGCCTATTCCCGAAAATTTAATTGCTGCGCACCTTGCAGAAATAGCTAAGAAGGAAAACATTTCCGCTAGCGAAGACGCCCTGCGGGCAATCGCGCGGCTTGCCAACGGTGGAATGCGCGACGCCCAGAGCATTCTCGACCAAATGATTTCATTTTGCGGTAAAAAGATAGACGCCGACGATGTCACAGGGGTTTACGGCCTGGCTTCCGAAGCTCAAATAGAATCCGTGATATCGAATATGGCTCGCGGCGATTATTCGGCCGTGGTAAAGTCCGTAGACGAGCTTGTCGCCGGGGGATGCGATTTATACCGCGCTCTCTGCGATATGCAGGCATATCTGCGCGACGCAATGATAGCTTCGTTTGAAAGCGGCTATAAGGATTTCGGCGGAAAGCGGCTCTCAAGCGAGCAAATGATGCGCATGCTGGACGTTTTGCAGGGGGCCGAGAAAGGACTAAAAAACGGATTGTCGGAAAAGGCAAACTTTGAAGTTGCCCTCTTAAAGGCCGTAGAACAGAGCAGGGCGCGGGCAATAAATACTCTGATAAAGGAACTCGACAAGCTCTCAAACGCGCCTGCCGAAGTTCAAAAAAAAAATAGCGGCTCTGCTTGATGAAGTTTTAAGGCAGTCTAAAGAATTTGCAAAAACCTATGTGCCTGCAGAAGTCAGAGCGGGAAACAGTGCGCCTGCCGAATCAGTCATTTCAATAGACAAGCCAGAGGGGAACCAGCAACCGAAAATATTCGGCGTCGGCACGGCAGAATTTAGCGAAGCTCTGGATAAAATTCCGCCGCGCCTGTTGGAGCTCTTGGAATCCCAATTTAGAGCCAAACCCGCGGCGCTTGTCGCGGGCGGCATAATAAACGAAAATGAAAACGCACATCCATCCGCCCAGGAATCGGAAATATCGTCTTTTGGCGACGACTTGGCGGAATTGGAGGAGGACGACGAATCGGATTAAAAATGGATTTAAGCTCGATTATAATTATTTCAATTTTGGCCGCATTGTGCGCCGCATGCGCAGTGGGATGGATTACGGCAGCCTCAAATTCCTCCCGAGAACGCGGAAAAAGTGCCGAATTTGAGGATGAGGCGCGGGCGGCAAGAGAACGCGCCGCGGAGCTTTTGTCGAAGTTGTCGGCGGTATCGGCCGAACGCGACGCCGCGCGCGCGTATGCCGACTCCTTAAAAGAAGACCTTAAAAAGACATCCGGAGAAAAAAACGCCGCGGAGAAATTATTGGCCGCGGCTGAGGAGCGCGTTTGCGCCCTTGCCGAGAAAATCGAGTCTAGGGCAAAAGAGGAAAAAAATTTGCGCGACAAAATGGAGGCAGATTTTGAAAACCTTTCCAACAGGCTTCTAGAGAGTTCGCGCCAGAAAATGTCCGCGGCGAATATAGAGCAGCTTTCCCTCATTCTTAACCCATTAAAAAGCAATATAAAAGATTTTCGCGAAAAAATCGACTTGCTAAATTTGGAATCGGCAAAAAACCACGCCGGAATGTCGGCCCAAATAGAGAATCTTTTAAAGATGAACGCGCGCCTAAGCGACGAAGCCACAAAGCTTACCCGCGCTTTGCGTTCTAACAACAAAATAGCCGGCAATTGGGGGGAAACCGTCTTGCAAAAAATCCTCGAGGATTGCGGCTTTAAAGAGGGAATCCATTTCCGCTACCAATATTCGTATGCCGATTCTGAAGGCGAAGGAAAACGGCTGATTCCTGATTTTATAATAGACCTCCCAAATTCAAGGTCAATTGTAGTGGATTCAAAGCTGTCCTTGGTGGATTATGTAGACTACTGTTCGGCGGAAGACGCTGCGGCGAAAAAAGTTTCGCTTGAGAAATTTAAAAAGTCGGTGCGCGCGCACCTATCGGAATTTTCCGGGAAATACAATAATCTCCCCGGCGTGGACTGCGGGTTTAAAATGATGTTTATGCCCATAGAGCAGGCATACGAACTTATAATGAGCGCGGACTCCAAAATAGCTTTTGACGCGTACGAATCGAATGTCTTAATTGTCGGCCCGTCATCGGTAATGTCCGTATTGAAATTTGCCGAAATAAGCCTGCGCAACGAAGCATTGGCAAAAAATACCAAAGAAATAGCTTCGATAGGCGAGCTACTTTACAAAAGAGTGGCGCTTTTTATGGACAAATTTAAAAAAATCGGCGATCGTATATCACAATTAACTAAAGAATACGAATCGGCGACATTAACATTGACGCAAGGCTCAAAAAGCGTTTTGGGAACTGCAAAACGCTTGGGAGCCAAATCCAGCGGCGACATATTGGAATTGGAAGAAAAGGATGATGACGATGAGCGATAATTTGAGAAGACCAGAATGGTGTCCGGAAAATGCGGACAAGAAATTTTTCACAACATCAGTAATGGCCGGAGTCCCCATACGAAAGGACAAAACGCACGACGATACCGTTTCTGCCCACCCGCGCCCCAAACGCCGCCAGCTGTCCTTGCAGGACTACAAAGACGGTGTTTTGGAGGGGAACAAAACAATACTCGCCCGCGCCATAACCCTTATAGAGAGCAATGCCGACGCGCACTTCGAAATGGCGCAACAGCTGATTTCAGAACTTCTCCCGTATGCGGGAAAAGCCTACCGCATTGGCATAACGGGAGTTCCGGGAGCTGGAAAATCGTCGTTCATAGAGGCATTTGGAACTATGCTCTGCCGCGACTACTCCAAAAAGGTGGCAGTGCTGGCGGTCGATCCTTCAAGCACGATAACCGGTGGCAGCGTGCTGGGCGATAAAACCCGCATGGAGAACCTATCGCGCTGCGACAATGCGTTTATACGTCCGTCGCCTTCTGGCGGAATGCTAGGCGGCGTAGCGCGTAAAAGCCGAGAAACAATGGTATTGTGCGAAGCCGCAGGATACGGGGTCATTCTTGTGGAAACTGTCGGCGTCGGACAAAGCGAGGTCACGGTCCGTTCAATGACAGACTTCTTCTTGCTAATACAGTTGGCTGCGCAAGGCGACGACCTGCAAGGTATAAAGAAAGGCGTGATAGAACTAGCCGACGGGATTTTAGTAAATAAGTGCGATGGAAATATGGTTGAGCGCTCAATGATGAAAAAAGCCGAGCTTGCCGGAGTTCTTCATTACCTAAATAGCCCAACCCCCAATTGGCATCCTTTTTGCGAAGTGTGTTCGGCGCAGACTGGAATGGGCATAAAAGAGGCTTGGAATCTGCTGGAAGACTTCAGGACTAAGCTTTCCGCCGACGGCTACTTTGAGAAGCGCAGAGCAGCCCAAAAAATTGAATGGTTTAAGGCTCTTTTAGAACAGGAAATTCTGCGGGAATTCTACCACAAAGATGGCGTAAAAGACACCATAGCCCATTATACGGACTTAATTTCGCGATCGGAAATAACTGCGGCAAAGGCCGTAAAAAATCTGATGTCCGCCGAGAGGGAATAGGGCAAATGCGTTCTTTAAAAGGGCAAAAAAAACTACCCCCGAGATTTTCCGACATATTGGACGAATATGCCGTACATTTAAAATTAGAGTTGGGAAGGGGGGATAACACTGTTTCCTCTTATCTCGGCGACATAATGCAGTTCTGCGAGTTTGCAGCAAAAAATGGAGCCGGATCCTTTGCCGACATAGATTCCGATATTATCGCATTGTGGCTGGGAGATGTATGCGCGTCTGCAAAATCGACAACCCAATCGCGCAAGATAAGCGCCTTGCGCTCTTTATCGATATTTTTGGTCGATGAAGGGATTTGGGAAAAGAACCTTACGGACGTGATAGCCCGCCCCAAACTGCGCCGCAATATTCCAGAAGTTTTATCTGCTGAACAGGTTGACGCTTTGTTGTCGGCTCCGTCCATATCAGAGCCCGAGGGCGTGCGCGACAGGGCAATGCTTGAGCTAATGTACGGAAGCGGACTGCGCGTGTCTGAACTTTGCGCGGTAAAAGAGAGCGATTTGGACATAGAAAGCCGCATTATGCGCGTAAAAGGCAAAGGCGGAAAAACGCGTCTCGTTCCGCTGGGAGAGGTATCGTTGAACGCAATCGGCGAATATAAAAAAATCAGAAGTTTTTTTCTAAAAAAATCCAATCCGGCTGAGCTTTTCCTCACGCGGCGTGGAGCCAAACTTTCACGCAAGACATTTTGGTTCAATATAGTGAAGTACGCAAAAAAAATAGGCATAGGCCATGTAAAGCCGCATATGCTGCGCCATTCTTTCGCGACCCACCTGCTGCGCAACGGGGCAAATATATTGTCAATAAAGGAAATGCTTGGCCATTCGGATTTGTCGACGACGCAAATATATACAAATCTTCTTCAGGAAGACATATTAAAACAGTACAAAGCCGGACATCCCCGCTCTAAAATGGACATAAAAAGAGACTTGTAAAAATGCCCATTAATAATTATCCGGACACGAGTATTTTTGCGCCAATGCAAACCAGTACGATTCCTCCGATAAGCTCAAATTTTCCTTCGCGGCCTGCACCTATTTTTACTCCGAATTTTAGCCCTAGGATAGTAAATAAAAACGCTACAATGCCTATTACCGCAGCCGGGAAGAGTATGGGCTGTTTTATACAGGACAAAGAAACTCCGACGGCTAGGGCGTCTATGCTTGTCGCAACGGCTAGCAAAAGCAGCATTTTATAATTTAATGGACAAACAAAGCACTCTCGTTGTCCGCCGCACTCGCATGATTTCCCTGCGTCTTTAAAGGAATCCCATATCATTTTTGCGCCTACAGCCGCCAGCATAAAAAAAGCAACCCAATGGTCGTAAGCTTTGATTTGCGAATATGCAATTTCGCTTAGATGCCATCCTATTGCCGGCATAAATGCCTGAAATCCGCCGAAAAACATTCCGACGACAACTGCATTTTTTGACGGAACGCGCGGAGCCGATATGCCGCAGGCTATTGATACGGCAAAAGCATCCATGGACAAAGCCACGGCTACAAACAATATCTCTAAAAAAGTCATTTTTTCGATAATCTTTGCCGCGTTCTTTTTCTCAAGGAAATTCTTTTAATAGTTGAATTTTTTAGGGCGAATCTGCATTATTTTCAGGCATGGAAATAGTCGAAATAAACGGAGCAAAATTGTACAAGTGGAAAGTAGGGCCATCGTCCTTCTTGGCAAATCCTTGCGAGGGAGCCCGCCTGATGAATTGGTATATTTCAATGGCCGACGGAATGACGCGCGACATAATATACTGGCCGGAAAACGCTCCGTACACGGGCGCAAAATTCGGCGAAGTCATGGGAGGCAATCCAATCCTTTTCCCTTTTTGCGGCGCAAATTACGCGAACGGCAAGAAGGGATTTTGGAAGTCTCCGGAAGGGGAAATACTGCCGATGAAAATGCACGGGTACGCCATAGACGGAAATTTCGAACTTGTCCAATCCTACGACAACGGGTTTATATCGCGCTTTCTTCCGTCCCGGGATGCCGCAGAGGCTTATCCGTACTCGTATGATTTCTTTGTGAAATATAGGTTCTCAGACCTTTCATTGTCCTGCGAACTAAATCTAGTTAACAACGGATCTGTAAAAATTCCTTGGGGCGCCGGAATCCACCCGTATTTTACGATGCCTTGGAATGCCGGAGCCAGCCGAAGAGACTACCGCATTATCCACGATGCAAAAAAAGCATGCAACATACTCGAAGACGGATCTTTTATTCCTGCAGGAGTAGAAAAAAACTGTTTTTCAGATCCTGAAATTTGCAACCGCATACACACAAACCTCAAGACTGGAATAATAAAATTCGGCCCAAAGAGCGGAGAGGAGGACATCACCGTAAAATTTGGAGGAGGAGGGAAACCGGACGTTGGAAACTGTTTTGTGACGTGGTCAAAATCGGAGCAGGAGCCTTATTACTGCGTTGAGCCGTGGATGAGCCTTCCAAATTCCGCATCTGAACCGAAACACTTTGTCGAGCCGCGGTCGCAAAAATCCTTCTGGGTTGAAATTTCGCTAATATAAAATGAGAGCCGTAATACAGAGAGTAAAAAGCGCCGCAGTCGATATTGTCGACATTCCCTCTCCTTATAGAAGCGGCGAAATTGGCAGCGGGCTTTTGGTGCTTGTTGCAGTGGAAAACTCCGATTCCGACGCCGACGCAAAATGGTTGGCGTCAAAAACCGCCGCGCTGAGGATATTTGAAGACTCAGCGGGAAAAATGAACCTTTCGTTAAAAGATGTTGGAGCAGACGCCCTCGTCGTAAGCCAGTTCACCCTGTACGGGGATGTCCGCAAGGGGAACAGGCCATCCTTCAACCGTTCCGCCCATCCGGAAATTTCCGTTCCTTTATATGAAAAATTTTGCGAATATTTAGAACTGGAGCTCGGGAAAAAAATACAGCGCGGGGTTTTCGGCGCAATGATGGATGTAAGCCTGGTTAACGACGGGCCTGTCACTATTATTATAGATTCATAATTTATTGTATAAAATTTCTATATTAATTAATATATTATTATAAAAATATTTATTGACATATAAAATATAATTAATTACGGATTGTTAAGAAATCGCATTAAGTTTTCTTTTGCGGTGAATATTGTCCATAATAATAACATCTGTAATTAATGAAAATAAATATTGCAATTGCCGCTTCTTGCTATGCGGCGCTCATTATGTGCGCATCCGCCGGGAACGCTAAAACTCAAATTACCGCGGATCTGCCAGCCCCAGAAATAGAGGCGCAATCTTATTTGCTGTCCGGAGAAATTTTTTTAGACGATTCTTTTTCGGACGAGATAGCTGCGTTTAACGTATGCTTGTCCGGAGACCTAAAATCCGAAACGATATCAGTTGCCTGCAACGGGAATCCCACCGAATTTAAACTCCAGATTCGCGGGGATGATTTGAAGGCGTTTAAGGTATTGGAGATAAGCAGCGCTTCGGGAAATATAAATGCGGAAATAAAAAACCTGAGGTTGTCTCCGGAAAAAAATTCCAAAGCGTTGGAGTCCGCCGCCTCGGAACGGGGGAAACCCGCAAGAGACAAAATAGGATATGCATATGTGGACGGCAAAGATGTGATAGTCCCGCTGGACTCCATGGAAAAAGATTTTGCAAACGATTTCCATCCATCCCCAAAAGAAGAAATGCTTCCTGAAAAACGCCTAAATTCATCCGGGGAGGTATTTGTAAACGCCGAAAAGGGAAACGATTCCAACTCCGGCTCTTTTGCATACCCAAAGGAAACTATTTCTTCAGCTGTAAATTCCGGGGCGTCTGAAATCGTACTTCAGGAAAACGGATCGCGGTTTAAATCCGAAAATTTGAATGCCTCCGGGAAAAACATAATTTTAAGGGCGTCCGGGAACGTAATAATCAAATAAATGAAAGGCAATTGTATGGTTAAAGAAATTTTTATTTTTTCGTGCGTAATTTTTTCATGCGCTCTTGTCGCAAAAGGTTCGATTACATACCAATCGGACGTGTACATAACAAATGATCCCAATACCGTACAAGAGGAAGGCAATCTCTATGTGTCGGGAGACGCTTCTGTTTCTTCGCTGAACATATCGGACATGATATACATGTCCCAATCACCGCGCCCAAAATTTTTAGCGGGTGCAGACAATTCTTTTGGATCATTATCCCGGGGTATGATTTTTGGAGGAGGCAACTCGGTAAACACGGTAAACGAGTACGCTTTTGCTTTTGGAGCAGGAAATACAGTCAATGCGCAAAATTCGATAGCATCTGGACTTGGAAATTCCGCAAATTACGCACAGTCGTTTTCGTTTGGGGAGTACTGCAGCACGAACGCAAACGTTTCTTTTGCCTTTGGAAAAAATTCCGAAACAGCCGCCTATTACGCTGTGGCTATGGGTAAATATGTGGTATCTAACAGCGTTTCTCAATTTACAGTCGGGCAATGGAACGATCCGACTATCGTTCCATCGTCGGGTTTAGCCGCGGATTTTTACACATGGAGGCCTTCGGATCCCATATTTGTCGTTGGCAACGGTACGGGAACTGAAGACCGTTCAAACGCCTTTGTAGTTTTAAAAAATGGAGACGCTAAAGTTAAGGGCAATTTGGAGGCGGCTTCCATAAAAATATCATCGCCGGCAGGTGGCATTCCAATGGGGGAATTTGGGCAAACTTCGTCGGAATAAAAAAATTTCTATATAACATGAAATTGTTTCGCAATTATTTAGAGGCTATACTCGCCGTATTCGCATGTATTTTATTGGGATCCGCATTTGCACAAGAGCCGTCGTGGTGGATTGAAAAAGGAATAGGCAATACCCCTTCCGATAATCAGGCAAATTTCAACGCTGCAAATGTAGGGCAATTAAAATATATATCAAAACGGGCAGCGGAAGTTCTAGATTCAAAACTCTCCGATTCCGGAGGGGCAGGGCCTGAAATCTCAAACATGGTAAACTCCTTTTCGGGATTTGACCCTTCTGCTCCGGATGAAAATTACAAAATAGCCAATATCGGCCAGCTTAAATACGTTGCGAAAAAGTTTTATGACAGGCTCTTTGAGCTGGGTACGGATAAAATTAGATATCCCCACGGGATGGAATTGATAAGCGGAGGCGCTGATTCTTCCAGCAATAAATACCCGTGGCCCGCAATATCCGCCAATCCGTCGGCTGAAGAAATATCTGAAAACTATAAAGCAGCCCTTGTCGGACAATTAAAATATTTGTTCTCGTGGGATGTCTTGGAAAACTCCGGCTTCTCATACGACGGAATCGGCAACGGATGGTACAACAACTTTGCCGGAGAATACAGCCAAGAATTGGGCGATATATGCCCCCTTATTATCGAACCCATCGGTTCCACTTACATAACAGGCGAATCGGTCCAAGTTAAAGTTATGGTAAAAGATGCAAGAGGTAATGCGATAAAAAATGCGGCTGTAAAATTTTACGCCCCCGACGACAATTCCGCATCGCTCAGTTCGCTGTCGGCTTTTAGCGCTCCCGACGGATCTGCGAGCATAACTGCATCTCTTGCTCAGAACTGCGATTACGCTATGGTCGTAGCTTACTTGGACGGTTCACAAGATCAAAAATGCACATTTACCATATCGAGAGCCAGTCAACCTGTCCCTAGTTATGAAGAAAGCGTTATGTTTACCTATATGGGAATAGACTCGGATCGATTTGTAAACGACGGGCTTATGGTTGGAGAGTTTGATTCAATTGGAAGCCTTGCGTATAATCTTGAGCCTAAGACTATATTATACGGATATAATGTAGAAGAAACATATTCCAACAATGAAGACTTTGAAGAATACACATACAGCCAGCTAAAAAACGAGATGCCACATATTGTAGTTGGATACGGAACTTACCCAACTAAAATGGTTATTGAAACCGGATGGTATCTTCCGCTGGACCCCGACTACGACTATCAAAGCCCAACCGGGGAAGTCTTAGTTGGATACAAGGAAAGCATAAGCGCAAATTACGGCGATTTTGTTCCGTCATTGAAGCCTAACTTAAGAAGAAGCGGAATGGAATGCGATACGAGGGTTTATGTCGGCTCAACTACAAACGGCTTCTACAAAGAGGTATATTTTTACTACTCCCCGTGGATTTCAAACATTTCTGTTAATGAATACCAATCTGCAACAATAAAAGTTTCCGCGCCGCGGCAATTGATAACCGAATACTGCGATGAGATTTCTGTAAGCGGTGGTTTTTCAGCGGTTTTGGAAGGCAATAGGATTATTATTAGTCCGCCCAGCAGCGGCACCGGAACCGGCGTGCTTACTTTAACGAACAATTATTCAAAAGAAGGGGCTTGGTCAGACAAAATGTCGGTTTCCTACAACCTTGAAGCCGGTCCTGCCGACGGAGGATTTTCCGTAAACGTGACGGAATTCTCCTCTCAAAAATACCGGAAGGTAGCCTTTAACGGGAGGCCGCTTGCCGACGAAAAACCGCAGCTTGATCCCGAGTCCGATTCAATAAAAGTTGAATCGTACATAGATGCGTTTACCCAAAGCCTTCGTTACGATGTTCTCGATGCGTATATTCCTCTCCAGAACACCGACTTGTCTCTTTCTGTGCGCAGAAATTACAAATCGGCCTCTTGGAGAATCGTAAGCGGGCTTCGGCCTTCGGAAAATCCTGCGGAACCATTTGGCGAGAATTGGTCGACCAATTTATGTTCCTATGCTAAAATGGAAATAGTATCAGCCGGGAATAAAACCTCGCCGGACACGATTACCGTTTACGATGAGAACGGGATGCCTTTTGTTTTTGGGATAGTTTATTCAGGCAACAGCATTTCAAAAGCTTATCCAATGCCGTCAAATAAGGCGGATGTGCAAGCCTTTCTAAATACTTTGGAAATTTCTGAAGACGAATCCACAATTGTTTTCAAGAAGCGCTACGGGACAAAAATAACATATTCTAAGATAACCAGCTATAACGGTTTGCACATAAACCGGGCATTTGCCAACAACAACCAGACATACGATTTGATTTTTTACCGCGCAGAAGAAGTTGAAGACAGGTTTGGAAACAAGCTGGAATACGATTATACCAGAATGTATGGTGGGCCGCCATTGCTAATTCCAACCAAGATAACATATGTTCCGCTGAGCGGAAGCACTTTGGAAATGTATATATCTACCGACAGCAACGGGAAAATCTGCATGGTAAGACTTCCAAACGGAGAAAAAATATTTTACGAATACACTCAATATGCATATATGGGAAACTCCCCTACGGAAATTGAATTTTCGCAGTACGTATTTAATAGCTCATACCAAACTTTGTCGCGCGTGAGAGTGACTACAATAGACGACGAAGATATTTCGCTTACGAATTATGGCTACGAACTTTCTTTTGAACACGAAATCATAGGATTATACAACCCAAGCTCCAATAGATACGATTATAATCATATCCATATAGACTTGGCTTCTATAGACAACAATCTGGATAATACAATAACTTTTTCCTACGAACCGTTCCCGTCTTCGCTAGACGATCCCGCTGTAAAGTCAGGAGTCCTATCAAATATAAATGGCTTTTACTATGCGCCTTCGGGTGGCCCGCGCAAAGTTTCGCGGGTGACGTTTCCCGACGGGAAGTATTCCGAATTCATCGGGGATTCATCGGTTTATTTAAGGACTATGCCCAACTATCAAAACAGGTATACTCCAAGTGCTTTAGACAGTCAGCGTTCCAGCCGCAAGATTCGCATCCGAGATACAGAGGGCAACTTTACGGCATACACATGGTTTGACAACCGCGCAGGATCGGAATTTGGAGAGATAGACGGGCAAAAGCTGGAATCGTTCAGCGACAATTACGGCTCGAGCGCCGGATATTATTTCGATTCTCCGCTAATTGTGTATTATCCCAAAATGCGCATAGAGTATTTCGACGCAGACAACCCGTCGGTGGCGGTGGCTTCGGAGATTTACGAATTCGACATCGACGCAGGGATGGCGTTAAAGAAGTCAACAGACATAAACGGCAACGTCACTCAGTTTGAATACGCAGACGCGATTATTGACGACATTCTTTCAGACTCCGACCTTCCATACAGCTATAGCGCGCGTTGGAATATTTCAAGCACCTACGGCCGCCCAAAATATCCGGAGGCGACAAAGCAAACCAACGCTTTGGGTAAAGTTCGCACTTTTACATATTCGCCGCATTACCGGATTATGTCTTCATCCACCGACGAGCTTGGAAACAAGACTGAGTGGGCCGTGGACAACTTAGGCAGGCGCACTGCTGAAATTCTTTACGATTCGTCGAATAACATTGTAAGAAAAACCACGTACGAGTATTCAAACGCAGCATTCAAGTCGTTCATAACAAAGGAGACCATAGAGGACGGGGCAGGCGCAGGCGCGGACATTGTCGCGGAATACCAGGCTGACGCTTTGGGTCGCTTGTCTAAGGAGATTCGGCATAACGCCGGAGGCGAATACACTATTGAATACGCATACAATTTAAACTGCAGAAAAATTTTGCAGAGCGATTCCGACGGAGCGACTTTCGCTTGGGTTTACGACTATGCAAACCGTCTGGCTGAAAAAATCTTCCCCGACGGCTCACATATTTCATATGCTTACGACGCGCGCGGGCGCAAGATTTCAGAGACGTTAAATTTCGAAGTTTTGCGCGAATACACTTACGATTGCCGCGACAATCTGATACAAACGAAAATATCTCCGATATCCGGCGACGAATACACAGTCACTTCAAGCGCTTACGACGGCTGCAATAATATAATTGCTTCTGTCGACGCAAATGGTTTTTGGACCACATACTCCTACGACTGCATAGGGCGCCCCGTTTCCAAGAAGCTCTACAAGACCGCGGGTTCCGACAGCGGAGACTATGCGCAGACTCAGCTTTTCTACGGGCAGAATTGCGGCTCAAGCATATTTGCCAACGACGGGTTTAAGCCGACAAAGACAATAGATTCGAACGGATTTGAAACAACTTTTGAATACGACTCGCTGTACCGTCTGACAAAAACGCAAGTCGAATACTCTAAAAACCCATCCCTTAAGCGTACCACAACCTATGCCTACGACGATGTTGGCAATAAGGTTTCCGAGACGGACTCAAACGGCAACACCACGCTTTTCGAGTACGACCCCATGCGCAACTTGACAAAAACCACGTACGCCGACGGCAACTTCAAAAGCGCCGCATATACTTCCGCTTCGCTTGTTTTGTCCGAGACCGACGAGCTAGGCAATACCGTAGAATACGCTTACGACGCCATGGGGCATATTTTGTCAAAGACGTTTCCGGCGGTCGATATTTACGGAGGCGCGGCGCCGGTAAATCCGATAGAGCGCTATATCTGCGACGGCCGCGGGAATATAGTGCGCAAGATAAGCCCCAACGGGTTCGGATACGACTATGTTTACGACGGCATGAACCGTTTGGTTTACGAAATCGCCCCCGCTATGTCATTTGAAGAAAACGGTTCTGTCGTCTACCGCCGCCCGACAAGATCAACTGCCTACGACTTTTTTGGCAATGCAGTCAGGAAGACCGATCCAAACGGCAATGAAATTGAATATTTTTACGACTATATGAACCGTCCGGTGCGCGTCGTGTACAAGAATGCGGTTCCTGCTGGAGACCTCCAAGAGCTTAATTCCTACGACGCCAACGGCAATCTCACCGATTTTACGGACAAGGCGGGAAGGGTGACCCATACCGTGTACAATTATCTAAACAAGCCCGTGTCCGTCACGCGCAATTACGGCGAATCGGTTTCCATAACCGAGACTGCCGAATACGACGGCGAGGGCAATGTCACCGCGCGCGTTGACGGCGAAGGCAACCGCACCGAATATGCCTACGACGGCCTTAACCGCCTGACTCTTGCAAGCTACGGTGTCGGCGGCGACGCCCAGCGCTCGCGCCCCTATGCTTACGACGCTCTCAATTTGGTGCAGGACATAGGCGTAAGCTACGATTACGACAACAGAAACAGGCTTATATGTGCCGATGAAATTGGAATGACGGATCAAGTCTACCAAGTTGAATATATATATAATTATACCTACGATGCCCTTGGTCGCGTTGTACATTGCCAAGACGTATGGAACGAATACGATTCCAACGGCAGGCTTACCAGCGAGACCAGCAACGGCTTTGAGCACCGCTATCAATACGACTTAAACGGCAATCGCATGCTTGCCGAATACGGTTACGAGTTTGACGAAAACAGCATTTATCCATTTAGTATTGATTGTACACATCGCCAAAGATTTTTGTATGATGCGAATAATCGTGTAATATCCATAACAGATGGAGATGCGCGCATAACAACCTATCAGTACGATTTAAACGGCAATATCGTAAAGCAAACGTATCCTAATGGTGTTGAAATTTTGCGCCAGTACGATACCTTTAACCGCGTTACTTCCATTGTAGCCAAAAAAGACAGCGCAGTTTTGCAGACAAACACATATTCCTACGACGCCGTGGGCAATGTAGTCGAACTTGTCCAAGAAAGCCAGTCGCGGCGCCTTGAAATTTCTAATCAATACGACGCTTTTGACAGACTTTCCAAAGAAACTCGCATTGAGTCGTCAACTCCCAATTCTTCCTTGGTAAACACATATTTTTACGATTCTGCAAATAATATCGTAGAGGTAGTAAAAACTTATGATCTTATTTCCGAGAGGACGGAATATGTTTACAATAGTTTGAATCAACTTATATCCATGAGAAGTTATGATTCAAATAATGAAGCAATACACACATATACATATACTTATAACGGAAAAGGATGTTTAAATATAGTAAAAAAAGATGGTAAAAGTGTAGCAGGTTATAGTTTTAACGGATTCTTTCATTTAGTATCTTTTTATACAAATGACAATTCCAATATAACGCAACGATACTATTACGATTATCGAGGTAGAAGAATTTCCGAATCACCATTTTTTGCTGAATATTATAGAGAGTATACTTACAGCGGCGGCACTTCTGTAATTGAATACGAGTATTCGGAAAATTCCGGAAATGTTTCTATTTCCGAGAATATCTTATACTATCGCGGCCCCGATATGGGCGGAGGAGTAGGCGGCATAAATTACGCTTGCGATTTGGCGGATAATGGTATTAACTACAAGCATTACAACCTGCGCGGCGACGTAACAATGACAACTGGATCCGCAGGGAGTGTTCTTTCAGAGTTATGGTACACAGCATACGGCAAATACGAAGGTTTTGGTGTGTTGCCAAGCGATAAATACCGGGCGAACACAAAAGTTGACGACGGCGAATTGATACTGGACGGGCATCGCTACCGCAATAAAGCCTTAATGCGCTTTATGTCTCCAGATCCCCTTGAATATATCGACGGCCTAAATTGCTATATATATTGTTCCAACAACCCCTGGGGCAGATTCGACCCTGACGGGTTAGCAAAAAATGATATATCAGGTATACAAGCATGGGGATGGGTTGGATATACCGCATTCTCTACAAATCCTGGTACTGAAGAACAACAAAAAGAATGGAGCCAAAGAGCTGGTGTTGCTGCAGATCTCGTTACGGCTGTTGCAGGGGCGAGTTTATCAAAAGCTGCTGTAAAAGAAGTTGCTCAAACGACAGCTAAAACTGTCGTAAAAAAAGAAGCAAAAACTACCGCTAAGATTTCCGCTAAAACAAATGCAAAAAACTCACTCAAAGATGTTGCAAATAGCTCTGTTAATGTTAAAGTAAAAAAGAAGCAGGGACATTATAGGAAAATAGAACCCTGTAAAGATACGAATGAGCCACATTCTGTATTTGCAATGAATAATAAAGGCGAAGTAATTAAATATGTTACTTTTAAACCACAATCAAATCCTAGAAATCCAAGCAAATTTGAGAGAGAAAAAATGTTTCATAGAGGGGATCTAAATGATATTAACGAGTCTCATTACTATAATGGAGAAAAAATAATAGGACCTCATATTCATGAAGGAGGGAAAGTACGAAAAGCGCGTCCAGATGAAATACCAGGATCAAAATAAAATCGAAATAGATGTAATATTTACATTGGCAAACTTATTTACAAATGAATTGCTAAGAAAGGATCTAGAAATACATTTAGATACTTTAGCTAATCCAGGTTGGTTTTTTACAATAAATTTAAATTCTATAGTGTCTTGTAATTCAAATGATTACATAGTTTTAAAGAGTATAAAAAAATCAGATAGCGATTGGATTGAATTGTTTACACAAAATAAAGAATTAAGATTTGCGGCATCTACTTTTAATTTAATTAAATCATTTAGGTTACTTTTTGAATATATAGAAAAATATATTGGTAGTGACTTTATAATTTATGGAGAAAATGAAATATTAAATAAAGTAGTAGACTGGTATTCAAGTTCGCAGAATGAAGATTGGGAGGAATATGGCGGAATACATATGGATATAAACTGTAAGAGATGTCGATTAAGAATAAAATATTATGACTTAATTTATAATTTTAAAAATTTCAAAAATTGTGAAAAAATAAAATCAGATAATGATTATTACAAATACAGCCTTGAAAATTATAGTTCTATCGGAGACGTAAAAGATGAAAAAATGTTTATAGGTTATTCTTCTCTAAATAACATAAGTAAACTATTTGAGGGTTTTTTATATAATCTTACTTTTTTAGAAGATACAAATGGTATGAATTTGTAGTAATTGAATGAGTATAGTAATTAAAATAATGTGTACCTAAAAATAATACATCAACATACGGAACATGTTGGAAAATATGGTAGTGAAAGAAATTTTCCAGATGCATGGACTGGTAAAAAAACTATAAATCCATCACAAAAAGAACATGGAGCTATTAAATAATTCATATTATTATATTTCAAATATAGTTTTATATAACAAAGAGCCGGAAAAGTCTGATATGGGAACGTATATGCGCAATCGCAATTAAAATATAACGTAAGATGAAGAAAGCAATAGGAGTTTTAGTATTAATAATATCTGTGGTATATGCTCATGCGCAGGCGGATTTTCCGAAAGATTCAAGCATGTTTAAGATTCTTGGATGGTGGGAGGCTCGCGAGAAAGATTCTATATATACATCCATAGTACACCGTTACATGGCAGGAAGTAATTTGTTAATTGAAAATTACTATGCAAATGACAGCCAAAGGTTTCATTTACATAACACATATAAATGTTCGAATTCATATTACACAATATACATAAAAGAATATTCAATGTATTTAAGACGAGGTATTAATTCAATTCATGAAACGAGTAATGACTATGTTTCCATATCAAAATGTTCCGGAAATTCTATTTATGCATATGTAGATTTACATGAATTTTCTTCCTTTAATTCTTATATAAAAGATTTTGTGTCTGATAAATTAGATAGGAATTGCATTCGTATTTCCATAGAAAAAGATAGGATGATTTGGCAATTCAACGCAAAAGGAAGTGACGATTATCCAGATAAAATAATAACGACAATCTTTACAAGATTGAATGAAGATGAGGTAAAGGCGGATACTAAGCACGACTTGCAAAGAATATTTTAGACCGATTTGGCCTTTCGTTTATAAAGAGCCAGGATGAGTTGCTTGAATATTATGCGAAATTGCCCAAAGACTCATATTATTATAGTTGCAAGGAGAAGTTGGAGACATTGTCGTATTTGGTGAAGAATTTTGAGGGTAGGTGGAAATACAGTAATATACAAAACGGCGAGAGTGCCGAGTTAAAAGCTGTAAACCTAAACGGTACGGCAGTGTTATTTGTTGCCGACACTGAAATATCCGCAGAAACTGAGTTGCTGCCAACAGCGTATTTTACATATCCATTCATTTATCCGGTTATAGAAAAATGGGTAGGGCAAATAGTTGCAAACGCCAAAGTAAAAGTGCCAAATTTACTGTTAAAATTCAATATAGACGGTTTAGGTTCTGCCTCTGAAAATGGGAATATAATGTATATTCCGACATATGTATATATTAGGGATAATAAAGAAAAAGATATCTATAATATATTTAGGGATAAATTTTACTCTAAATATATAAAAAAAGAAGGTAATAAATATTATTTTAAGAGTTTCATTCATTATAATAAAGAGATAATAGATGAAGACGGCAAGAAGTATCTTGTTTCAAGGCGTCGTGATGTATATTTAAAATGGGAGATAAACGAGGATTTTAGTGTAGTTGACGAATACCTAGATTTGTGCGACGGCAACGGGTGGCAGCACACCGTAAAATTTGAAAAAATAAAATAAATGAAAAAATAGCACAAATTATTCTTGACATTGCATGGCCAAATAGTAAAAAATGTAAAAAAAGATATAAATAATTTAATAAAATATATTTTATATTTAGCCTTTGCGATAAAATATAGAGAAAAAGATTTCTGGCCAAATAAAGGGCGTCCGTTTGCAATGAAAGTGGCATGCGGGCGCTTCTTTTTTATTTTATAATAAGCCCCATCTGCGGTTGGGCGGAGGAGTAGGCGGCATAAATTACGCATACTTTGCCTTGTCTATAAATGGAATAGGAATATAAATTTATCCCAGAATTAAGCGGAAAATTAATAGTATATAAGATTAAAAAGCTGTCCACGCGATATGTGCAAAATAAATTTTCACGGAGAAACGCAAATTGCGGGTATACTCGCATTAAAAGTTTTTTATTTTTAATGTATCAAATGTATTTTCGTGCGCGTTCTTATTTACAATATATATCTGCGGCTCAAAGCAAAATTTCATTAAGTTATAACGAAAATATAGTATGGTGTTCCGATTTGCATATGCGCTATTTCATATAGAAGTATTTGCTGCAAATCAAAATAAAGTAAAATCTATATTCAATTTTGAATGATATAGACGCAATAGACTATAAAAGGTAAAAAATTTTAATATGCATTTACAAGTTGCTTGTTATGTGTCTATTGCAAAAAAAAACGCATTTCTATATTTCAGCCGGCTAGAGGATTCCATTCTTCCGCGATTAAGAATATAAAACTATGGCATTTTACATTTTTTCAGAATAATTACGTCGAAAACATATATTAAAAATTGACGCGACGGCGAAAAAAGTTTTTTAATATTCTACGAATATGCCAAAACGCACTGATATAAAATCCATTTTAATCGTGGGGTCAGGTCCTATTGTAATAGGACAAGCCTGCGAATTCGACTACTCCGGAAGCCAAGCCTGCAAAGCCTTGAGGGAAGAAGGCTACAAAGTAATATTGGTCAATTCCAATCCCGCCACAATCATGACGGATCCTCAAATGGCCGATGTCACATATATTGAGCCTCTCGTTCCGGAAATTTTAGAGAAAATAATAGCCAAAGAACGCCCCGACGCCCTCCTGCCTACATTGGGCGGACAGACTGGTTTGAATCTTTCTTTGGAGCTGTACAAGCGCGGTATTTTAAAGAAATATAATGTCGAGCTTATCGGGGCTGACGCGAAAGCAATTGAGAAAGGCGAAGACAGGGAAAAATTTAGGGAGTCGATGATAAAAATCGGGCTGGACGTTCCCTTGAGCATTGTCGTCCACTCTTTAAAAGAAGCCCTAGATTGGGCGGACAAGCATAAAAAATATCCTCTTATAATACGACCCAGCTTTACTCTTGGCGGTACCGGGGGAGGAATCGCATACAACCGCGACGAATTTGAGCGGATGGCGGCGTTTGGATTGAGCGCCTCGCCTGCCGGTGAAATTCTTATCGAAGAATCGCTGCTTGGGTGGAAAGAGCTTGAAATGGAGGTCATGCGAGACTGCAAAGACCAATGTATCGCCATATGCTCAATAGAGAATTTCGACCCAATGGGCGTTCACACCGGAGACTCCATAACAATCGCTCCAGCTCTTACCCTTACAAGCAAGGAGTATCAGCTTATGAGGGAGGCCTCTTTCGCCATAATTAGGGAAATCGGCGTAAAGTGCGGGGGGTCGAACATACAATTTGCGCTAAATCCGACCGATGGGCGCATGATAATTATAGAAATGAATCCGCGCGTTTCGCGCTCCTCGGCTTTGGCCTCTAAAGCCACGGGATTCCCTATAGCTAAAGTGGCTGCCAAGCTTTCTGTTGGCTACTCTCTGGACGAACTGAAAAACGACATTACGCGCGAAACGCCGGCGTGTTTTGAACCTGCAATAGACTATGTCGTGGCAAAGATTCCAAGATTCGCGTTTGAGAAATTTGCGGGATCTGACAGCACTCTGACAAGCTCCATGAAGAGCGTCGGAGAGGTGATGTCGATAGGAAGGAGTTTTAAGGAGTGCTTGCAAAAAGCCTTGCGCTCTCTTGAAATCGGAGCACGCGGACTGGGCGGAGGCGGAAAATTCGGAGGGAATGAAGTTTCCGATATATCAGCTATCAGCAATGGCCTGGTCCGCCCGACAGCCGAAAGAATTTTCTATATACGCTATGCGCTTCTAGCCGGAATGAGCCATGAACAAATAAGCGAATATACAAAGATCGATCCGTGGTTTATCAATGAGGTTGCCGGAATCGTTGAAATCGAAAAAGAGCTCGAATCTGCCGGAATACAAAACTTGGGCGCTAATCTCCTAGATAAGGCAAAAAAGGCAGGATTTACCGATTTGCAGATTGCTACCATATGCAATACAAAAATCCGCAATATAAAGAAACTGCGCGAAGAATTCGGAATAAATACTGTATATCGCCTTGTGGACACGTGCGCGGCCGAGTTTGAAGCCTACACGCCCTATTACTATTCGACCTACGGGACGGAGAACGAGCTTAAGCCCAGCAAGCGGAAAAAGATTATGATAATAGGCGGCGGCCCCAATAGAATAGGGCAGGGCATAGAATTCGACTACTGCTGCGTACACGCGTCTTTTGCTTTGCGCGAAGCAGGATACGAAACAATAATGGTGAATTCAAATCCAGAGACAGTTTCAACCGACTATGACACATCAGACAAGCTGTTCTTCGAGCCACTCACGCTTGAAGACGTTTTGGAAGTTTATAAACAAAATAATTGCGACGGCGCAATAGTCCAGTTTGGAGGACAAACGCCCCTTAATTTAGCCAGTGAATTGCAAGAAAACGGCGTAAACATAATAGGAACTTCCCCGGAATCGATCGACGCAGCCGAAGACCGCGAAATATTTAAGCGCATTTTGGACAAGCTGCATTTGCGCCAGCCGCTCAATGCTACAGCCACAACACCTGAAGACGCCTACAAGCTTGCCGGCCAAATAGGATTTCCGATTCTTCTTAGGCCGTCTTTCGTCTTGGGGGGCAGGGGAATGTTCATTGTCTACGGCATGGAAGACATGAAAAAAGTCGTGCGCGAAGCATTTGAAGCCGCCCCCGGCAAGCCTGTTCTGCTGGATAAGTTTCTTGAAGATGCGATAGAGCTTGACGTAGATGCAATATCCGACGGGGAAACCACAGTTATAGGAGGCATGCTGGAACATATCGAGTATGCCGGCGTGCACTCAGGAGACGCAGCTATGGTATTGCCTCCGCATACGCTCTCAGAAAGCATTTTGGACGAAGTTCGAAAGGCAACTTACGACTTGGCAAAGGAATTGAAGGTCATAGGCCTAATGAACATCCAATTTGCGATTAAAAAGGGCGAAGTTTACATACTTGAAGTAAATCCCCGCGCATCAAGAACTGTTCCGTTCACATCGAAGGCGATAGGAGTTCCGCTTGCAAAAATCGCCGCAAGAGTTATGGCGGGTGAAAAATTGAAGGATTTAGGCTTTACCAAGGAAGTGAAAATTCCTTATATTGCCGTAAAGGAAAGCGTTTTCCCGTTTGTCCGTTTTAACGGAACCGCAATTATGTTGAGTCCCGAAATGAGGTCGACAGGCGAAGTAATGGGACTAGACAAAGACCTTGGTATGGCTTTCGCAAAAAGCCAAATAGCTGCACAGCCGGGCTTGCCAACTTCTGGAAATGTCTTCTTGTCGGTTAAAGACCACGACAAGGAAATGGCGGTAGAAATCGCAAAGTCGCTCGACAAGCTAGGATTCAAAATATTTTCAACCGAAGGAACCGCAAAAGTTCTGCAAGCAAACGGCATTCCTGTGACGCGCACCTACAAACTGAACGAAGGAGCGCGTCCAAACGTCGTGGACATGATAAAGAACGACGAAATGGCTCTTATAATAAATACGCCGTCTGGCATGTACCCGCGCTTGGATGAAAATCATATCCGCCAAGAAGCTTTATTAAAGAAAGTCTGCATGATAACCACCATAATGGGGGCATATGCCGCAATAAAGGGAATTGAAGCGATGAAAAATAAGGAATTGGACGTGAAATCGCTCCAAGAATATATGGCAATTTTAAACGAAACAAAGAAGTAATGCAATGAATAGCGCAGTATTGGCATTCGAAGACGGCACCGTTTATAGGGGAAAACCCTTTGGCGCAAAGAAGACGGTTTTTGGCGAAGCTGTATTTAACACCTCTATGATGGCGTATCAAGAGTTGCTTACAGACCCGTCCAACTATATGAATATTTTGGTTATGACTTTTGTCGAGATAGGCTGCTACGGAATAAACGGCGAAGATTCCGAGAGCGACTCCATAAAAGCTTCCGGATTGGTTGTGGCTGGAGATTGCGAAGTTCCCAGCAACTGGAGAAGCCGCATGAGCCTTGGCGAATATCTCGAAAAGAACGGAATTCCGGGAATAAGCGGAGTAGATACTAGAACAATAACCAGAAAAATCAGGATGAACGGCTCTCTGAAAGCTTGTCTTTCAACAGACGATATATCTGACGAGGAAGCCGTAAGGCTCGCGAAAGCATGGTGCGGGATTGATGGCTCCAATTTCCTTAAAGATATTTCCTGCCCAAAGGCATATCATTTCGACGACTCTGCCGAAAACATCAAGCCATTTGAGTTGGGCGGAGTGCATATAAATACAAAGCCAAGAACTCTTCCGCTTTTTAAGTGCGCCGCCGTAGATTACGGCGTAAAAAAATCTCTTCTAAGCAGCCTGGCATACAGCGGGTTTGACGTGACTGTTTTCCCCTCCGGTGCCTCCGCTGAAGAAATTCTAGAAATTGCGCCACAATGCGTATTTCTTTCTAGCGGGGCAGGCGACCCGTCTGCAGCACCCGAAGCCGCGAAAACCGCGGCAAAGCTGATGGAAAAATTGCCGGTGTTTGGCGTTGGATTTGGGCATCAAGTAATAACCCACGCCCTTGGTGCAAAAACCTACAGACTTAAATTCGGACACCATGGGGGAAATTACCCTGTAAGAAATCTCGAAACTGGCAAAGTTAAAATCACGTCGCAAAACCACAGTTTTGCCGCCGACGCAAAGTCTCTGGAAAATACCGGCGCGATCGTAACGGAAATAAATATAGAAGACAACAGTGTAGAAGGCTTGCGGCACAAGGATTTGCCCGTGTTCTCCGTGCAGTACCATCCGGAATCCGCTCCGGGCGGGGCAGGCGCGCCATATCCTTTTGATGTCTTCTATGAATTGGTAAAAAAGAACTCTTAAAAATCCCATTCAATAAACGGTAAAAAGTTCCGAAAGCAACAAACTTTCGGAATTTTTTTTAACGTTTTTTTCATGGCAAAATAATAATTCAATTTGACTTCCCCATGCCTGGTGTTAATCTTTGCCGCATAGAAGACAGAAAAAATCCATTGATAAAAACAGTGTCAAATAAATTTAGCTAAATATGATTAAGATTGTCCATGGTTTGCTATTGCTGTTTGGGTTGTTTAATTTGTCATACAGCCAGTCGTACGATAATTTAAAAGAAATCCAGTCTATTGCTTCCAATAAAGATTTTATAAAATTGCGCGAAACCATAGAAAATTCTTCAGGTTCCGACAGAATAATAATACGTTCCGGAACTATATACGACGGCAAAGTTGAGGAAGACAGGCTATTGGCGGATATTTCAAACAATCAAGTCGAATATTTTAGATTAAGTACAAAACAGCCGGGCCTAAATATTAAAGGAGAAATTCAAAATATTGAAAGAGAGATTCAATTACCACCGGAATCCGTATATATAAAAATCAAAAATATATACAATTCTAGCGGATTTTTTTCAAGAGTCTGGCCCGAAGAAGCTAAATATAACCGCATGCTTTCAGGCGGAAATTCGTATGAGCTTACTTTATTAAATAATGTCATTTTAGACAAGAATGCGCCATGGATGGAATATTTAAAAGAGGCATTACTGTATAGCTATAACCAAAGCAACGCTAAAAAAGATTCGGCTAAGGCAGTTTATTATAAAAGCGAGATGAAAAAGCTTGAAACAATTCTTCCGGATTTGAGGCAAAACGGCGGATATTCTGGGCAAATCGGGGATTTCACAATAAAGATAAAAACTAAAAACAAAAGCATATTAGATTCGGTGTATTACGAAAACAAATTCGGATTCTCTGGATATGTTAAAATTGAGTTTCCTCCGGAATTAAAACTTACGCAGGAATTCTATTGCGACGACTTTTTTAATTGGACCAACTTAAAAGGCAAAAATCGTTCTTTTGAAGTCTCTTTGCGCGAGTCGGGCGGAAATGTTTTTCTTGAGCCGAAATCTAAATATGGCAAGTATTTGTACGCGGCGGACACCTTTGCAAACTTGTTTAAAATTCCGTTGAAATCGATAAATGGGATAGACGTTAATAAAATATCGCCTAAGGATTTCAAAAAAATAACGGCTGACTCCGAGGAATTAAATGTAGTAATGCAAGACGGCAGTTCTCACAAAATAAGGAAACTCGATTTATACGACAAAGTTATCTTGGAAGGAGCCAATCGCATTGGAATTTCTCCAAATATATTCTTTTAAAAATCTTTTCTATTTGGCTATGCAAAAAATCCTGAAATGCGCATTTTCCGCGTATACAGTAGTATGGCAAATTAAAAATTTGCGCTCATTTGCCTTTAAAAGGCCTCTTTAAATATCTTTTGAATGTTCAATATAAAATTTGATTTTCTTGCTGACTGGATTTCTTTTTTACGTTCCGCATTTAACAATTCTTGCTTTTTGGGGTCTTTTAACGCGCTTTCTGCTTCGCTTATATTGGGAATTGCATGCTTGAAAAAATAATTTCTGGGAGGATTGAAACGTCCGTCTAGAATTTTGACGGCGCCTATTGCGTCGACGTTTAATAGGTTGGCATCGAATTTATTAAAATCTCCGGATATAATGCAAAAAGAAAGCGTCTTTCGTATGGCGGCTTTCCCTTTATAAAAGTATTCTACATGCGCAATGTCGGGCAAATTGCCATTGCCGTAATTGAGCGTTGTGCGCGTAAGCAACTGCGATTGGCTATTTTTTAATACATCGATTTTAGTTATCTTTTTGCCAGAAAAATAAATTTTATAGGAGTAGTTGCCGCAACAAGAATTTATTTCCATTTCCTCACCAGAAAAATCCAATTTACAGTTATTGCTTTTTGCGCGCCCTAAAAAGAATTCTAGAGTGCTTCTAGGATTTATAGATAGCGCCACTATGTTATACAAAGACGAAAAATCAAATAATCCCGATGCACCCACTATGGGAAATACGTTTATGAATCTTACGGAGTCAATATAATCCGCCCAATAATCCGGGAAGGAATAAAGCGTCACGTTATCGGGATTCTTCGTGTCCATAAACAAATATTTGCCAGAATTATATACAACTTTGCATTCTTTTATGCGTTTTGCAGGTTTTTCCGTTGGAGCAGGGAATTCATGTGGCGAAACTATTTCCTCCTTTATCAAGATTGCAGTATTTGGGCTGTAATAGCCAGGCTCTGCCAAGAATTCTAGAATTGGCTCGCCACAGGCTAAATTGAGAATGCCCGCAAAAAAAATAAAAATCTGAACTGCAAACCTTTTCATACTAGAAACATTAAAATTATAAGTATTTCCTATAAATTGAAAAATAAAAAATCCGTAGAACTAAAATGTAAATTTCATAATGTGGAGTTTAAACGCTTTATTTGATAAACAAATATACAAAAAAATGGCGGAAATAAAGTTGAAATGCGATCGCACGCATGTACCTTATTCAGAAGAGAGTATATAATAATAGAGCTTGTGGTTTTGAGGATGTTAGATTGGAGCAAAATACTACTGGATGCAGGCAATAAAAATTACAAGGAAGATTTAAGCATAACATATCTTAATGTGTCTGTGAAAACATATCGAACAAATTAATTAGAAACAGAACTTTTATAACAATATTCAAAGAAACATTTGATGATGGAAAACAATGTATTCCTATTCAGGGAAGGCGACTATTCAATTCTCGGATACTTTTACAGATCTTCTTTCTGTTATAGAAATGATGTATGGTAGTTCAACTTCAGAACAAGCACCAGAATGGCTTGTTACTGCAATGAATTTGGGAGGGACTTCGTTTAAAATAGAAGGAAGTTATTCATGGTCTTATTCCGGCTCATTCGAAAAATAATTAATGTAATGAAATATGTTGTATTATTTTTTATAATACTTACCGGATTTGCTTATTTTGCCAAAATAAGAATTCCGTTACCTAACGGATATATATTGGAAGGAAAATATTTTGGGTTTGGAGACGATTCCGATATTTCTTCCATAATATCTCCTAATAGAAATGAAAGTGTAAAAAATATATTAGATTTTTATGTACAAAATCAATTTGTTTATGGCTGTTTTCACCCGATAAGAGAAGGAGAATTAAGATATTTCATACTAAATACAGCTACACATCAATTATATAGATATTCTAGTTCAAAAGAATATGCAAATGCGTTAAATTCATATTCTCTCAAAAACGGATTTATATCAGATTCAATAAACATACTTGAAATTAGATCTGGATTAAAAGAAGTTTATTGGTAGCGATACGCCATGAAAGCATCGCTACGGAATGTAATATTATTAAGTCTATTTATGCTGTGCGCGCACGGCGGAGAGGCTGAACAATTCATACGCGAGACGCTTGAAGAACAGCGTGCGCGGAGTGAATGTGAACCAAGTGAGGTTGCCCAAATTGTAGGCGATGCTATAAATGATTCAAAGCTGCCGGAGTTTGAGTTGCCGAAGGAGAGTATATTTACGTCGAAAGACAAGGAAAACGACGCCCGGTACTACAGTTACGATAAATCCGGCAAGTTGATAAGCGTGGAATATGCCGCAAGCCCTGAAAAGAATGAATATTACGCCTACGACAAGCAAGGGAATATACTTGAAAAGCGCATAGGCAATAGTATATATAAATATACATACGATACCGCAAACCAGTTAATGGAGATGGAATCACCCGAAGGGAAGCGAGAATATTTTTACGACATGGCAGGGCGCCTTGTAATGGAGAAGTTTAACGGGGAAATAGACGTAGAATATAAATACGGATACTTGGATAAGGTGATAGAAGTAAACCGCAACGGAAAGACAACAAAATTTGCGTACGACGGCTTTGGCATGTTGGCGCAAAAGACGTTTCACGACGGTAGCACTGAAGTGTGGGTATGGGACGGCTTGGCGTTAATCCGCCGGGGAAGCGACATATATGTGAATGAGCCTCATGTATCCGGCGGAGTGCCGATATTAAGTAAAACCGACGAAGGCGTTCGCTACCATGAGCACGACTTTCTGGGAACCACCCTCTGGAGCATGGACACAAAGGGAAACCTTGTAAAAGACTACCAAGACACAACGATATTCGGCGAGGGAAGCATACAGCACGACCGTTCCGCGCGTTTTACCGGCAAACCCTACGATGAAGACTTGCAGGCGTATGTATTCCCGTACCGCAATTACGACGCCTCCACCGCCCGCTGGCGCTCCTCCGACCCCGCTGGTTATCCGGACGGTATAAATAACCAGTTCTATGCGGCAGTGCCTACTTATGCATTGGATCCCCTCGGATTAGAGTTTCTTTATGCTGCAAATGATACACGCGTTGTGGGTATCATAGATAAAATTTCACAAACTAATTATGGTAAAGATCCAAATAGTGCGTTTGCAAGAATACAAAATGATCCAAATGCAAAAGTCATAGTAATTTCTGATGAGAACTTTAGTTCTTTTAATCCATCAGATCGATATTATTATGATATGCCTGTAATACGTATAAGCGATTCTGATACAATAAATAATAGTAATTATGTTCTCTCAGATGGTAATGGTGGAGTTACAACAGGCAATGTATCCATTGAATCTATTTTTATTCATGAAGGACAACACGCCTACGACTGGATATATAACAACGATACTTATGATACTAATGTAAGTACAAATGGAGAAAACGGAGGAAGTATTCTGGAAGATAGAGCTATGGCAGAAGCAAATAAATATCGGAAAGAAATGAATGAACCAGAAAGGAAATGGTATAGAGATATTGATGATTATAACAACCATTATGAAAGATAAGTAATATAATTATGAAAATAATATTCTTTATAATCTGTATGACTTATAACTTGCTATTTGCATCCGACCTAAATAGATTTCATTGTTATTATAAAATTCAGAAAGATACTTCTAAAATATTTATACATGAATCTAGGCTTTTGTCAGTTATAAGATACTTGGAAACGAAAATGTCATATCAATATGAAAATGCTTTAAATGGTCTTATTGATAATAATTTCCCATTTATATTAATTGAAATAGTTTCAGATAATACGTTTTTTAGGAAAGGTTATTTAATTACGCAAGAAAAAAATAATGTTTCATTGAACAATGTTCTAATTAAAAGCATACATAAGTCTAAAATAGAATTCAATCGTATTCTAGAAATTGCAAAATTAGCAACTACACCAAATCGACTATTTGATGGATATATAATTTCAGGAAGAAAATCTTCCTTACTATCATCACCTGCCATATTTACATTTTTAACCGTATATGACGGGAAAAGATTATATTGTTCTATATTCTACAATCTAAAAATACTATCGTCTTTTTATGATTATAATTACAATAAAGAATCTAGCCCTTATATAAAACAAGGAGGATACATTCGTAAGATTATTGAAGAATTAGATAATATAGATTATAATATTTTATGATTCAATTTGAATCAAACAAGAAATAACCAAGTAGGGGTTATAAATCTTGTCTGAAATAGTTAGTGGATGCAGGCTATTTGCTACTAAGGGCCCAGAGTCACAATTAACTATATCCTTACATCTATAGATCCAGTTTGTCGTTTTTCTAATGGTTCAAGAAATAAAACATAAAAATTTTTTTAACTGGGTAAATATTAAAACAACAGGAGATTCCTACGGATTCAATGATCTCATCGCCGATCTTGGCGGACAATGGGGGGATGTAAATGGTGCAACAAATATAAGTGCTGAAAATCTGGATCACAATGATCCAGCAGGAATGCTAAATTATGCAAAAAATAATGGTTATCCCAATATATGGGAACAAACACATCAATGCGAAAGATAATAAGATGGACAAGTATATATCTGCGGCAGCATTACTAATTACTTTTTTATTAAGTGCATGTTATAATGATATATATGTGTTTGATATTCAGACAAAAAAACCTATTTCAGATGCTATGGTTTTAGTAAAGGAATCAAATATGTTATATCCTAATTCAGCTTCGATATACTTTACTGACTCTGACGGGGTAGTTCGAACAAATGAGTTTGGAAATTTGTTAATCTTGGCGGGTAAAGATGGATATTGGCTTGCCACAGACTATTATGATAGAAGAAATACTGTTTACTTGATTAGACAGTCTGACAACCCATTACGCTATAAGAAAAATACTCCTTTCCCTGCTATCATCAATGCGGAGGGTGATATACAAAACTCAACCATTTGGAACAATTATTGTTTTAAACAACAGTTAGAACGTAAAGATTTCTTTATAAAACAAAATAGACAAAATAGAAATATTAATTCCATAGAAAGTAGTAATTGATTTTTACCATCTATTTATAGGAAAGTTTGATGAAAATAAAATGATTCTATAAATTGTAATATTTATACTCAACTGCGATATGATATCAAATATGTTGGTATCGAAACCCATAGGAGACTCAAATATTAATAATTACAGCAGTTCCGCAAGCCACGGGAATGTCAATGGACTTTTTAATGCTTTGCCAGAAAGTACAAAATCTCAGGTACATATATGCGAACAGTAAGATATTCAATTATCAAACATGTACTACTTTTCTTAGCGATTTTACTTTTGTCTGCGTGCGCAACAACTAAAATCAAAATAGTTGATGATAGTACAGGGGAATCAATTGCAGATGCTTTTGTGTACATAAGGCCAATGCATCTTTTGCCTTTCCCTATAGGCAAATTAAATATTTTAATCTTATCGGACAAAAATGGAAATGTTTTTACGACGGATTCATCTTTCTATTTATATGCTGGCAAACACGGATACGGATTAACGAATTCTTACGATTATGATTCCAATAAGGATCTTTATATCGTTAGGTTAAAGCGTGAGTCTAATATAAAAATGATTCTCTTTAATGGGAGTAAATATGATTTTGATTCATTAAAAAATGATACAACATGGAAGAGCTTTTTGGATTACTGCAGGGCGAACAATATTATAATAAAATACATAGATTAATTTGCAATTTTTTGTTTCTACAGTAGTATTCAAAGACGAAGGCGTACGCTACCATGAGCACGACTTTCTGGGAACTACGCTATGGAGTACGGACACCAAGGGAAATATTGTAAAAGATTACCAAGACACAACGATATTTGGCGAGGGAAGCATCCAAAAAGACCGCTCAGCGCGTTTTACCGGCAAACCCTACGACGAAGACTTGAAGGCGTATGTGTTCCCATACCGTAATTATGACGCCTCCACAGCCCGCTGGCGCTCTTCCGACACTGCTGGTTATTCTGGCGGTCCTAACCAGCACTTCTATGCAGGGACACCTACGTTAGGTCTAGATATTTTAGGAACACTCTATTACTATTACCATGATGGGAATGGAATTATTACTATTCAAATGTCGATTATTTTACTAATGGACAGGTGAAAATGGAAATAAACAATATAAATGACGCATTGCAACACTATCGTTGCGGTGCAGGCGGAGTCGTCCCGGCTGGACAAGGTTTAACTCCATAAAACTGTCCATTGGGGCTTATTCTCAATCGCTTCTGGCAGTCTGCTCACATATAAATCAAATATTCTGTCAGACTTTTCCAAAAAAGATTCAAACGCGTTCAAGTCTTTTTGGAGGTTTTTACGCACTATATTCTCTATTTTGACTTCAGTCTTTTTAGCTTCTTGGCTCGAATCATACAGATAATATAAAACTCCTGTCAAACCTGCTATTAGAACTGCTATATAAACTTTTTTCATTTTTTTTACGGATAAGTATTCAACGCTTTACGGTCTAAGTTATTTTCGTTTGCGGCTTCAGAGTATTTGCTCCTCAGCTTATTGTTTTGTGTGCGGAGAATTTCCTTTGCGCCTCTTGCGAACTTTTTCCGGTCTTAAAAATCCGTCATCTTTTGGGGTTGAACTTGCGCATGCAAGCGGCGAAAAATACCACAAACGCAATAGCGGACAAAATGCGCGGCTTAGCGGAGCCTATTTTTTGTGTCCAGATTTTCCAAAAGCATATTTTGCTCTACTGCGTGCTTCACTTTTCGGTGTTCTGGGCTCTTGCGCGATTTTTCAATCATTTTATAGGCATTGCGCAACTCCGATATTATGCGGTTGTCCGTTTCGCTGTTTTCCTTGGCATTCGGACTTTTATTTTCATTGTCGTTCATTTTTCAAGCTCCTTGCGGTATATGTCCTTGTCGAGTTCCTCGCGCAGCCTTTTGACAATTCTGTAAACGGCTTTGTCTACTTTTGTTCGCGGCACCCCCAGTTTTTTGCATACTTCCTTAACAGGTATTTCCTCAAGCTGCGTCATTTCAAAAATGAGGCATGTTTCAGGACTGAAAGCGTGCCTGATGCTTTCCCATACATCCATTATTACTGAAAGCCTGTATATGGAAACTTCGTTTGCCTCCAGCTCTTCAAAAACCTTTACAGTCCCGCCATCCTTGGATTTCAAGGCATCTACCAGGTCTATGGCCTCAACGTTGACGGTGCGCTTTTTGTTTTTTGCGCGCACGTAGTCTATCGTCCGCCGCGAAATTACCCGCTTTAGGAATCCCCTGAAACGGTATTCTCCAACTTTGTAGGAACCGCTTTCAAAGGCTTTTCGTAGCGAAATGAAGCTTTGCGAGATTACTTCTTCTATGTCGTTTTCCGGCACGTCCATCCAGCCGATTTTTTTGAAGGTGTTTAGCGTCATTGCGCGCATTACAACGTAATATGTGTCAAAAAACGCGCCCCATGATTTTTGCCATAGCGCATTTCCGCCCGTATTAAGCAAGGCGGCGATTACGCTGTTTGGTGTTTGTGGACATTCCATGACTACTATTTCGCAAAAAACTCAAATATCTTCCGGTTAATTGAATTTTTTTGCGTCGTATTGGTAAATTTTAATTTTTCCATCCTTCAAAAGGGAAATGAATTCTGCCATTTTCGGATGTTTATCTTGAAGCCATTTGCTAAAATCAGGCGAGCTTTTGCCAAGATTTAGCAAAGTGTCTCGCATTTTGTTTCCGTAAACGAGATCCGAATCTTTAAAATCTTCTTCAATAGGCTTTCCCAAGTGGTCGCGTTTTGCCAGTACAGTTCTGGCTATTTTATAAGACGCTCCATATTCTTTCAGCGCCAAAGTTAGGCTTTTATAGGCATCTTCAAATTGGTCGAGCGCGTTTATGAGCACAACTTTGTCAAAGAATTTTTCATATTCTATGATAGACCGGTTAATAATAAAGTTGGCTTTTTCGGGAATTTTGGGCTCAGAAATCGTGTTTACGCACCGCCAAAAATAAGAAATTGAATTTGCGATTTCAGTTGCGTATTTCACATCACCAGTTTTTGCATATGCTAAAACCGCATTTCTATAGCATTGAACCGCGTCGTCGCGGTTCATTGAGTCGCCGAGGAGGTACAGATTTGCGCCAAGCTGTACGGATGGCACAGAGGGAAGTATCCCCGTAAGAATGTCTTGAAGGCTGGAAAATTTTTTTATGATTTCCTTCCAATCGGATTCATTTTTTAGCGCATTTATCTCAATGGCGATGTTGCCGGCAATTTTTAGCGCTTCCTCGCGCGTTCCCGGTTTTGGCACATAAGAATTTTGTGTTGATGGGGGTGGCAAGGCTGTTTCTTTTTTTGCGGCATCCTTGCTTTTTATCGGAAGCCACCACAGTGCCAATCCCGCTATGACGCAAACGGCTGCGGATACAATCGCGGCTTTTGCCAAAGGTTTTGCACGGCTTTTTTCGCCATGGGGAGCATGGAGTTCTTGTATTTGTTCGTTTGCCAGAATCCGTTTCAGATCCTGGCCTAAATCGTCAATTCGCAAGTATCTGTCTTTTGCCTTTTCGCGGGTTGCGCGCGCTATTATCCGGTGAAAGCTTTCCCATGCAGCGATGTCTTCGGCGCTCATGCTGCTTTTGCCGTGCGGCGGCCAATAATATGCGGCGCGTCCCATCATATCGGGATGGTTTCCCGTAATGAGCGTAAAGAGCGTCGCCGCCAGCCCCCACATGTCGGGGTGCCCAGAGTTTTGCAGATACCATTGGGGCGGGGTATAATCGGGAGTTCCCGCAGAGCTTACAGTCGGGGTATCTTCCGCCATGAGCCCGATGTCTGCCAGGCATGCCTTCCCGTTAAAAAAGAGGATATTTGCGGGCTTTATGTCCCTATGCAGAAGTCCCTTGGCTGTCAGGGCATCGACCGCATTTATTATTGGAATAAAAATTTTTAGTATTTCGTCCTTTGAAAACCAGCTTTCGGATTTTCGCCTTTGTTCAATCTCCCAGTAGAGCGTTTTGGGGTGCCAGTCGCCGTCTTCCGGGGAGACGTTTTTGACGCCGTCGGCAAGCGGCATTGTGTAGCAAAGTTTTTGTCCGTTTTGAAAAATGTCCTCTATTGGAACAATCCCGTCAATAGCGAGGTCTTTCAGCGCGTTTGCGTATAATTTTAGGGAACGCGCCTCGTGGCTGTCCTTATTGGGGTTATGGATTTCCTTTAAGGCGCAAAAACACCCGTCCCGATTTTTTGCCAGATATACGGTTCCAAAACCGCCTTCTCCAATTTTTTTTATAATAGTATAACTTTCCGTTTGGCCGCCAAATTTCATGAACTCAAAAATCATTTAAAACCGGTTTTTAGTCAATTATAAATGCAGAAAACACATATTAATAGAAGGTATTGAGTTTGATGTGCAAAGGGAATAAATAACGAGCGCAATCATATAAATATGCGTTTTTTTCAAATATTTTTATCCGGCGGGGAAGATTTTATTAAAGCTAGCGAATAAATATGTGTGAAAGGTTTTATATACACACCTCTTTTGTTTGTTGCAATTGCTTTATTAGCTTCGTGCGAAAAGGCGCCGGTTGACGTGCAAGAAACTTATATTGGCAGAAAAGAGTGATATTATGTCAGGATTGAATCAAATTTTGGGAATAAGCTCTTTTAGCCGTATCAGAGAGTTCAATAAATTAAGCATGTCCTAAAAGTGGTGGGTATATGGATATCTTCTATATATATGTGAATAAATATTCTTTAGAAAGGATAACTATGAAAAAGAAAATTACAATTATAGGTGCGCTCATTCTATTTTCTGTGGCAGCTTTTGCCCAGACAATTTATACATATCACTGCTTGTATTGCGGCAGTGTCAAACAATCCACAAGCCCACTTGCTCCAACATGCTGCGGCCACGTTATGCTAAGGAAGTGATTATTTGATTGTCCTTGGACGTGCCGGCTTGCGGGGAAATGCGTTTCATTTACAGATTCGCATAGCTCTTTCGTTGGCGGCGACAGAGATCTTCCTATCTTCATGCCGCAGGCGTCGGCGAGGCGTTCTGCCGTGTCAACGCGAATGTATTTGTTTTATGCAACCCCAAACACTGTTCGGTAAAAAAACATTAGCTGACAGTGTTATTGGGGTAGCACATTACTTTGAGATGTAATTATAAATTATTAAATAAATCTCATGTTTCTTAATTGAAGGAAATTATCATGAAAAAATTTGTTCCGATACTTGTAATATTTTTGGCGTCATCGCTAATATTTCTTTACTTTAAAGGCGACTATGACAGTGCGATGAAATTAGCTGATCAAGGGAATGTTGAAGCCCAGCTTAGAGTGGGAATATGCAATTTTAAGAAAGGCGACTATGAAAGCGCTATGAAGTTGCTAACGCCTGCGGCGGAGCAAGGGTATACTGAAGCCCAGCTTGTGCTTGGGAGGTGCTTTGTTTGGAAACGCGACTATACAAGCGCTATGAAATGGCTGAAGCCCTTGTCTGAACAAGGGAATGCTGATGCCCAGCTTTTGATGGGAGTATGCTTTCTTAATAAAAACGACTACGACAGTGCGATAAAATTGTTTAAGCCCTTAGCGAACCAGGGGAATGTTGAAGCTCAAAATTGGCTTGAGAGTTGCTTGTCTTTGAGAGATGCCTACGATACTGATGAAAATAGGCTAAAAAACTTGATGGATCGGTGGAAAGAAAAGGCTATTGATTCTACGAAGTTAGAACAAATACTAGTCCAACATAAGCAGTATATTTTCAACGAGGTCTATCCTTCGGGAACAGCTAATTCATTGAAATTTATAGGTAATAAAGGTGATGTAATAGAAGTTTCCATAAATTGGACAGATTTGGTTACCCAAGGAAACAGTATTATAGGCATAGACTATAGCGAAGAATATCCTCGTTATTATGAAATATCCGTAGTAAAAGAAAGTAATTCTAATAATATAAATAATGCCGTGAACTTGATTCGTTTATTAGATTTGCTGCTTTAAAGGAATATTTGATTGACCTTGGACGTATCGGCTTGCGGGGAATACGTTTCATTAACAGGTTCGCATAACTCTTTCGTTGGGCGGCGACAAGGATCTTCCTATCTTCATGACGCAGGCGTCGGCGAGGCGTTCTGCCGTGTCAAAGCGAATGTATTTGTTTTATGCAATCCCAAACACCGTCTAGTAAAAAAAACATTAGCTAACAGTGTTATTGGGGTAACATACTACTTCGAGGCGTAATTATAAATCATTAAATGAATCTCATGTTTCTTAATTGAAGGAAATTATTGTGAAAAAAATTATTTCGATGCTTGTAATATTTTTTGTGTCATCGCTAATTGGCATGGCGGATACACTCAATGAAGGGTTATCTTTTTTTAAGAAAGGCGACTACGGCAGTGCAATAAAATTGATAAAGCCTTTGGCGGAGCAAGGGAATGCTGAAGCTCAGCTTAGGTTAGGGATATGCTTTGTAGCGAAAGGCGACTACGACAGCGCTATGAAATTGCTAAAGCCCTTGGCAGAACAAGGAAATGTTGAAGCCCAGCTTTGGTTGGGATTATGCTTTTTTAGGAAAGGCGACTATGATAGTGCGATAAAGTTTTATAAGCCCTTGGCTGAGCAAGGAAATACTGAAGTTCAGCTTTTGCTGGGAACATGCTTTGTAGAGAAATGCGACTATGACAGTGCGATAAAATGGCTAAAGCCCTTTGCGGAGCAAGGGAATGTTGAAGTCCAGATTGAGCTCGGGAGGTGCTTTTTGGGTAAATGCGACTACGATAATGCGATAAAATGGCTGAAGCCTTTAGCGGAGCAAGGAAACGCTGATGCCCAACTTTTGCTGGGGGTATGCTTTATAGAGAAAGGCGACTATGACAGTGCGATTAAATTGCTAAAGCCTTTGGCTGAGCAAGGAAACACTGCTGCACAGTTTGCGCTTGGGAAGTGTTTTTTTGAGAAATGCGATTACGACAATGCGATAAAATGGCTTAAACCCTTTGCGGAGCAAGGGAATGTTGCTGCCCAAAATTGGTTGAAACAGTGCTTAATCCATAGTAAAAGAAAGTAATACTTAGGTAGCATGAATAGTTCTGTTCGAATATTAAGCAAATCCCGTATGTAAAAGACGCGAACCACACCAAAAATGCGAACAAATCTTTTATAGCGCGCATAATCTCCTAGAGACAGGCGTCTTAAATGCCTATACAAGACGGCTCCAGTATACAAGAACAGCCGATAGGCGTTAAAATGCGTGTGGAACTGCACAAAAGTTGCAAATTTTGCCAGATCCGTCACGATTTGGCATTTTGTGACATACAAATTTCCGTAAGTTGCTGTTTTTAATGCGGATTTTTTCAAGAACTCGTCAGAATTTGGCGAATTTTACTTCCTAATACGGTAATTTTTGCCAAAAATAGGGGTTTTTTCTGCACAATATTGTAAACGTCTAATCGGATATTTTTACCTTAGGAAAATTTCCGTTAGTACATATCAATCAGTAAATAGCAACTCAAAAATACTAAAATAGAAATAGGTAGTGAACTAAATTTTGACCCCCAAAAAGCCCAGTTTTCGAGAATATACACACAATTAGACATAATACATATTGTGCGAAAATCGCGTGTTTATATTCTTTCTCACTTCAACTTGTTTAAATCTACCCATTCCGTGTAGCCGCCTTTTTCATTTATAAACGCAAAGCTTAATGAAGAATCGTCTATCTTTACTTTTAGCGCGTCTTTTTTGCCGTTTATTATAATTGGGTATTTTACTTTTATATCCAATTTTGACTTTGGAAAACGCTCGCCGGATTTTACGACAAAACGCTCATGCCAATGCGCGCATATCATTAAATTTAAATTGGCTTTATCCAAAATTTTTCTGAACCGATTTCCTATAGCGCGATTGTACGGGCTTTCTCCAAGCTCAAACGGCGGAATGTGCGAAATCGCTATTCGCCGTTTTGCTGTTTTAAATTCTTTCGACGCCACAATTTTTTCGAGCCAATTAGATTCCTCATTTTGGTAGCTGTCAAAATCCGTGATTCCTCCACATTCAGCTGAACTGTCGGGTTTATCTTCTCCCATATCTAGAACCAGAAAAAACGTGCCGGCGCGCATAAAGGCGTAATACGGCTTCCCCGTTTTAGTCGGAAAATAATCTAAAAAAGCTTCGGAATACTTTCCCCGGCATTCGTGGTTTCCGCGAGCGTAAAATATTGGAATATTTCCATGAGCTGCATCCGAAACCGCTCTCATAAATCCATTAAATATTAACTCTTCATTTTGAAAAGTATTTACCATATCGCCATTTAAGAGAATAAAATCGGCGTTAGACAAATTTTTTGGCTGCAACAATTGTTGGACGGTTTTTGGGGTTTGATGTATGTCGTTTATGACTATAAACGACATTTCCGGGTTTTTATCTGACGGCGTTTTAAAACTCAACGGATTCGAACCATTTGGATATGTATCACATTTCAGAATATCGCCGAATTTAGTAGCGCCGTATTTAGCACCTTTATATGTTTCCCAGTACTCCAAGACCTCTTTTACCTCTATTTTGTAGGAGTAAGTATTCCCTGCTGCAAGATTCTCCAACCACACGGCATGAAGCGTTCCAATATGTTTTCTGCCTGTTGGCGAAGAATCGAAAAAAATTTTGTTTTGTGAAAAGTTCTTGTCGTCCGGAGAAAAAACCTCAACTGAAGCAACCGCCCTTTTGTTCGTCATAAAAACTACGCAAACCTTGCCGCCGTCCATAGACAGCAAATACGGGCCTTCGGATATTTTTAGGGAGGCGTTATTTTCAACATTTAGGTTTGCCGCAAAAGCCGGGGTTATGCCTGTGTTTGCAAGTAAAACCGCAAATACCTTAAAAAATGTTTTTCTATCCATATTATAAGCCATAATTTACAAAGGCTTATTCTTTTGCGGAATTTAGCCTAAACGTTTTGCCGGGATGCGATGGTTTCCCGTCGGCGCCGACAAAGTCTATTTTTATTTCTTCTGAGTCTACGCAGACATTCATTATGTCCGAGTTGGAATTTACGACGTTCGGAGCTTCAAATCCCGAGCTTGAAGCCGGATAGAATTCGTGCTTGTGAAGATGCCCGCTCAAAATGACATCGACGTTTGCGCCGTTTAATACCGGTGCAAATTTCTTTTTGAAATCCACAGACCCGTGCCAACTTCCCCAAGCAGGAGGAATATGGGTTATGACAATCCTCGCTGAAGCGCCCTTATATTCGTCTGATTCTATTACGGATTGCAGCCATTTTGCCTGGTCGCTTCGGTATTTGTCGAAGTTTGCGGTATCAAAATATTCAATGTCGCTGTCTGGCTTGTCTTCGCCGCCGTCGAGAACAATGAAAAACACTTTGCCCTGCCTAAAAGTATAATACGGCTTGCCTGTGGGAGTCGGAAAATAAGCGATAAATTCCTCTGAAAAATTGCCGCGCGACTCGTGGTTTCCGCGCGCATAAAACAAAGGCATCGAACTCTTGGTATACTGCACTAGAGTGTCTAAAAAACCTTTCATGATTTGGTCTTCCGACTCCATTTGGCTTACCATATCTCCGTTTAGAACCAGAAAATCCGCATCTTTTGGGGCTTGTTTTAGAAGCGATTCTAGTTTTTTATAATCGGCATGGATATCGTTTACAACGGAAAACTTTATCTCTTTTTTAGAGGTGTCCAAAGTCTTGAATTTAAGAGGCTCAACTTTATATACGGCTGATGAGGCTACATTTCCGTATAGAGTTTGGTTATTGTCGCCGCGCTTTAATACTTCGCGCGAAAAAACCCTGAAGTTGTATGTTGTAGCCGGGGAAAGATTGTCCGCGGTAATGCGGTGGAGTTTTGTTATTTGTTTTTTGCCCAGCGGAGAATCGAAGAATTTTTCGCGCTCTTTTGCATAGAAATGCGTGCCGTCGTCTGGAGCGATTTCTACCCAGGATACTGCAGGCTTATTTGTAGTCCACACAATTGTCGCCGAAGTTTCTCCGACATTGTGCAAATATGGCCCGTGCGTGATTTTAATTTGATCCTGGGAAAACAGAATCAAAGAAAAGCAGAGCAATCCAATGAAACATGCAAATTTTTTCATGGTAAAATACTATGGAAGGATTAAATTTTGTGCAAATCTTTTTTGCCAAAAAACCCTCTTTGTATCCTTCCCTGTCATTTTTTTAGTGCTAACAAGTTTATCCCGCCATTCGCGCCATTCCTACCGAAACTTTAAGCTAACGAAGACGCATCCTCCATCCTTAGATTCTGGAGATTTTACAAACGTTGTTTTAAGCGTCCGCCCGTCAACGCTGGTTTCGCATTTGATTTCGTCTCCGCAAAAGCAAGACTCTAATTCCATTCCTTCCGGAATATTAAACCACAGCGACATAGGGAACCCCGCAACAGCCTCCACTTCCAGCGATAAGACTTTTGACGCGTCATCGTAAACGCAGCTTTTTATTTCTCCGAATGAGTTGCTTATATGTCGGTCGCTTCCGATAAGCTGTGGGATTCCGCTTTTTAATGGGACGAGAACAAGAAGTCGCGTATCGTGCGCCGGAACGGTTTGGGATATATTTGAAGCATCGACTATCCCCAATGGTTTTTGCGTCCAAAACTCAAATCCCAAATATTTTTTCGCGCCGTCTATTCCAAGCTCTTCCGCCGACACGGCGATTTCACGCTCATCGTCTTCCCAATTTATAAACGCAATTACATTATAGCCTCCTAGAATAGGGTGGCGCGCGGAAAGATTCCATATCGGCAGCATTGAAAAATAGGGGTACAGACTCGCGGGCCGAACAATTGCCGGCGGCAAAGTCTGCTGGAGAATTTTCATTTGCGACTGGCTAAGTCCGGCAAGTTTGTCCCCAAAAAATGTAAGTTGCCCCGGCAATGCAACTATTGTGGCGGTAGTTCTAGCCTCAGCGGGGGGAAGGTCTTTTACTAAAAGAGTATCCGGATCGGCAACCATTGCGATGTTATGGGTAAATATCTGGTTTATGGTACACCTGCCCTGCAATTTTACATTTTGCCATCTTACGGGTTGGTTCGGATGGACTATGTCGGCTCCGGTTCGCGAAAGTTGGGCATATTTCGCCTCTGGACCGCTTGTATGGCCTTGGCACGCCAAGAAAACAGCGTCGTCGCCGATTCCATCTCTGAATGCCTCTACGCACAACTCAAAAGGATTCGGGCAATCTGGATGCTTAAACCTTTCGCGGATTTCCGGCCTTTCATAAAGGTGCGCGCAGTAGCTCTTGTTGCGGCCCGACATTCCGTCGATCTTAAAGAACTCGTATCCCCATTCTTTAGATGCAATTTCAAATATTTTTCTTAAATGTTCTCGGGCTTCGGGAACCGTGGGGTCTAGGGTATATTTTCCGTTCCATGAAGAGATAGGATTGCCTTGGACATCGTGCAGAAACCAGGACTTATGCGCTTTGTAGAAATCTTCGTTCCCGGTTCCGAAAGGCGCCATCCATATCCCAGGCTTGAATCCGAGCGCTCGGATATCTTGCGCCAGTTTTTTCATTCCATCCGGAAACTGACGAACATTTGTTTCCAAATTCATATTGTGGAATCCGCTGACAGGCAATTTGTCGGAATTTCCCTGCCATGATTCAATAGACCAAATTTCACATCCAAATGGCTGCAGATATTTCCGCCCAATTTTTGCCTCGGATAGATTGTCATCAGCGGTAGCCGTATCAAAGTAAGTGTTCCAAGACATCCACCCGCTCGGAGTGGCAGGCATTTTACTCCGGTCTAAATGGCGGTAGTACGGGACATAGCTACTTTTGAAGTAGTTTTCGATAAATGAAAACTCAAAACAACTTTCCGAAGCATCGTCAATGCGTCCGCTTGCGGAAAAATTGTATTTTGACGAGCTAATGGTTCTTATAGCGAGATTTGCCGCGCCTATTCTTAGAAGAGAATCCGAATCGGGCAAGAAAATGGAGTCGTTTAGAAGAGAATCTGCGGAATTTAGATTTAGGCCCAATACCCGTTCAGACTTTGACGGCCGCGTACGGCACGCATACGCGGATTTTTCCGATAGTTTCCCCGCAAATATTATTTCGCCGTCAAACGATAATTTGCCTTTGTAGGCTTGGGCTGTTCTGTGGTAAAAAAGAATTTTTAAACTATCGGGGCAATTTGACGGAAAAACTATGTATCCCTGGACGTCTCCCGAATTATCGACTATGCAAAGCCGATTGCCAACCCCGTCCCTCGAGTTTGCTATTTCCCATTTCTTGCCTTCCGCCACGAATGAAAGTTTTCCGCTAACAGTCACTTCGCCGAATTTTAAAGATAAAATACCGGAATTCTCTTTGAAATCGATGTTCCATTTAGCAAAAACGGACACCGGAAGGCATAAAAAAACCAGCAACAATGAAAACAATTTTCTTCCCGCCATTTTCTAACGCTATGAAATTTTTACGCGGGCGGCAATAAAATAAAACGTAAAACTAAAAGGGCATGCGGATATCTTTTTCGCATGCCCTTTTCAAAAATTATAACTTTAGCAGCCCCAAATGCGCTTCTTGTGACGATTAGCTTTGGCGCGTTTTGAGCGCTTATGCTTGTTCATCTTCAGTCTTCTTTTCTTTTTCAGATTTGCCACTGTAGTCCTTTCAATTTTTATATCGTTGATTTTAAAGTTTGTTGTCGAGTTTTAGCGTTGCCTGATTTTCACATATTCGCAAAAATCGAACATTTGGGAAATGCATTTTCTCGATTATGAAGCTATGCATATTCGTACATTTTTTTGTCTTGTAAAGCTTTTTTTGATAAAATTTCCGAAGCTGTGAAAAACACTGCCGGCACCGGCCCGATTTATTTCAACAGACAAAAAAATGGTTGCGATAATTCGCGGAAAGGCTTTTCTTGTCTGGTTAAAATATGCGGGGCAAAACCGCATAAAACTGAATTTTAATATTATGAACGGAATAAGAAGACCTGCTATACTGGTAATAAGAGACGGATGGGGAGAAAACCACGATCCGTCGCTTGATAAATATAACGCAATAAAATTGGCAAACGCGCCATTCTGCAAAAATTTGGCAGCCCACTGGCCCAGAACCGAAATTGCCGCGTGCGGGCTCGCAGTAGGCCTTCCCGAAGGCATTATGGGAAATAGCGAAGTCGGGCATCAAAATATTGGCGCCGGCCGCGTTGTAGACCAAGAAATAGTGCGCATAGACAAAGGGTTCCAAACCGGCTCCATATTGGAAAGCCCCGTTCTTCAACAGGTGTTTAAAACAATGGATGAAGGCGGTTCCCTGCACCTCTTCGGGCTTTGTAGCGACGCCGGAGTCCACTCAATGCTCAGGCATCTGTACAATCTGCTGAAGCTTTGCGCGGATAAGAAGTATGAAAAGGTTTACTTGCACGCCTTTACAGACGGACGCGATACTCCGCCGACAAGCGGGTTGGGATTTATAAAAGAAGTCGAATCCAAGATGAAAGAATACGGCGTTGGCAAAGTAGCCTCCGTAATAGGCAGATTTTGGGCTATGGACAGAGACAAAAGATGGGATAGAGTCCAAAAAGCCTACGATTGCCTAGTCGGAGTAAAAGCAGAAGCTGAAGTTTCCAGCGCCGAAGAAGCTTTCAAAAATTATTACGACAACCCCGCCCAAGACAATATGCAGGGAGACGAATTTATAGTCCCGACATGGATAGTTGAGGACGGCAAACCCATTGGGCGTGTAAAAGACGGCGATGCAGTAATATTCTTCAACTTCCGCGGAGACCGCCCGCGCGAAATGACAAGCGCCTTTATAGACGATGATTTTGATGGCTTTAATAGAACTGTCCGCCCCAAAGTTTATTTTGTCACAATGACAGAATATAAAACAGGGCTTTGCCCCAATGTTTTATTCCCCAAGCCTCCAAAGATGGTGAATATTTTGGGCGAATACATAAGTTCAAAAGGATTGGCGCAATTGCGCTGCGCCGAAACAGAAAAATTCGCACACGTGACGTTCTTCTTTAACGACTACCGGGAAGAACCTTTCCGCGGAGAAGACAGAATATTGATAGACTCTCCCCGCGACGTTCAGACTTACGACCAAAAGCCCGAGATGAGCGAACCTGGAGTCGCCGACGCCGTCGCGAAAGCCGTGCTTGAAAATAAGTACGCCTTAATTGTTGTAAACTTCGCAAACGGAGACATGGTAGGCCATACCGGAAACTTGGAAGCCGCAGTAAAAGCGATAGAAGCTGTGGATGCTGGCGTCAAAAAAATCGCCGAGGCCGCGGATAAAACCGGAGCCGTAATGGTTATAACCGCCGACCACGGAAACAGCGACCAACTCTTTGAGCCGTCAATAAACGAACCCCATACCCGCCACACAATGAATCCCGTTGAAGTTATAATATACGGGAAAGGCATGGAGGGGCTAAAATTGCGCCAAGGCGGAAATCTTGGAGATATAGCCCCGACGGTGCTTCAGCTAATGGGACTCAAACCTCCCGCAGAAATGACCGGGAAATCTCTGATAATACAATAGAGAATCTGAAACTTCTATTTAAGGCGCCCAACTTTTGTTCGGGCGCCTTTTTTCGCCTAAACAATTAAATTTCCTTGCCAGAGAAGAGGTAATTTGAGTATTTAAAATATAATGAGCTCAGACCCAACATTGCATAAAGAAATGCCCAATTTATATCTTTTGGGCTTTATGGGAACGGGCAAAAGCGTCTTAGGCAAACGCCTTGCATCGCGTCTTCACTGCAAATTTTTAGATTCCGACACTGCAATAGAAAAAAAGTACTCTATGACGGTAAAAGATATTTTTGCCCGCTATGGAGAGGAAAAATTCCGCCAAATGGAAAGAGAGTTTATGGATGGCGGACATCCATCATCTGGATGCGTAGTAGCGTGCGGAGGGGGCCTGGTCTGCCGCGACAATATGCCAGAACTCGTCAAGTCAAAAGGCGTTTCCGTTGTGCTGTTCAGCACACCAGAGGAAATTTTAGAGCGAACTTCCCGCAACCGCGACAGGCCGCTTTTAAATTGTCCAAATCCGCTTGAGAAAATAAACACACTGTTAAAGGAACGAATTCCTTTTTACATGAGGAGCGGAATTGCAATAGCAGCGGACAAAAACCTAAAAGTGACCGAAGCCCGAATATTGCGCATTTACAATGCAAGGCTTCGCGCGCTGGGATACGGTAAGAAAAATCGGAAACGACAATCATTTCAACCGCAAAACAAGGCAAAATCCCCCCCTCAAGCTTCTAAATAAAAAAAACGCCATAGTTCATATTTCAAGTTTGGCATTTTTTAATATGCGGTTAATCTGCGTCTAGATGAAAGATTACGCCGCAAACCGGCAGAAAATCTGAATCTGCGGAATAAGGCCGGTATAAATAGTTGTTATCCTTTTTTGTGAAAAATATCTCCCTTCCGAAAATCCTTCCGAAAGACGGTTTTCGGACTATTTTAATTTCAGCTTCCCTGCCCCTGCAATCCGGGGGGATTTTCCAAATATGCGGACTCCACAATTTGGTTCCGAGAGATTTTCCGTCAATAAAGAGCTCGGACGGAACTTGCGCCGCTTGCAATTCGATTAGTCCGGCGTTTTCAGGGACGCGGATGCAGCGGGTTTCTTCGATTTTGCCAAAGGCTCCGTCCAAGCCTTTTCCGTCGCCAGAATATTCTTTTAAGACGTTTCCAATGCGCGAAAAATTCCCCGAAATAACCGCCAGAGGAAGGTAAGAAAATTCCGCGGCGTCTCCCTGCAATTCCAAGATATGGTTTCCGGCCTTAACCTGCCTTTTTACCGTATTGTATAATCCGCTAAAACCGGGCAAGATGGCGCCAGCATTGTTTCCGTCAAGAACTTCTCCGTCAAGAGAGATTTTGCAAGTATTGCCGTATTTCCGCACGGAAAATATAAGTTCAATGTCATTTTCCGTTTTAAAGGCAAATTGTTTTGAATTAAGAAAAAGCGGCCGCATTGAGTTTTGCCCAAGCATTCTTACTACCGGGCTGCGCGCGTCCACGCCTTGAACTGATTTAACTTTGCCTGCAGGCCTTCTCAATGCTGTGTCGCGCACATTTCCGAGCGCGTCGAAAAAGCAGACTCCGAACTCCTCTAAATTTACTGTTTTCTTCCCGGATGGACTCAAGACTGCAAGATTCCTAGACTGCCCATAGTTGAGAATTATATATGACCCGTCTTCGAACTCCCTGACAAATACGTCTGGAGCCTTAGAGCCGTCGGCGTTTCTGACTGACACTTTTCCGCCGGACACCGACTCAGCCCATGCAACAAAATCCGATATTTTTTCAAAATGTTTTCCGGAAACTTCCTCATATACGCAGCCTTTTGAGTCAATGGTGGCAATTATGCTTGCATCAGATTTTTCGCCGTCGAGAAGAAGTTTCGACGACAATTGCGCGCAGGCTATCTGCCTAAGCAATCCAACTAGATCCGACTTATCATCGTATTTATAGCGGACTGCAATTTCGCAGAACCTGTCTTTCTTTGCGAAATACGCAGCTGTTTTTGCGTCTTCCGAAAAATTTTTCAAGTCGTAAAACCAACTCTGATTTGGAGTCCACGAATTCATATATGTGGACATAAAGTACGTTAAATAAGGATCGTCCGAAAGCCTGACGCGCAAGTCCAACTGTGAAATCGCCAAAACGTATGTATCCACTCCGAATGCCGCTACTTGCCAGATTTCCCTGCGATATATTCCAAATGGCGTATCGCACGGGCCCAGCGCGAAAAGCTCTCCAAGCGCTCCGCGGTTGCCGTTTTTCTCCGCGGCATACATGACGGTATGCAGGGTAAGCCATTCCACATTTCTGGCCATCATTTTGCGGACTTCGTCATAGCGCGGAGACATCGCCGTTGCGGTAGAAATTTCATCCATGCCGGGAAGCTGAAATTTTGAAAGGGCGCGCAATGGATGCCCGCATGTCCAAAGGGCATTTTTTGAATAAGTTTCGCTCATTAAATGCCCGGTAAGCTTTATCCGGTGTTCGGCGCACCAATCGGCAAGCTTCCCAGAGTAATTTTCAGAAAAACGCTTGGAAATTATCCGCAATATTGTCTCTTTCCAAGGTTGAACATTAGAATCCCATCCAGATATTATGTCGTCGCGCAAATTCCGACCGACTCTCCTGAAATACTCTTCTTCAATGCCGTTAAAGTACGGTATCTTTAAAGCGTTTTTGTCGGCTTCACTGCCGTAGTACGACACAGAAGGCTCGTCTGTAAACACAGCCTTCACGGTCTTTCCAAATGCATCTGGAAATCTTTTATAATACTTTTCATGTGTCAACCCTATGAAATAATCCACAGCCTCCGCGCTAAATAAATCGGCCATGTTCGGATTTGTCCTCACTCTAAAATCGACGTTTCCGGAAGGATTTCTTTTAGCTTCCAGATATTTCAGCGCGCAATCAGGTTTGTCGCGCATAACGCGTTTTTTCGCCGTTCCGCTTGGCCAGTCGAATTCGTCGTAGAGATAGACATCCATATCCAAATCCCCCGCCCTGCGCACAAGAAAATCGCAAACATCCATCCAATTTTCCGACATGTATTCTATTTCGCACCCTGTTCGGCCGTATATCAGAAAACTTTCGATGCCCGCCTTTTTGAAATCTGCTAGCCACAAATCCAATTGGGCTTGGCTTGGTTTTCCGTTTAGCGCAAGCATTGGGACAAGAGGCGATTTTCTATCTGAAATATTTTCGTAGGCGCATGTTTTATTAAAAAAATTTAGCGCCGCTATAACGGCCGCGGCAAATATATATAATTTTCTCCCCATAACATTTTCCGTTTTTAGTTGCAGTCTAGATTAGATTGATATTATCACTTTGGGAAAAGAATTAAATAATTAAATTGGGATATTTATTTTAATATTGGATATATAAAATTCGGCCGCATATTTTCATGAAAACGAAGAAAGAAGACATCCTATGGAAAATAAACTCCCCGGACACGCTTCAACTATGGCCTAAAAGCAGCCGAGAATGCTACATATCCCCGCCTTTTCTACCCGAAGAATTCGTATCTGATGCAAACGGAATTTTTGCCCCTAAAAACGGGAGCTTAGACATATTGGGATTGTACGGAATAAAAAACGCCGCATTTACAACACACCGCAGCCAATATTATTCGGAGAGAGTAAAAAAGAAGTTTCCGACAATTATCTACACTCTGCGCGGAACGGCAAAAGTATCGTTTGCGGGAACCTCTCATGCTTTGAAAAAAGGGAGTGTATTTCTTTCCGCGACAGGGTCCAGCTCCGTTTTAAAAGCGGGAAGGTGCTGGGACGTTTTATGGTTTCACATAAAGGAATGTTCGGAATGGGAAAATATTTTAGGCAGAGAGTGTCTAGTAAAGCAGAGCATTCTTGCCGACTCCGTAGCGTCGGCGGCGAAAATATACGCCAGAGAAATTTATTCCCGTGAACCGTCGGTGTGCGTCCTCGAAAATGCGGCCGTGCTGTTGTGCGCGCTTTTGAGAAAAGAATTCTCAAAGAACGATTCAGTATGCGCAATGATAACACACGCAATCGGAACGGCAGAAAAATTTCCTTGCAGGGCTCCATCGGCATGTAAACTTGCAAAGAGCCTTTCCATAAGCGTTTACGAATTAAACAAGGCTTGCTGCAAGATAAAATCGCGCTCTTATGCGGGAATATTGTCCGACGCTAAAATGAGGATTGCTGCGGATAAAATATCGGAAGGGCTTCCACTGTCGGAATGCGCAAAAATTGCAGGGTACTCAAATATCTTTGCCCTTTCAAAAGCTTTCAAAAGGAGATACGGCATTTCTCCGTCAAAGTTTGCGGGCAAAACTTAATATTCTTTATCTTCTTTTGTATTTTTGCCTTTGGAAAATACGGCATGGGAATAAGCAAAATATCCCAAAGCCAACGGCATTCCTATTGCTGCAACAACCGTCATTATTTCCAATGTCATGAGAGTAGAAGAAGCCTCAAATATTTCTACCCCAGCGGAAGTTGAAGACGGAGCCACTATGTAAGGATAAGCTCCTAGGCAATGCGCAAAAACCGCTAAAACCGCAAATAAAGAAGTCGAAGCAAAAGCCGTTTTAACCTGTCCGCGCCTTAAGAAACGCATCGCAAATCTTAGGGGCATGTATGCCAACACAAATATTCCAAGAGCAAAAATCCGGGGTACGCTTCCCGTCTTTCCGCAAAAAAAGAATACCAGCAAATAAACGAAGTATCCCAACGCCAATATTGCAAGCCATTTTAAGGCCAACCTCCGGTAGTATTCATCAGTCGAGTTTTTCATTGACAGATATACCGAACCGTGCGCCAGGCAAAAAATTACGCAAATTGCGGCAGCGCATATAGTAAGAGGAGTAAAAATCCTCAAGAAGTTGTCCAGCCATCCGCCGTCGACTTTCATCAAAACTTCTCCGCCATACAACGCCCCCAATGCGACCCCGATTAGCGTCATTGCCCCCACAGACGCGAAGCAATTCATCCACGTCCAAAAAACGCGCCACTTTTTGCCTTTTAACGCCAGAAAAAATTCAATTGCCACCACCCTAAAAATTAGAAGCCCAAGCAAGAGAATCACGGGTATGTAGAGATTGGATAAAATAACGGAATATGCTTCAGGAAATGCCGCAAAAAGCGCCCCTCCCGCAACTATCAACCACACTTGGTTGCCGTCCCAAAACGGGGCGATTTCCATTAAAGCCAAGTCGCGCTTGTCCGTGTCTGAAAATCCCAAAGCCAACATCCCAATGCCGAAATCAAACCCTGCGCAGACAAAGAATCCAGCCAGGAGCACGCCCATTAATACAAACCAAAGTATTTGAAAAAATTCCATTACGCCTCCCCTCCATTAAAATCCACTATTTTTTTATACAGCACCCAGCATCCCAATACCGCAATGGCAGTAAATATAAGCGAAAATAAAATTATAGATAAAAGAATTTCTTCGGGAGCCACAGCAGTTGTCACCGCATCAGATGTTTTTAATACATGCCAAACAATCCAAGGTTGGCGCCCCACTTCCGCAGCCGCCCATCCGAACTGGCTCGCGGCAACGGGCAACAGGGTTGAAAACATCGCCGCTTTCCAAAATATTCTTGCCCTGCGCTTTTTCATGTCGAATAGTTCATTCATAATCCACAATCCAAATCCCCATACGATAAACGCTCCAATAAGTCCCCCCAAATAAACCATTGCCCTAAATGTCTGAAAGCAAAAGTTAACCGGAGGCCAATAGTCCGGCCTTATGTCGGCAAGCGCGGGTTTTGAGGCGCCAGGATGGATTTTCGCCAAGAATTCGTCCGAAGGCAAATCTTCTAGGCCCTTTACCTCCTTATCGAAGGAGCCGTAGGCCAACAAGCTAAATAGCCCCTTGGCTTTCAATCCGGAAACGTGCCTGCTGTCTTCATCTACCCATCCAAATATATAAAGCGGCGCATTTTTTGAAGTCTTGTAGTGACCCTCAAAAGCCGAAAGTTTTTCCGGCTGGGTTTGCGCCAAAAGCCGCGCGCTTCCATGGCCGGTAAACATCATAAATACCGCCGCAACAGCAGCATATACTAATGCCACCCGCGCGCACGGGGCGCCAAAGCGCGCATCTGGCTTTCTCAAAAGCATATAACCGCACACTCCCAGCGCAAAAAACGCCCCGCACAGCCATGAGGCGGATATAGTATGCAGAAATCTGTCCATCATGGATGCGCTAAACGCCATATCCCAAAAGTCTGTTATAACCGCGCGCGTACTGGGAATTTGAAATTTGTCAGGCACGGCAGAATCGGGCAAAACTTCCACAATCCCGCCGGGGGTTTCATATTGCAGCTCAAATCCTGCGGGAGTCTGCATAAAAGAGTTGGCGGCTATTATCCAAACTGCGCTCAAATGAGTTCCTATGCACATCAGAAGCGTAGAAACAAAATGGGATTTTTTCCCAAGCCGATTCCATCCCCAAATGGCGATTCCTAGAAATATCGACTCCATAAAGAATGCAAACACAGCCTCTATTGCAAGGGGACTTCCAAAAACATCGCCTACAAAGCGTGAATATACCGGCCAGTTCGTCCCAAATTCAAATTCCAGCACGATTCCAGTGACGACGCCTATTGCAAATATTACGGCAAAGAGCTTCAAAAAGAATTTTGCCGCAATTTTGTAAATCTCCCGGCCGGAGCGCAAGAACATTGCTTCAATTAAAACTATAAACAACGATAGTCCTATCGTAATAGGAGGAAACAAGAAATGAAAACCCGCCGTTAACGCGAACTGAATTCGGCTTAATGTATCTACTTCCATAATATCCAACAGAATTAATATTGGCATTTATAAGTTTTATATTTTGCGCATACAAGCTTAAACGGCATTCCATAAGATGTGCCGAGCAGTTTTCCTAGTTCAATCCGCCCGCTAAAACGAATCCGTGGTTGAGCATAAAATATTTCAGTGAAGAATTTTGAAAGAATTAAGGCAAATATTTTGATAAACTTTTAAGGTTAACAAACCTCAATTTTAATAAAAGTATATATGAATAGACGCCAATTTCTAAGAAATTCCACACTGGCATCAATAGCCGTTTCGCTCCCCAAGTTTAGTTTTGCCAAAGCAAAAGGATCAGACAAAATAAAAGTCGGGCTTATAGGCTGCGGAAACCGCGGCTGCGGAGCGATATGCAATATGATTGAAGCCGACCCAAACATAAAGATTGTCGCTGTCGCCGACCTGTTTGAAGACAGATTTAAGAGCCATCTTCCAAGAATATCCAATTTCTGCGCCCAAAAGAAAATTTCCTCCGACGTATTCAATATAGACAAAGTGGAAAAGTTCTTCGGATGGAATGCCGTAGACAATATTTTGTCAACCGACGCCGACTTGATTGTCGACGCCTCCCCTCCAGTTTTTAGGCCTGGACATTTCGAAAAAATAATAAATGCCGGCAAACACGCTTTCTTGGAAAAGCCGGCATGCGTTGATGTTACGCAGGTAAGGCAAATGTATAAATTGGCAAAACTTGCCCAAGAAAAAAATCTTTGCGTAGTTTGCGGGACCCAAAGGAGGCACCATTCGGGATACCAGGAAATAATTAAACGCGTACAAGACGGAGAGATCGGAGAAATAGTGTCTGCGGACTGCTATTGGCACCAAGGCGGATATTTTGGGCAAGGACTTTGGGGCGAATACACCGACGAATTCTGCAAAGACCCCGAAGAAATAGAATATCAAATAAGAAATTGGCCGTGCTTCACCTGGACATCCGGAGACCATATAGTAGAACAGCACGTCCACAATATAGACGTTGTGCTTTGGGCAATGGGAGACGCTAAGTTGCCGGATATAGTAAGAAGCGTCGGCGGGCGCTCTACAGATTTGGAATATCCTAAATACGGAGATAGATTCAGCCACTTTGCCACCGACTTCGATATGGGAGAAGGAATTCATATCCATAGCTACGCCAGCCAAGATCCAAAATCTACTCAACAGATAGGAGAACGGGTTGTCGGAACTAAAGGATACATATATACAAACTTGTACGGCACCCAAACCTTAATGGATCCTAAGGGGAATCTGAAATGGAAAGCTCCGGACTCGCGTGAAGCTCTTGTCCAAGAACATGCGGATTTGCTTGCTGCAATAAGGAACGGCACCTATATCAATACATTAAACACTCTTGTAAATGCTACTCTAACTGCAATTACAGGAAGAATGAGCGCATATTCCGGGAAACAATTTAAATTTGATTGGGCATTGAGCAAATCGCGGGAATCGTTTATGCCAAAAGAGCTGAAATTCGGCAAAAAGCCGATTTCGCCGATACCTATTCCTGGGAAAAACCAGCTAGTATAGCGTGTCCCATCCCATTTTTGGCAGGAAAAATTCAAAGCGCTTTTGGGTAAAATCCCCAAAAGCGCTTTTTTAATTGAAATAAGCTTAAGAAATCTGCCTTTTTTAATAGGATTGCAAAATTTGCGATTAGTGCCCTTTCATTGAAAAAACTCTAAATCACAAATTGGGCATCTTCGCCTTTTGGGATTTTAAAATTTCATCCATTTCGGACTTTAATTCATTCAGTTTTTGAGGATGATCGGAAGCCAAGTTGCGCGACTCTGAAATATCGCTCTTTAAATTATACAATTCATATGAGCCGTCTTCGTAATTGCGTATCAATTTCCAATCTCCGTCGCGCAACACGGTAAAATAGCGGCAGCGATGCTCGTGAGGATAATGCATTAAAAATTTTCTTTTCGAAAGCCTGTCGCTGTTGGAGCTTCCGGCGATGGCGTCGCAGAGACTTTCCCCGTCGGAAATGGACTTGTCGTACGAAGTTCCGGTTATTGACATTATTGTCGGCAACAGATCGTAAACGACAGCCATCGAGTTTACAAAACTGCCCGGTAAAACGGGAAACGCTTGTTGATTTTTATTTAACTTGTCTGGTTTCGCCCAAGAAACTATTAAAGGTATTCTCATGCCGCCTTCATATTTAGAAGCTTTCATTCCCCTTAATGGAGCGGCGTTGGCAACTTTTGAAGTATTGGGGCCTTCTACTTCAGAAACTGGCAATATGCGAGCGTCGCTTCCGTTGTCTCCCAAAAATATTACTAGAGTATCCTCCGCTATGCCGAGCAAATCCAAATATTCAAGTATATCAGAAAGGGATTTGTCCATCGATTCAATCATGGAAGCAAAAGCCGGCCAGTCTTTTGAAGTGGAAGATTTATATTTGCCATACCGGCCGATAAATCGCTTGTCTGGCTGAAAAGGCGAATGGACTACGTAATGGGACATATATAAAAAAAACGGTTTTTTTTCATCCGCGCATTTCTTTATTTCTCTTTTTGCCTCGAGGGTCAGCGCGTCGGTTAAAAATATGTCTTTGCCAAAATACCTCTTTAAATTGGGAACGGGATTTTGCCCGCGGTCTCCCACAAAATTTTTTTCCCCGTAATACGATCCCGGCTGACCCCAGGCGCAACCGCCCACATTGACGTCAAACCCTATGTTTATTGGATTTTCCGCATACGAGCCCAGAGGCCCAAAATGGGCTTTGCCTACATGAATTGTCCTGTATCCATTCGCTCTTAAAAGGCTTGGAATTGTATCAGTTCCCTTTTTTATGCCTTCCCAATTCCAATCGGCTGGCCCGAACTTTCCACCGTTGTTTCTGTGCGGATTTATCCAATTTGTGACGCCGTGGCGTGCGGAATTTTGCCCGGTCATTATCGACACTCTAGACGGAGAGCAAACGCTCATTGCATATGCGTTTAGAAATCTGCAACCGCCGGCTGAAAGTTTTTCCATTGCGGGCGTATGGTACATTTCGTTTAAGGGATATTTTTTAGGGCGTCCCTCTTTATCTGCAATAAACGGGACAGAAGTATCCATCGCGCCCATATCGTCGACAAGAAATATTATTATATTGGGCTGTACTTTAGCGCTTAGAATCTTTGATAAAAATAGCGCCCAAAAAAGAAAAGTTAAAAAGAAAATTTTTTGCATTTTTTTCATAAAGGCAAATTTCTGAAAATATTTTAATTGAAAAAAGTCAATGCTAAATAGGCTAAAGCCATAAGCTTCCAACAATCTAAGCTCCAATTTTACAGGCTGTATATAAACGTGAAGGGAGGGCGTCTGAGTTTGCAAATTAAAACGATGCTTCAGCAACAGGTATTATGTACCTCCAAAACAACGCATAACTGCAATGCCGGATTCATGGCTCGATTTAGGTTTGTGGAAAATTTTTCCGATGGATATTATAATTGAATTAAAAGAAAAGGCTAATTTTATGTTGAAAGTTTACTATTGGGATGTCTGCCCGCACTGCCACGCCGCTATGGATTTTTTGAAATCTAGACGCATTAAGTTTGAAGCATTGGATATCGAAAAACAGCCTAAAAATATTGTCGACAAAGTAATAGAAGTAAACGGCGGAGACGATTGGGTCGTCCCAACTCTGGAATACAAAGGAAAATGGAGACCAGGACAAATATTTGACGCAAAAAAGCTGGAATCGGACTTGCGGGATTGGGGCTTAATAAAATAGCCTTTTCCCGCAGATGTTTAGATCGCCGCGGTTCACTGGACGGGCTTGCGCGCCACGCTAAAGATTGGCAGTTTTTATAGTAGTTTTTCAACCTTTCAACAAATAGGTTTTTTATTTGTATTGCCACTAATTGCCCATGCGGGTAATTAATTTAAGCAAACAATATATTAAACTCAAACACACAATGCCATGAAACAAGCAACGCCCGTAGTTTCGCGCAGAAAAGCAATCGCAAGCGCAATATTCGGAATTGTCTCCGCCCCCGCAATTTTAAAGGCTCTTCCAAAAAATAAAAAATACAAAAGCGGATTGCCGTTGCCAATAGGAATAAATGCCGGAACAATCCGACGGTTCAATATTCCACTAAACGAGCAACTTGAACTAGCCTCAAAATACGGCTACGATGCAATAGAAATATGGACACCCCATATTAACGCATATCTTGAAAGCGGCGGAAAGCTCCCAGAAATACGCGCGATGTTGGCGGATAATTCCATCGATCTTTGCAATGTCATAGGTTTTGCAAAATGCATGGTTGACGACTCTGCGCTGCGGAACAAATCGCTAGAGGAAATGAAGCGCGACATGTCCAATGCTGCATCCCTGGGAGCTAAACATATTGCAGTCACAATGCTAGGAGTTGAAAAATTTGAAACTGAAAAGATTCCAATTTACGCTCAAAGGTATTTCGACTTAATAGAGCTTGGCAAAGCCTTCGGCATCGAACCGCTTTTAGAGCTATGGGGCCATAGGGCGCTGCGAAACCTGCACGACGCAGCGGCTATTGCAATAGCCGCTAAATCAAAGTCTGCAAACCTGCTTTTGGATTTCTACCATTTGTATAGGGGAGGAAATTCTTTCGACAGCCTAAGCTTATTGAATCTTTCTCGGATGCCGGTTTTCCACATAAACGACTACCCCGCCCTGCCGGAGCGCGAAAACCTTTCCGACGCCGATAGAGTTTTTCCTGGCGACGGTATCTGCCCGTTCTCGAAAATTTTGCCTCAAATGTACGCTCAAGGATTTCGCGGAACCCTGTCCCTTGAAGTTTTTGAAAATAAAGCGTGGGAAAACTACTCCCCTGAAGATATGCTAAAAATCGGATATGAAAAATCTTCGGCCGTAATGCGTTCTGCGCTAAAGGATATAACGTAAAAAAACAATAAATCGTTTGAAATTATTTCCACTGAGGGTTTAACTTGGTAATATATTTGTTATGCCCTCAAGAAATGTTCAGGTATATGTAAACGCGCGAGTCTATACTGCGGACAAGAAAAATCCGGAAGCGACCGCATTCGCGGTCGAAAACGGACGGTTTGCATACGTAGGAGGGGAAGAAGGAGCGAAAAAATACGGCGAGCCACAAGATCTTGGCGGAAGGCGCGTCGTACCTGGATTTATAGACTCCCATGCCCATCCCGTAGCCGACGCGGCCCTAAACGCTCTAAATGCTATTGAGATTCCCCCAGACGCCAATGAAAGCCAGGCGTTGAAATTAATAGCCAAGAAGTCCCTGTTGCGTTCGCATAGAAACTTGCGCATAGTCGTTGCCCGGGGCGTGACAAACCCGCATTTTAAGCTAACTGCAAAAGATTTGGATTCCGCTGTCAAAGACCGCCCGGCTATTCTCCTTACGGAAGACTGCCATGCAGCATGGATGAATTCAAAGGCGCTTGAAATTTCAGAGATAACGAAAGGCACGCCCGATCCGATTCCCGGAATAAGCTACTTTCAGCGCGATTTTTCCGGGAATCCAACCGGTTTTATAGTTGAAGCCACAGCATTGTATCCCCTTATAAAAAAGTTGGGGATTTGCGGAACGCGCGCGATAAAGAAAGGATTGCCGCCGCTGCTTTCAACATACGCAAAATACGGATATACGGGCTGCGTTGACGTCGGATTTCTGATGCTGGAAGAAGACAAAGCGCTCCGCGCGCTTTCTCAAATGGCAGAAAGCGGCAGCCTAAAAATGCATTACTTTACCAGTTATGTTTATTTCGGGCCTATAGTCGATTCGCCTGAAGGCGCGCTTAAGAAAATGCTGTCGCTGCGCAAAAAATACGCGTCGCAATTGCTTCGTCCAAACATATTAAAACTGCACATTGACGGAACTTTAGAGCTGGCTTCAGCCTGGATGTTCGACGAGTACTGCATAGAAGGCAAAGGCAAAGGTGCGCCACTATTGACGTTAAAAGCTATGCTTCCCGTAGCCCGCCTTGCCGCTGACAACGGATTTGACATACATGTCCATGCAATCGGGGACAAAGCCATCTCAGAAGCTCTCGATCTAATGGAAAGCCTGGGAAAAATAAGAGGCACAAAAACAATAGCGCATTGCCAGATATTCCCGGCGGACGGTGTTGAACGGTTTAAGAGACAAGGCGATATATTCATGCAGACCACTGCAAACTGGCTAAACGCCGACGATTTTACGAAACGAATGCTCGGGCCAGAACGCTATGCCATGCAAGTTCCAATAGGTTCTATGGTACGCGCAGGCGTGCCGGTGACTTTCAGCAGCGATTCTATCGGAGGAGAAATGGGCATTGACCCATTTTATAACATTTACCACGCCGTCCAGCGCAAATATGACGACGGCAAAGAAATCATCCCTCCGAATTCCGAAGGAATATCGCTTGCCGACGCAATAGACGCATATACTATAAACTGCGCAAAGCAAGCAGATGCCGACGCCGAAATAGGCAGCATAACCCCGGGAAAATACGCAGACTTTGCCGTTCTCGACAAAGATCCTTTTTCTATTCCTGTAAAGGAGCTAAAAAATGTCGGAGTGCAAAAAACCTTCTTTTGCGGCGAATGTATATTCGACGCGAAAAATACGGTTGACTAGCTAGTCAATATGTGCAGATTCCAGCTTCCTTTATGATTGATACCGTACTTTTCGACTTCGACGGCGTCGTGGCTGACACCGAGCCCTCATATGATCTTTTCTGGAACTCAAAGGCTGAGAAATTCAATTTGGGATTTGAAAACTTTGCGGCCATGATAAAGGGAGAAACTCTTAGAAATATTATAGGCGAATATTTCAAATGCGCGTCCGACAGCGAAAAAGCCGCAATAGCCAAAGATTTAGATGCATTTGAACAAGAAATGCCGTATAAGGAAATACCTGGTTCGGAAAACTTTATAAGAATTCTTAAAGAGCGAGGATTTAAGTTGGGGTTGGTGACAAGCTCTTCTATGCATAAAATGAAATATGCCCTTGCCAAATTAGGCTTGGAAAACTGCTTTGACGCCATTGTCACAGGCGATTCAATAAAAGAAGGCAAACCAAATCCGCAGTGTTATATTACAGCAGCCCAGATGCTTAAATCAGACCCGTCCAATTGCGCTGTTTTTGAAGATTCAATCAATGGAATGCGCGCAGCGTTGGGAGCAAAAATGCGGTTATTTGCCCTGTCCACAACTTTGCCCAGGGAAAAAATCAAAATGTATTCAAATACGATATTTGAAAACTTTTCAAACTCGCAGAAAATTCTGGAAGCGCTCGGCGACAAAGGCTAATTTTCTAATCGTAAGCGGCTAGAATTCTTTTGACTCAAAATACCCTGTATTGAGTTTTATCCATTCTTCCGGCACCACGTCGGAATAATCCAACTTATAATGCGGAGTAAACCACATATCAGGCGCCACTACTATTTTTCCTGGATTCCCGTTTAACCAGGCGCCCCACCATGAAAACGACGAATTAAAAATTATATTGTGCCGACATTGCGCCATTAAAAACAGATCTTCGTACATACCGCTTGAGGAAACAAGCGTGTAATCTTCGCCAGCCGGAAAGTTTTCCGATACCCATTTGGGATCGTCTGTGAATATAAAGAAATGGGGGGTGTCCAGTTTTGAACGCATGTATTCAACCGCCCTTTTAAAATATCCGGCCCTTATCACGCTGAAGCGCTTGCGCGTGCGCTTTACCTTGACATAGTCCCCGCGCCGTATGTGCAAAGACACTGAATTTAACGAAGTTATTTTTGCAAAGGTTTCGCCTCCCGAATATTTTACCGCGTCTTTAAACGTCAAATCTTTGCGGACGATATCTGAAATTCCGGAGAAATATTTTTGGGTCTGCCAAAATCCGTCGAAATATCCGCAGTTAAATTCCAATATCGACGGCTGAAAATTAAAATTACGCTCCAATATATGAGTCGGCGAAAGACTATACGGGACTGCAAATATTTTTTTTAGCTTTTTTCTTAGGGCAAAATGTGGAGTAACCATAGACTTTACATCGCCGCAAGACGCTTTTTTAGCGCGAATATTGAAATGATCCAAACCATATTCCCTCTTGCACGAAGGACGAAGGTACTCGCTGCAGTCGAGGTATAAATCCTGAGAATGTTTTTCGGCCAAAGCCCTTCCAAAGGCGTATTGGAACATTTGGTTGCCCAGACCACCCTGTACTTTCACTATAATCATTAAATTTGCAAACGTTTAAAATTTATACCCTATATGTCCAAAAAACGCCGGGGCGGCGTCGATTTCAACTTCGCCGGACTTCGCGCCTCCGGTTCGATAGTTCAACTCGCGGTCGAAATTTCCGGCAACCGATGCAGATATATACAATCCAGGAGTAATATTGTATGTGCCGCCTGCGGCAACTTGATAATAGGAATCCCTTACAGAACGCTGGCGGGAGCCGGCATCGCTTAAGCGAATATAATTGGATACATACTCGAACGAAAAGTTTAGCAACAGCTTACCGTCCGCAAAAACATCGTATATGAGGGCCATTCCCGAAAAAGACCGCAAGCTTAAATGCTTGTTTATTGTCCAGTTTATGTATCCCATTGGAAGCGCCATCCAGTCTCTATCCATCCTGCGGTACGCAGCCACGCCTACGCCCGCGCTTAAAGCCTCGTTAAAGGCGTAACCTATTCCGGCTCCTCCGAAGAAGTTCAATCCGTCCGACAAACTTGCAGACTGGGAAGCGTTAAATGCCCCCATAACTGCCGTATAAACACTCCAGTTTTCGTCGATTTTTTGCTGAAAAAACAGCCTCGCAAAAGTTTTGTCGGCGGAAGCGAGATTGGATTCAAAGTTGCTAAAGTCAAAATAACTGTATTCGTACCCGACATCCAAATTTACAAATCTCCTGTCTTTATGCGCTCCTTGGAACTTGATAATCCCCGCAGTCTGATAAACTCCCATATCTCCGTCTCCACCGGAAGATATCGAAACCGGAGCGGAAACTGCGACAGAGGCGTCGGCGGTAAATCCCATATGCCAATCAGAAGCTATCTCGTCAAAAAATGACGACCCTGCCAGAACTTGGGCAAAAGAATTTGAATACAGCAACGCGAAAAACAAAATTAAAATACATTTTTTCATAATAAAAATTTATAAAAAGGAAACATCGGTTTAAAACTTAATCAAGCATTTTTAATCCCACAAATATGCGCCATGTTCCGTTTTAAGCTAAAAAATCTACTGCGGTTTGAAGGATCTTTTTACAAAAATATTTTGCAGAGCTGAATATTAAAATAACGATATTATTGAAAATAACTGAATTTTTGCGGCCGCATGCGAGCTTCATAGTGTTTTCCTAGACAGCAACTTTCCAGCCTATGCGCCAATAATATGCATGCAAATTCCATGCTAAAATTTCGGCGGCGCATTCATGCGACGCGCGCCAATTGCCGCAAAAAATTTCAATAAAGACAGATGTATTTTAATGCATGCCCCCTCCGCGCTATTGCCTTAAAATTTGCCTCAGGACAAAACATTCCAATAAAATCATCCAGAACGAAAACAAGGCCAAAAAGAACGTGCTTTGCCCCAAGTATATAATAAATTAAAACTAAAATCTGTTTCGCGCGAAAACTTATTTTTAAGCTTTACGCAAAGTGTGATATGAATCGGTCTATCAATTAAACTGCTGAATAATTGAAATAGATGATTTAAGTTTTATGTGCATTTCCGCGGGCAATAAAAAAAGCCTAAAAAGATAACATCTTTAACCTTTTCTAATGACGGGCAATTTTCAGAAACGTTTGCCGCCGTTTTTAGGCGACTTAAAAAAAAGTTGAATTGTTATCAAAAAAAATGCGAAATATTAAGGCAATAGACTGTTGCAATATCTTTTATGCCGCATATTCTTGCAGCATTATCAACAAGCTGTTTATACGCACAAATTTTCTACAAACAACACCTATGCACCAAGACATATTACGTTCATATTTCTGCAGTACCATAGCACTGCTTTTCTTCTCTTTACTTTCTCCCTGCACCGCCGCAGCGGACATCCAAAACACTGCCAAACCCAAGGTCGCAATAATTTATACCGTGACAACCCCGCAACTTAAAACAGATGTGGAAAGCGCCTTAAAAGATGAACTAGGATTTGGCATTGAACTCACAACTTGCGAAGACGCTTCAATATTCAAAGAAATAGCCGAATCCGGTTATGTGGACCGGTCTCCGGCGGCGAAATATGCCGCAACCTATCTCGACCAAGTAAAAAATGGCGCGGACGCCGTTCTGAGCGTATGCTCATCCGTAGCAGACATTGCATATGCAATGCAGGGCACGGCTGTATTCCTAGGTGTCCCTCTCATAGATATAAACGAAGAAATGTGCAGGGAAGCTGTTCGCAAGGGACGCAAAATTACAGTTGCTGCAACATTTCCTAGCGCAATAGGTCCAATAGGAAGAACATTGGAAAGAATTGCCAGAGAAATGGGGAGACGCGTCGAGATACAAACAGTTCTAATAGACGGAGGATTTGGCCTGGACAAAAAAGCTTTTAAGTCGTTAATGGCAAAAGAACTAAAAGAACCCGCTGAATCTTCAGATGTGATAATATTCGCCCAGTCCTCAATGGCATATTGCGCCGACTATATAAAAGAACTTTACGGAAAGGAAGTTCTATCAAACCCCAAGTTTGGGGCAAAAGCTGTAAAAATTGCCCTATGCAAAAAAGGATTGATGCAATAATATTAAAAATCTAGAGACTGCAATGCCTTCAAAGGCTCTTTTTAGACGCCCCAATTAGCGTCCGCATAAATTGCATAAAATGTCCATACTCATAAATTTTGCATTAGAAAAATCCACCAATTTCGCCATACCTCCAGACATGCAAAAGAAATGTCTTTATATTACTTTACCCCCCTTCCCTATCCCCAAAATTTTCAGCCATCAATGATAGCCCGGTTTAGAGTTTGCAGCAAGCCAGGAATCGCAAGGCGCACCAAGCCCTCTTAATACCTGCCTCCTTTCGCAGGGCTATTGGGCATTTGAATTTAAAAGCAGATATATTGAAGCGGCTCAAAATAATCCGCTCCTTGCATACAAAAGTTCGGAATTTTACTGCGGAAATGACTGTGCGGCATTAGCGCAGAAACGCAAAATAAACGGCAACGCTTACTTATTTCCCAACCAACCTGCCCGCATCTCCTTAGCCGTCCGCAAAGGCGTAAAATATTTTAGCTGTTCATAAAGCTATTAAACAGTCAAAAAATACGGCCTTTTGCCAATACAATCAGCAGCTATATATGCTAGGCTTTGGGCATAGGATTCTCGAAATATACCGAACGCGACGGGAACGCAAACGAAAGCCCTCTCGCCAAAACCGCCCTCATAACGGCAATATTTACATCCTGGCGGGTTTTAGCGTTTTCGTCATATCCAATGCCGCGGGCGTAATATACGACTTTTATATCCAACGAAGATGCTCCAAAATCGACGAACCTTACTGAAAACGTATTGTTATCCACATCCAAATTATCGGTTAGTATCTTTTTTATGTCCTCAATTACCGCAAGAATTTCGTCCGGAGTTGTCGAATATGTGAGTCCTACGACAAAATCGTTCCGCCGCAAAGGCATTTTCGACATATTATTTATAGATTCATTTGCCAAAATGGAGTTTGGTATGGAAATCACCGTCTTTGGGAACGTACGCACGCGCGTCGAACGTATTCCAATTGCCTCCACGACGCCCTCGACGTTTCCAGCAATAATCCAATCGCCTATCGCAAACGGCCTGTCGGCGACAAGGGAGACAGAGCCAAAGAAATTAGCAATCGTGTCCTTTGAGGCGAACGCCAAGGCCGCGCCTCCGATTCCCAGAGACGCCAGAACCGCATTAACATTGGCTCCGCATAAATCTAATAGTATTAAAAGAAGTATTATTAGCAGGGATATCCTAAACAATCTGCGACCTAAATCTATCATATTTATCGCAGCCGAAGGGCGCTTGAAAAACTTGGCAGTTAAAATGTCGAATATAAAATCCCCGATTATCGCAATAATCCAGAATATCAATAAATTCAAAAGCCCCCAAAAAATTCTTCCCATAAAAAGGATTGAACCTATGTCGTCCGTTAAGACATAAGATGCGGCTTTTATTCCCATTAATACTATTATAAACGCAATCGGTTTGCGCAGTTTGTCGAAGAAATTCTTAAGCGTTGCAGATTTCACATTCCCGATATGCTTGGACAAACGGCTCAACAGCACATATACCAAAACAAACTGCAAAGCCAGCGCCACTACTACAACGAACACCGCAACAAGCATCCTTATCACAGTCACCCCAAATATAGAATACTCCAACACGCTTCCGATGCGCGGGCTGACTGCCGAAAAATATTCGTTTATAGCTTCGGTAAACTCTTTGAGGTTTTTTGTGTCTCTAAGCGCGTTTCTGCTGGCGGCAATCAATGACGGGTTGGATTTTTTAAGCTCTTCTATCCTCGCCTTTCTTGCCGCGCGCTCCTCTTCCGGTGTAGCATAAGTTTTTCCGCCGATTTCGGTATTTCCTGAAATTGCCAGAGCGCTTGCTTGCGAAGGAGCCACAGGCGTCGAAGGTGTCGCCTGGCTATTTTGTCCCGCCAAAAAAGAAGCTTGAAAAAGCAATAATATAAACGCCGATAAAATATATTTTATGAATTTCATGAAGTGAATTTTGTTCTGCCGTTTAATTTAGCAATACGAGTTTTTTTAACAATACTATTTTATTCAAAACAATTAAAATCCAATCTTATTTTGAAAGATATTTTATCGGAATTTTCTAAAAATATTGCAATTATTTCTATAAAACCCTGACGGAAACTTATTAGCTTTAGATAAACGCGTTTAGTTCCGATAATTCTATAAGATTTATATCATGAAAAATTCTACTGCAAAAATAATCGGGGCCCTATTTGCGATAATAGGAGCCGTATGCGTATGCTATCCAATAATAACATCTCTATGGATAGAAATAATGGTAGGCGCTGGGCTTATTATAGGAGCGGTATTTGCTCTTATAGAAATTCCGTACGAGAGGGGATTTTGGGATAAAATATATTATTTATGCCTGACTATCCTGTACGCAGCCGGAGGAATATTTATGTTCGCAAATCCGGCAGGCGCAACAGCCGCGATTATGATAGCCTTGGGGGTAATATTCATAATGGAAGGATTGCTCATATTTGTTTATTGGATGAAATCCCAAAGGAAGCACCGGGGCATAATGCTTTTAAACGGCATTGTGACATTCATTTTAGGCGTACTTATACTTGGGAATATTTACACAGGGCTTTGGTTCATAGGAACCCTCGTTGGAATTGACTTGATCTTCACCGGAATAACGATGGTGGCAATGCCAATTCCGGAATTTCCCCAAGAAAACTAGCATCTGACTGCGGCTTTTTAACGTCTTCTGCGCTAGTCTTCGCATTTTGCTTTGGATATTTAGCCGCAGGCGCCCCGTTTGGGGCAAACTTTTGAACCCTCCAGATTCAGAAGCAAATCTGTTTGCGCCGCGCCGACAATACGCTAAAAAATAGCTTGATTCACAATCGAATAAGGGGTCTAATTATTCAATTAAATAATACGTATTTCAAGCGGCATGAAAGTCCTTATTCTAGCAGGTGGCCTGGGTACGAGACTGGGCGAGGAAACAGTTTACAAGCCCAAACCCATGGTGGAAATAGGAGGGTATCCCATCCTATGGCACATAATGAAAATATATTCGCATTACGGATTTAATGAATTTGTAATACTTACGGGCTACAAATCGCATATGATTAAGGACTATTTCATACATTACTACCAGAGATATTCCGACGTCACAGTTGACATGACAACAAATTCCGTAAAGCTCCACAAGATGCGGACTGAACCTTGGAAAGTGACTATGCTCTACACGGGACAGAATGCCATGACGGGAAGCAGAATAAAGAAAGCCCAAGAATATGTTGGAAATGAACGATTTATGCTTACTTATGGAGACGGAGTTTGCGATGTAGATATATGCAAACTTTTAAAATTCCATGAAAATTCCGGCAAGATTCTCACAATGACGGCCGTACAGCCGTCGGGAAGATTCGGCGCGCTTAATATAACTGAAGACAATACAATTTCATCGTTTAAAGAAAAACCTAAAGGAGACGGTGCTTGGATAAACGGCGGTTTTTTTGTCTGCGAACCCGAGGTATTTAACTATATAGAGCCCAATAACGACTCAGAGACATTTGAGCGCCGCCCGCTTGAAAAAATCGCCGCAGACGGCAAGCTCCAAGCCTACAAACATTCCGGGTTTTGGCGCCCAATGGACACAATGCGCGATAAGACCGAGCTTAATCAATATTGGGAAAGCGGAAACGCTCCGTGGAAAGTTTGGGACAACCAGAATACATTTGCAGGCGAATAGGAGAGCGGAATGCAAAAACGCGTTTTAGTGACAGGCGGCACCGGATTTATCGGCGGAAATATCGTGCGCGAACTTGCCGGCAAGGGATATGAAGTGCATTTAGCGGCGATACCGCCGCTTCCGAATGCGCGCGAAAACATAATTCCCCACGAAATCAACCTAATGGATTCTTCGTCTGTAGAAGGTTTTATGAAGGAAAACGAATTTGAAAGCCTAGTGCACATGGCTTGGTATGTAGGGCCAAAATGCCACACTTCAAATTTGAACTTGGAATGGGCTATTGCTACCCTCAATTTAATAAAAAGCTTTGTTTCCTATGGCGGAAAAGTTTTTCTAGGAGCAGGAACGGTTTCGGAATACGAATATAAGTACGGATATCTGTTGGAAGACGAAACCCCGACTGATCCTAAAACAATGTACGGCAATTCAAAAAATGCCGTTTACAATATAGCAAAAGTGTTTTGCTCCCAGAATTCCGTCGCATTCAAGTGGCCTAGAATCTTTAATTTATACGGCCCAAATGAAAAGCCCCAAAGGCTTGTGCCCTCTGTTATAAATTCTTGTTTAAAAGGGGAGGATGTAAAAGTAAGCGACTGCCTTAAATACCAAGATTATCTGCATGTTGAAGACACCGCAAGGGCTATTGTCTCGGTTCTTGAGAGCGATTTAGAAGGGGCAGTAAACATATGTTCAGGAAATCCGGTGCAGCTGCGCCGAATAGTAAGCCTAATCGCGGAACTTACGGATTTTAAAGGAAAAATTTTGTGGGGCGCAATTCCTGCGGCGTTTGAAGACAACCTTGTTGTCGGAAACAACGAAAAGCTGAAATCAATAGGCTGGACGCCCAAATACTCTCTTGAAGAAGGTTTGCTCGCTACGATAAATTGGTGGAAATGCGTAAAATAAATAGCACTGACAATGTATAACAACGCGTATAAAGACAAGATTGTAATGGTAACCGGTCATACCGGCTTCAAAGGGAGCTGGTTGTCCATATGGCTTACAATGCTGGGAGCAAAAGTTGTGGGATATGCCCTGGATCCCTATTCGCCTAGAGGCAATTACTCCGCCTCCCACTTGAACAATCGCCTATTTGCGGACTTAAGGGGAGACATAAGGGATTCAGACGCCCTTGAATCTGCGGTTGAAAAATATAAGCCCGAGATAGTTTTCCATTTGGCGGCCCAAGCATTGGTAAGAACCGCCTACGCTTCGCCAAAATATACCTATGAAACAAACTTGATGGGATCTCTGAACGTATTGGAAGCGGTCAGAAAATCGGATTCGATAAAAACGGCGGTAATGATAACCTCCGATAAATGCTATGAGAATGTTGAGCAAATATGGGGGTATAAAGAAACCGACAGAATGGGGGGATACGATCCCTACTCTTCATCAAAAGGCTGCGCCGAACTAATGATTTCGTCTTATCGCAATTCATACTTCAACCCCAAAGACTACTCCAAACACGGCAAAGCAGTAGCTTCCGTAAGGGCCGGAAATGTAATAGGCGGGGGAGACTGGTCGGAAAACAGGCTTATACCCGACTGTATAAAAGCAATAGAAGAATCCAGAAATATTGAAATCCGCAGCCCCAAATCCACGCGCCCCTGGGAGCATGTATTGGAGCCTTTAAGCGGCTATCTAAAAGTCGGCGAGATGTTAATGCAAAATCCAGTAAAGTTTGCCGACGCCTTTAATTTCGGTCCTAAAATCGAGTCCAATAAAACTGTTTGGGAAGTGGTTGAATACCTAGTTAAGTATTACGGCAAGGGCAATCTTGTGGACGTTTCAAAAAACGATATGCCCCATGAAAACACGTTGCTTAGCCTGGACGTCACAAAGGCATATAAACTATTAAACTGGCAGGCAAAGCTATCTTTCTGCGAAGCGATAGAGTTTACGGTAGACTGGTACAAACGCGCCCTTGTTGAAAGCGACATGTTTGACTTCTGCAAAGAACAAATCTCCGCCCATCAAAAAAAATAAATGCACAGAGTCAAAAATGTCGTCTTGGGCGCCGGAATAGCCGGGATTTCCGCCGCATACCACTTGAAAAAAAACGGGGAGAACGCAGTCGTTTACGAAAAAAGCGGCGACTGGGGGGGATTGTGTTCATACTTTATAATAAACGGATTTAGATTCGACAAATTTGTCCATTTCACTTTTACAGACGACCCATATATCAAATCTATATTCGAGAACTCCTCCCCACTTTTCGAGCACCCGCCTGTATCTAGCAATTATTACCGGGGATTCTGGTTGAAACATCCCGCCCAGAATAATCTCGCCCCGTTGCCCGCTGCTGAAAAAGTCAAAATAATTTCCGATTTCGTCAATAGGCCGCAGATTGAAATTTCAAAGATAAAGGACTATTCAGAATGGCTGAGAGTCCAGTATGGAAACTACTTTGCGGAAAATTTTCCATTTAAGTATACGCGAAAATATTGGGGGGTTGAACCAGAAATTTTAGAGACCAAGTGGGTCGGGAACAGGATGCACTCCCCTTCTCTGGACGAAATTTTAAAGGGAGCGTTTGAAGAGCAAAAAGAAAATTTCTACTATGCCAAATACATGCGCTACCCTAAAAAAGGCGGATTCAGAAGCATCTTAGACTCATGCCGGCAGTCGTTGGACATAGTTTTCAATAAAAATGTCTGCGCAGTGGACGCCGATTCTAGAAAAGTGTTTTTTTCAGACGGATCTTCAATTGTATACGATCGTTTGATTTCTTCTGTCCCTCTGCCCGAAATCGTTGCCGCGATAAAAAACGCCCCCCAAGAAATAATTTCCGCCGCAAATAGTTTGATGCACACAAGCGGATATATGGTTTCGCTTGGATTTAATAGGGCGGATGTTGCCAAGCACCTCTGGTTTTACATTTACGATGAAGACATTCCTCCCAGCAGGGTATATTCGCCCAGTTTAAAATCTCCAGACAATGCGCCTAAAAACTGCAGCTCTCTTCAGGCTGAAATATTCTTTGCCAACGATTCAGATATTCCCTCCGCCCAAGAAATATTAAACAATACAATCGAAAAGCTAGCTTCCATGGGAATTTTTAACAAAAAAGACCTATTGGTAAAAGATGTCAGGTTCGAAAAATACGCAAATGTAATATTTAATAAAGATATTTATAAAAATAGAAAGACGGTACTGGACTATTTGAACTCCGTAAATATAGAGAGCATCGGGCGTTTTGGGAAATGGGATTACATGTGGACCCATCAAGCCTTTGCCGACGGAATGAAAACGGCCCTGAAACAAAGTTAAAAACCAACTTAAAGGCTGGCTGGAAAGATTAAATTTTCATTAAAGTGCTATTTCTTCATTTCGCGGTATTTTCTTTCGTAGCGCTGTTTCATTTCGCCGAAGACAATATTCCTTAGTATCTTATATTTATAATATTTGAATTTTGATTTCTTCTTTGGCGGAGGAGGCGGCATAAGCGCGCAACGAACCGCATACTCAGACATGGATTTTAAGAATGATTCGTAAAAGGAAGTTTTTCTTGCGTAATGCCACCATTGGTCGCCAAATTCTACATTTGGTTCATTCCAAGGTTTAGGAACGGCTGCATAATGAATTATATACGGAGACAACTTGGCCTTTTCATATCCAGCCCTGCACTCCATTCCGCTTAGAGAAACGCACTTCTTTATAAAATCCGAAGTTATTGCAAAATAATTCCATGCGGGATCTATAAATTTGATTTTTCCGTCGCAAAGTTTGTTAAGCATATCCTGCTCGTATATGTACACTTTGGGTATGTTTTTTGATATGAAATCAACAATAAAATCCCTGGAATATTGCTTTCTAAACGCGGAACAATCCATTATACACACACCGGTATTTACATAATTGTACGGATTTGAAAGTTTCAGCTTGTTTGAAAGATAAGGCAGAAACTCCCCGCGCGCCCCGTTCAAATACCCCTGCATTACCGTATCCTTTACCGCGCCTAAAAGAAATCCGGATATATCAATTTCGTAAAGGAGACTTAAGTCGCGCTTGCAAATAGTGTCGGCATCCAAAACGATCACCTTTGAGTACTTCTCCAATATGTACGGAACCGTTATGCGATAGTATAAATCCGAGGTGTAGCACTCGTGAAAAACCTCCTTGTTTACGCCGCTTAAAATGTAGCTTGGATTGCAGTATCTCAAGGATATATTTTTATGGGGGGAAACAGCCTCGGAAATTCGCTTCTTTGAAAGCGGCGTTATATCGCTTATAAGTATAATAAAGTCGTAATTCTTTCCTTTGTCCATCGACTCGATGAACGACTGCATAAACACCAGGAAAACAGAAACGTAATTATTATTGAAATTTGAGACAATTGGGATGCTATTGCCGCCGAACGCGGGAATCAAAACGGCGTCGTCTTCCGTATTTTCAAAGAATGCAAGCGGAACATGCTTTATTTTCAAGGAGGTCTTTCTTTCAAGATACAATATATAAATTCCCAAAAGCCTTTCTGCAATTGTCCCCGGAGTTCTATATTGCTGCATTGTATAATGCGACATGTCTAAATTCGGTTCCAATTCGAAAAGTATTCCAAACAGCCATTCGCAATATTCCGAAAACAATCCGGATTTCATGACAAAACAATTGTAAAGATAGGAATACCTGTATTTAAACATATATTCGTCAACTATATCCGCCATTTCGGGATGCCTCTTTTTTACTATAGCCATCGCGGCATCCATGTCCTTTATATTATGGTATTCTGGACAATTCTTCATCGCCTGGTAGTTGCTTATTCCCCCGTGTTTCTTTAGGTCTATAGGCTCTATGAACACGGCGTCGTACTTTGGAATTTCGGCGAGCATTCTTTCTTCGGTCAGTCCGCATTTTTTTATGTTTTCCTCCGACAGCCTATCGAAAGATATGCATCCGTTGTTCCGCTCTTCAAACGACTTAGGCCCTTCAAGCGGATTAAATGCGAGAAAACGCCTATAATGGCAAATCCCAAAATAATCTGCCTTTTGGTTTTTCCAAGCCCAATATTGAACTGTGAGCTCGTTGAACGACATACGCTTTGCGGAAATATTGTCTCCGGTATTGTCACCCAAAGATTTTACGTTTGTTCTTTCGTCAAACACCGCTCCGCAACGGACAGGTATAAGCAAGGGATTTTCTATTTGCTTAGCGTCTAAATCTATTCTTGTCGAAACGAAAATTTTTACGTCAGTTCCTTCTTTCATGATGGCTTATGTGTGCAATATAATCGTATATTATTCGCATTATTATAAATATAAAAAGAAACCCGATATATTGCTGGGCAAAATACCGGCATAATAAAAATTATTATGTTCTACATATCTTATTGTTTTGCATATAATAGCATCGAAATATGTCCGCATGACAAATCGCGTTTGTAGCAATGCAGCTAAATGCGTCAACGCAAGATCCATCCTCCATTTTCCTTAGGAAAACAAATTTATGCGCTGTGGCAAGAAATAAAACAGTTGGAATATTGCAAATCTTACGCATATACGCGCTGATTTAACTTGTCTTGAAAGTTCTATGCGTTAGCTTGGGAAAATATGGAGATTGCATCTAAAAAAGTTTCGGTTATACTGCCCATTTATAATGTGGCGGATTATTTAGATAAATCTCTCAATTCCGTAGCCACGCAGTCTCACCGCAATCTCCAAATTATATGCGTTGTAGACGGAGCAACCGACAACTCCGCTGAAATATGCAAAAATTTTGAAAAAAACGACTCGAGATTTAAGGTAGTAATCCAGGAAAACCTAGGATGCCCCGCCGCCAGAAACAACGGGATGAAACTGGTAGAAGGAGATTATATTTGCTTCGTGGATCCCGACGACTACATAGACCGCGACTACATAAAAAACCTTTTGGAAGCCGCAGAAAAATACAATGCCGACATTGTTTGCGCAACCCTTATAAGGATAAAAAACGGCAAGAAAAAATTTAGGACGAATTTTACGGGAACGCATATTTACGAGGACAAGTCTGAAATATTTGCAGCGGCAAACTGCCCTCCTGAATACGGAGTTATAAACAAAATGTACAAAACTTCGCTCATTAAGGGCTATAATATAGTCTTTGAACGCGTTTCATGGTGCGACGACGTGCGCTTTTGCACAGAAACTCTCTGGCGCGCCGCGCGGATTGCAACCGTAGAGGGCGCAAAATATTATTACGTTAAAAGAAAAGGCAGCATAGTATCCTCGCAGCCATCGGCCATCAAGCAGCAAGAGCGCTATGCGGTAAGAAGCGCGGCAGTTAAATTTCTACTGGATCGAGGAGTAAAAATTCCAAAGGATGAAGCCTTTGTCACAAAAAGACTCTTTGAGCTTGCCGGGATTCCGCTAGCCAGAATCAGGGTAGATGTCGCAAGGCTAAGAGAAATGTATCTGCTCTTTGGAATTATTTTGGTATATGAAAAAAGAATCAACTGCCTGTAAAGTCTCGGCAATTGTTCCGGTTTACAATGTGGACAGATATTTGAAGCAATGCCTGAATTCTATTTTGCGGCAAACTTTGAAAAGTTTCGAGGCGATTTTAATAGACGACGGCTCGACAGATTCTTCACCGGAAATTTGCGACAATTACGCAAAAACAGATTCCAGAATAAAAGTGTTCCACACGCAAAATAAAGGCTACGCCGCGGCCTGCAACAAAGCCTTGGAAAGCTGTTCCGGAGATTATATCGCGCTAATCGAACCCGACGATTTTATAGACGAAAGGATGTTTGAGGATTTGTACAGGCTAGCCGAAGATTCAAACGCCGATATTGTAAAGTCAGCATTTTGGGAATTTACCGATACGCCCAAGAAACGCCGCGAAAAATTCCGCGGTTTGGATATTGGCGATTTCGGGGTTTTTAAAATTGAAAAACACCCGGAAATATTCTCCGCCCATCCAAGCATATGGTCCTGCATATACAAAAGGTCTTTTCTATTGGACAGCGGCATAACTTTTAAATCCGGGGAAATTCGCGGCTGGGAAGACAATCTGTTCCAAGTTGCAACAATGTGCGCAGCCCAAAGAATCGTTTACACTGGCAAGGCGTACTACCACTGGCGAAAAACATACCTGCTCGACTACGAAAAAATATCAAATCCGCAAATGCCGATGCTGCGTTCGATTGAAATTTGTTCTTTCTTAAAGTCAAAAGGCGTAAACAATCCGGATATACTAGCCTGTTTGCTGAGGAGATCCATAGTGTATCTAAAACTGTCTTACGAATCTGCTTCATTTGCGGATCTGCCGGCTGTTTTTAGGCTCACACAAAGTTGGTGCGATGCCGCGCAAATTTCAACGGCGTCGAAAAGCGTTTTTTTCAAAAATACTTTTCGCCTATTCGCCGCCAAAAGATTCCCTCCTGCCCTATACGTTTATTTTAAAATAAAACTCTTCATAAAAAAAATTTCCAAGAGATTGGGACTAGGTTAAAATTAGGTTGAACATAAACGGGGTTTGCTGTTAATCTTGCCTCACAATAAAATATATGCGCTTTTTTTAAACAAATTTACACGCGCGCCAAAATCTCCATGAAAAAACTGTTCAAATTTTATGTCTATGTAAAGCCGTGCATATTCCATCTCGTTGCGGCTGTAATCTGCGGGGCTATATTCGGCGCCTGCAGCGGCTTTGGAATGCCCGTTATTTTTGACAAGGTATTGCGCCAAATATTTATGGACCAAGGAGGCGCGCCACATTCGGTGGAATATATTTTAATGATTGCCTCCATGCTTCCAGCCATATTTGGCCTCAGGGCGATTTTCGGATATTTGAGCGGATATCTAATGACCTTCACTTCGCTCGAAATCCTGCGGAGATTAAAGCAGGACATTTTCGACAAAATCCAGGGATACCCTATTGCATTCTTTGAAAAATTCAACACGGGGGACCTTTTGACCCGTCTCACAAACGACACCGCCGCCGTGCAAACAGTATTGCTCTCTTTTTCCGCCGAAATTTTCCGCCAACCGCTTCAAGTTGTCGGAGCCTTGGCGTTTTTATTTTATCTGTGCTACACAAAGGGGCAAGTCGCAATATTGCTCGTGTTTTTTGCTGCAGTTCCGTTTTGCATCCTGCCCGTGCAGATGATCCGCAAGAAGTTCAAATTATTTGCCAGCAAAGCGCAATCCGGACTTAGCGAAATGGCGCAAACATTCGCCGAAAACATCGACGCGGTCCATGAAGTGAGGGTTTTCAACCTGCAAGACGCGCAAAAACAGAAATTCGACAAGATAAACCGAGACGTAAAATGGTTTTCGCTCAACATAGCCAGATACGAACTAATGCAGCAGCCGTTTATGGAGTTTTTAGCGGCGACTATGGTTTCAATAACCTTTGTCTATGCGTATTTTACAAAGATAGATTTCCCGACTTTTTCCGCTATAGGAATCGCCCTCTATTTTACAATAGACCCTATAAAGCGGATAGTTAGAATGTCAACGGACTTCGTGAAAATTATGCCGTTAGTTGACCGAATATGCGACATTCTGGATTATACTTCAACCGTTCCCGAGTCTAAAAATCCTGTAAAACTTCCCAAAATAAAGGGCGAAATTTCCTTTGAGAACGTGAACTTTTCGTATAATGAAAAGATTGTACTAAAAGACGCCAACATAAAAATACCGGCCGGGACAAGCTGCGCTTTGGTGGGCGCAAGCGGAGCCGGCAAAAGCACATTCGCAAAGCTTGCAATGCGCCTTTACGATCCAATAAGCGGCTCTGTAAAAATAGACGGTATTGATTTGCGCGATATAAAAATAAGCGATTTCATGGAAAATCTCGGCAGCGTTCCGCAATATCCGGTGCTTTTTGACGATACAGTATATAACAATATTCTAATCGCGCGCCCAAACGCCACAAAAGATGAAATAGAAGCCGCAGCAAAAATGGCTTACGCCCACGATTTTATCTTGGAGCTTGACGACGGATACAATACCGTAGTCGGGGAACGCGGAGACAGGCTGTCCGGAGGGCAAAAACAGAGAATTGCCTTGGCGCGCGTTTTTCTGAAGAATCCTCCGTTCCTAGTCCTCGACGAGGCAACGTCCGCTCTCGACGTAAACAGCGAAGCGTTTATACAGAAAGCTGTGGACGAATTGATGAAAAACAGGACAATGCTTATTATAGCCCACAGATTCAGCACCATAAAAAATGTCCAAAAAATAATAGTTTTTGACGACGGCAAGATAATAGACTTCGGAACGCACCGGGAACTTATGGAGCGTTGCCCCCTGTACGCGCACCTGTATGAAAAGCAGACTTCTAAAATAGACGAAAAACATGAAGGATGAAAATTTGGTTATAGGAGCTGGGTTTGCCGGAGCAACGCTTGCCCGAATACTCGCCGACTCCGGCGAAAAAGTCCTTGTTGTGGACAAGCGATGCCACATCGGCGGGATCTCCTACGATTATAAGGATGAAAACGGCATAACTGTACACAAATACGGCTCCCATATTTTTCATACGCAGTCGCCTAAAGTTTGGAATTTCTTGCGCAGGTTCGGGGATTTTAACACTTATATGCACCGCGTGCACGCCATAATTGACGGCATAGAAACACATATACCATTTAATCTGGATACTATCGGAGATATTTTTCCAAACTCCCTTGCAAACAGAATACAGGAAAAACTCATATCAAATTACGCCTACAATTCAAAGATTCCGATTATGGAATTCCTTAGGCAGAACGACAGGGATTTGCGTTTTTTAGCGGACTTTATTTATGAAAAAGTATTTTTTGGATACAGCATGAAGCAATGGGGGAAATCCCCAGAACAATTAGACTTGTCTGTATCTTCGCGAATTCCAGTTGTAGTGGGAAGAGACCCACGCTACTTCACAGACAAATACCAGGGAATTCCAATATCTGGATATGCGCGCCTAGTAGAAAACATGCTGGATTCTCCGAATATAAAACTGCTCATTAACACCGACGCACTTGCGGTTGTTTCTCCTAGCAGCTGCGAAAATTTTAAAAGGGTGCTTTGCACTGGGCCGATAGACGAATTTTTCGGATATAAGTACGGGCCCCTCCCCTACCGAAGCCTGCGATTTGACACACAATCTTTGGACGTAGAATACTACCAAAAAAACAGCGTAGTCAATTATCCGTGCAATTACGATTTTACGCGTATCCACGAGTTTAAATACTATCTAGACGAGAAATCGCCAAAAACAGTGATTTGCCGCGAATATCCTGAGAAATTTGAGATGGGAAAGAACGAAAGGCTATATCCCGAAATATCCCCGGATACACTTTCTTTGTACAATAAATATGCGCGACTGGCATCTGAAACCTCCAAAAATCTTTTCTTTTTGGGACGCCTTGGCAATTATAAGTATTTGGATATGGACAAATCAGTAGAACAAGCTATGGAATTTCTTGAAAAAATTGTATGATTATATAAATATTGCCATATGTTAATAAAATTTGCATGCGCCAATATGAGCGCAACATCAGGCAGCTTAGATAGTTGCAGCGCAATTTAATTTATTTTTGACAATCACACATTCGCAAGCTTTCTATGAAATCCGCCAATGCCTATAAAGTCACGATGAAAGAAATAGCCGATATGGCTGGAATGTCGGTCATGACCGTTTCTCGGGTTTTGGCAGGAAAAGAATGCTGCTCTAATAAGACCAAGGAAAAAATCACAAAAATTGCAAAGAAATGCGGGTATGTGCCAAATATGCTTGGGCGGTCGCTTGTAATGAACCGTTTCAACACCATAGGCGTAGTGATTCCAAATATAGTCCACGCATTTTTTCCCATAATAGTAAACGCCATAGAGGACGCCCTTTCTCCGTACGGATTCAACACGTTCCTATGTTGTTCCCACGACAACCCTGAAATAGAGGCAAAAAAAGTCAGGACGCTTCTAGAATACAGGGTCGCGGGAATAATAATGATGCCTTCGCTTCGTTCAGAACTATCTAAAAAAACAGCAGAACTTGTCTTAAATAGCGGAGTTCCACTAATGCTGGTTGACAGGACAATAAAAGGGATAAAAACCGACACAATATCCTGGGAAAGCGAAAACGCGATAGAAGAAATAGTGGACGACCTTTACAAAAAAGGATGCAGAAAGTTTGTTTATATTTGCGGGGATAAATCAGAATGGAAATCTCGCGGAAGAACCCGTGGATTTATAGAGTCGCTAAAAAGAAGAAAGCTTTCTCCCCAAGCGATGCTTTTTTGCCCGCAAAAAGGAGACATTGAAACTTCCCTAAAGAACTTTTGCCGCAACGCAAAAAACCGTCCAGACGCTTTCTGCTGCGCAGCAGATACATTTATAGACGAAACCCTCTCCGCGTTAAACGATCTCAATATATCAGTTCCCCAAGATGCCGCATTAACCGGGTTTGGAGGAATAATAAATTCAGTGAATTCCCGAATAAAAATAACAACAGTAAAGCAGGATGCAGACCTCATGGGAAGCGAAGCTGCGCGCATAATAATGAAAAGGGTTTTGGGGAACGCCCCGGCGGAACTTACGAAACAATTTGTAAAAATGACGATACCGTTAAAAGTAGAACACAACGAATCTTCAGATTACCGCCCCAATGTTCGCCGGAAGCATTTGGCATAGTCCATTGCGCACTACGGCATAAATGGAGGATAAATACGAATATAAAAATCCAGTTCCTTTAAAGCCGTTGCCGCCCGTTGCCGCGCCATCAAAATATCGCGCATGTCTTTTACAACGCAATCCTGCTGGCTTTTTACAAGTTTTATTTATACTGGGTTTTCCAGTTGAAACTTTATTGTATTGAATTTCCAAAGTTTTGAAGACAAAAAACTTTGACCGCATTTCTTAAATGTGAAAACATACCGCAAAATGCGAAAAATTCCACTAGACAGCCCAAAATTCCGCACCATCGAGAATATCAATATCAACCTCCATGGAAATGCCTGTGGGGTAAAATTCTGGAATTCCCAAGCCGAACGCTTTTCTAAGCGCCCCCAATTGCGCTGGGGAAATGACTGGGTTTTAAAACTTGTATCAAAATTCGAAGTAGTTTCAAATTCTTCCAGAATATTGGAGATAGGCTGCGGCGCCGGAAACTATTTAAGCGCGCTCGCCCCTATGTGCCGCGAAATAGTAGGATGCGACTTTTCCGATAAAATGATCTTTTACGCCCAAAAAAACGCCGAGCGGGCCGGATGCAAAAACGCAAGTTTTATAGCCGCAGACTGGAGAGAAATTTCGCCAGAGCAACTTGGCGGGCCGCGCGCCTTCGACGTGTCTTTTTCACACATGTCTGCGGCAGCATCCAAAGGCGAAGGTTTCGATAAAATGCTTGAACTGACAAACGACTGGCTTGTCTGGGTCCAGCCTTTCTCAAGAAAAGACTCTATTTTGGACCTACTGCGCGTCGATGTTTTAAACCGCGCAACACCTAATCTTCAAGATAATTTTAGTTACGCATTCAAAACTTTGTCAGACTTGGGAATACCTCCAAATTTGGAATTCAGAACCTCACTTAGAACCGATTCGTTTAATCTAGATTGCGGCGCCCGATTTTATATTGGCAGGCTTTCCATCGAAAAGCCGCTTTCCCAAAAAGAAAAATCCAAAATACGCGCATGCCTAAAAAGCATAGCAAAAGACGGGAAAACGGAAAGCCGCCTGGAGACAATATTGTGCGCCATGGTATGGAGCAGAAATGGGAAACATTCTATAAAAATCTAAATATGAAGTGCAGCGAAAAAAATATAATCGAAAAAGCTGAAAAATTCCACGGACACCGCTGCGGCGGCCTGGCAATAGGAATAAAAGTATGCCAGGCTCTCGCGGAGATGTGGGGTATAAACATATCAATCTCAAATCCAAACAGCACTCTTACTGAAAAAATCGTGTGCCTTGCCGAAAACGATTCTTGTAGCGTCGACGCCATACAAAGCATTTTGGGATGTACCATCGGAAGCGGAACTCTAACAATAAAAAACTGCGGCAAGCAGGCGTTTAATTTCTTTGACAGAGAAAGCGGAAAATCGGTTCGGATATATTTTTGCGCCGATGTAGAAGAAATCCCAAGAAGCTCCAGAGCCGATTTTATTTTGTCTAAATCTCCCGGAGAACTATTCACTTTTTCGGCGCCAAATTTTCAAATGCCGAAAAAAGCCTCGATTTCGAAAAACGCTGTTTGCGAAATATGCAAGGAACGCGTTTCAGAATCAAAAGCCGTAATAAAAGAAGGTTTGGCGTTCTGCCGGCAATGTTATGAAAAATCTATTTCAGAAGGAGTTTAAATGACCCCCTACGCAAAGATCATTGCGCATACCTTGCCCGCGCTTGCTGTGTTTTTAGTTCTCGGACTGCTCGGTTGCGGAAAACCATCAAATGCGGGAAATAATCCTCCTAAAAGAGTTATCGTCGATTCTGACGGAAGGCATGTAGAAATTCCCGTAGATGTCAGACGCGTCGTGTGCATAGGGCCGGGCGCATTGAGGTATGCGGTTTATGCAGACGGCGTAAAGAAAATAGCTGGAGTTGAATTTGGGGAAGGATTAGACAACCCAGCCAAATGTTTTAGCTACGCATATAGAAGCATATTTTCAAAACTTCCAATAATAGGCAGAAACGGAACTCCAAACGAAGAGGCTATAGTAGTTTTATCGCCCGATGTTATAATAACAACAAATTCTCCGGAATCCGCAAACGCTATGCAGCTAAAGACAGGCATTCCCGCCGTAACCATTCCAATTCCAGAAAGCGCTTTTGACGACGATGCCCGTTCCGCCTTAAGAATAGTCGGAGAAGTCCTGGGTACGCAAGACAGATGCCTCCGACTTTGGGAGTATATAAAAAGCCTGGAAGCTGATTTGAAAAGCCGAACCAGCTTCGGAGATTCTTACGCTCGCCCCAATGCATACATAGGAGGCGTATCATTTAGGGGCGCCCACGGATTGGAGGGAACTCAGAGCCAATATCCTCCATTTGAAGCGGTAGGCGCAAATAATCTGGCGGATTCAATCGGGATTCAAGGAGCGTTCGACGTTGACATCGAACAAATTATTAAATGGGATCCGCAGTATATATTCCTTGAAATAAACAATATCGCCTTAATTGAGGGCCTCCTGGAAAAGCGTCCCGAAATCTTGGAAACTCTTTCGGCTGTGCGCGAAGACAGAGTATATTCTAATGTGGCATTTAGGTTTTCTGCCACAAATACGGAGATGGCTATCGCAAACGCTTATTACGTGGGAAAGGTGCTGTACCCAGAAAAATTTTCCGACATCGACATAGAAAAAAAGACCGACGAAATCACGAAGGAATTCTTGGGAATCCCACTCTATTCGCATTTGAAAAAATCGGGATGCGAATTTAAAAAAATAAACTTAAAAAAATTTCTTAAATGAAATTGAAACTTTCCAAAAAATTGCCGGAAAAAAGAACCGCTGCCATAGCGGCAATGTTTTGCGCCCTTTGCATATGCTTTGCCGCGTCTATAAGTGTTGGGGGCGCAGATATGGGAATTGTTGAAACTTTAAAAGCCGCGCTCGGGTTTGGCGACGCACGCAGCGTGCTTATAACGAGGGAGATACGCCTTCCAAGAGTGGCAACCGCGCTTTTCGGAGGAATGGGGCTTGCCGTCACAGGATGCGTCCTTCAGTGCGTGCTGAGAAATCCGCTGGCTTCGGCATCGACTCTTGGAATATCCCAAGGAGCCGCTTTTGGGGCGGCTTTTGCAATAATAGTTCTTGGGGCGGGTTCTTTTGCAGGGTCATCCATTTTGTCCGGATTTTCCAATCCGCTGACGGTGGCTGTTTGCGCTTTTATAGGAAGCTCAATTTCCGCGGTGTCGATTTTATTTCTTTCTAAAGCGCGGCGATCTAGTCCGGAAAGCATGATTTTATGCGGGGTGGCACTAAGCGCAATGTTTGCAGGAGCAACTGCGCTAATACAGTATTTCGGGGATGAAATTGACGTGGCATCGGTGGTCTTTTGGACTTTCGGAGATCTAGGCAGGGCGTCAAAAATAGGAGCATTCGCCATTTCGATGCTTTCTATGGCGGCTTTAGCTGTATGCCTTCTCCAAAGATGGAACTTAAACGCGCTGGAGTACGGCGACGACACAGCTTTAAGTTTGGGGGTTAAAGCAGCAAGGTTCAGAACATTTATGCTCTTGCTATGCACGCTTGTCGCAGCGGTTACAGTATCCTTTGTTGGGATAATAAATTTTGTAGGGCTTATAGCCCCGCACATTGCAAGAAGGCTCGTTGGAAACGCATATGCATACCTTCTTCCGGCATCCGCAATTATGGGAGCGGTTCTACTGCTCTTGGGGGATATCGCGGCGCGCACCTTGGCAGCCCCCATTGTATTGCCGATTGGCGCATTGACTTCAATTCTAGGAGCTCCGATATTTTTATATCTGCTGGTTTACGGAGGAAGAGCAAGATGATAAGGGCGGAAAATATCGGATTTAAATACAAGTGCGGAAGGGTTGTTTTAAGCGAAATAAACTTCTCCTTAAATGACGGAGAAATTGCGGCTATATTGGGAAACAACGGAGCGGGAAAAAGCACTTTGCTAAAATGCCTTTTAGGAATTCTCCCATGCAAGACGGGAACGGTTTACATCGATAATTCAGACATATCAAAAATGACGCCGCTTGAAATATCACGTTGTGCGGCTTTCGTTCCCCAAAAGGAAAACGCACCCAGAATAGGAGTATATGAAAGCGTTCTTCTGGGCAGGAAGCCCCATATGCGCTTCGGGCCTTCCCTGCAAGACAAGGAAATAGCCGAACAAATCATTGAGAGAATGGGATTAAGCCAAATGCGCGGCAGAAATGCATGCGACCTGAGCGGCGGAGAATTTCAGAAAATAATGATTGCAAGGGCGATTTGCCAGCAGCCGAAAATTTTACTGCTGGACGAACCGACAAGCAATCTCGATTTAAGAAACCAGCACGACACTCTTTCAATGGTGTCTGAAATAGCAAAAGAGAAAGGAATTTCCGTGCTAATGGCAATCCACGACATTAATTTGGCGGTTCGGTATTGCGATAAATTTTTGACGCTAAAAAATGGGCGGCTTCACTCATGCGGAGGTATAGAAACCCTCACAAAAGAGTGCCTTGAGGAAGTTTACGGAATTTCAGTGAAACTCGCCAACATAAATGGCAGAACCGTTGCCATTGCAGACAAAGGGTAGAAAAATTCCCTGTACCCCCCCCGACAAAAGATGCATCACCCCATGATACTGCTGCTGGCTTTTTAGTAAAACATTATAAAAATGCCATATCTGCATTTATGCGCCTAAATTCCGCGTTGAACTTAATTTAGGCCAAGTAAAAATACTTGCAGAAACCAGCGCGCCTATTGGATGGGCAAACTTTGCCGTGCGCAAGTCAAACAAAACATTTGCTTTGCCGCGCGTCCGGTTAAACCGAGTTTAATTGGCTTCAACCACACTGTTTTTGTCCAGCCATTCGAAATACATAGAGTCAGCCTCACGCGCGCCTACTTTTCCGTTTAGAGAAAAATCCGAAGGCAGAATTTTCAAATCTTTCAATTTCTTTATATACCCCGGCGTAGGCCTAAAGTTAAGGGAATCGCAAAACGGAGACTTTTCTTTTAGAACCTCGGAAGCCGCAGTTATCGCCGAAAGAATCGCCGCGTAATTTTTATCAGATTTGTCCTTAAATATTATAGGATGCGATTTTTTATCCGCTCCTTCCGCAGTGCCGCCTGCGGATTTTGCTAGTGGAATAGTCAGAATTAAAGACTTTTCAGGCTCGCTAAAATTGTATAGCAGATCCGAAATTATTTTAGATTCTTTTAATTTTCCGCTGCTGTCCGAATATTTAATTTTTTCTACTGCGGGGTTTTCGAAAGCTGTCCTGTAATCGAAAATCGTCTCTCCGTAGTTTTGTTTAGGCTCAAAGGGCCTGCGCGGGATAGCCGAGCCGTTTGCATGGCACTTTCCGCATGTGTTTTCAACAGCATCTAAAGCGGCTTTATTTTCCGGATTTTCGTCCTCAAGCCTTATGGCTCCGCCTTGCAGATAGGTATGCAAAAATCCCGTGTTCAAAGCGGCATAGAAGCCAACTTGCATTGCCCCGGTATCAAGCCACCGCTTGAGAGTTTCAATCTCTTTTTCCGAAGGCTCTGCGCCGCAATGGGATTTTTTAAATTTCTCCAATATCAGACTCGATCCCGATCCGAATGCATATGGCGGCATGTCTCCAAATTCGTTTCTTCCAGTACACATTTGCCCGCACTCGTCTAAGGCTATGTAAGAATGTATAAAATTAGCCCCCAAGCCTCCGTCCAACAAGATTCCAGCCGAATGCGTTTTATAATCGTGGCATTTTATACAGTATTTATCCAACAAAGGCTGTATTTGCGTGCGGTAATCGATTGGAGATTCAATGTCTAAAGGCTTTATTTTTGAGAGCTTTGCGTAAGCCATAGGATTGTTTTTTTTGGGAAGCGGAGCTTCTGTTCTAAACTCGTGGCAGCCTATGCAACTTGTGTTTGACCCCGGTGCAAAGCTTACAAAACTCTGCATGCGCTTTACGGCGTTAGAGTTCTTGTCCAAAGCCACAAAGGCAAGCGCCCTTTGCGACGGAACCTCGAAAAATGCCGACCCGTCCGGCTCCACAGGAACAGTTCCGAGAATGCGCTCCAAAGCAAAACCTCCCAGCCGATTCAAAGGATTTGAGCCTCCATTATAATGGACGGGAGTTGGAAGAACCTGCAAAACTAAAAGTTTTTCTATCGTTCCCCTTTCTACGCCCTCCATATTTCTTCCGTGATATACATCCTGCAAAAAAACGGTCGCAGTTTTCTTTTCTATATCAGAAAAATCTGGGCGGACAACCGACGGAACATGCGGTTTCAAAGGCATTGCGCCTTGCATTATGACTCTGCAAGCACGCGGAATCTTGTCGTGCCCGTTTTTCCATCCGACAACACTCATTCTTACGGTCTTATCCGTTTTGAATATTTCATCCGGCAAACGCCCTACTATTTTATACTGCCCGTCTTTGTTAAATATAATAATATTGCGCTTGTCGGAAGCCATCACATAACCGTTCCCCAATGGCTGGGGACGGTTTAGCGACATTCCGATATCGCCGCTTATAAATTCCAATGCGTATGGGTTGCTGGGATCAAAAGGCTGCACAAGCTTGGCTATTTCCCCCATGTGGTCCCGCCCGCTATGCCCCCAGTTTAGAGTGAAAACCACACCGTTTTCGTCGGGAATAGGCGCGGGGGAAATAAATAAATGGCCCGGCTTGTTATTGCCGAAATAAACGGTGTCGCCGCTTCCGTCGGGATTCATAACCCAAAGATGGTGGAACGCAAGTTGGTTGCGCTGGTTGTAATCCCAGCGCATATATATTATTCTGCCGTCGGGAAGAATATTTGGAGTGCTGTCAACGTCAGGATTTTGAGATAGGACGGCGATTTTATTTTCCTGCCTGTACCATCTATGTATGTCCGTCACAGGCATAAAGAAACATTGCACTGTTTTACCAAGGCGGGTCGAAGCAAAAATTATATCTCCGTTTGGCAAATATGCCGGTTCTATGTCGTCGACTCCGTCGCGGGCAATCGGAAGCTTAACAAGATTGCCTCCGTCAGAGTCTATTTCATATAGATGGAAAGTATCGCTTTTGCCCTTGCGGTAGGAAAATAAAATTTTCTTGCCGTCAAAACTCATAGTATGGTCGCGCACACAGCCGTCGGGATCGTCTATCAAATATTTAATTTCGCCGGTTCTAAGGTTGTAAACAGCCAATTTTCCACCGAGTCGGCTAAACATTTCGCAGTCAAAGCGCGCGTCTATTTGGGGAATTCCTGTCTTTACCCAGCATGTCCTTCCGATATTTGAATACCAGTGGTAGTCCCTTCCCTCTCCGCGAGTGGAAAAAACGACAAGTTCCGTTCCCATCGCCTTTATCGCACCGTCCAATATGGCTTCGCGCGAATCTTCTATATAAGGGGCTTTAGGAGAATCCGAAAGTTCCAGATAGTCGTAAGTGAACCAAGACGGACTTTTTTTGCAATCCGCAACCACTTCCAAAGTATTTTCTCCATCGCGCTTAAGCAGTTCGGTGGGAATTTTAAATGTCAAGGAATGCGGAACCCCTTTGCCTTGCGGCCGATAAGCCAAAGTTCCGCCAAAACCAACGTTTAAATTGACATTTTTCAGTTCGCCAATCTCCTTTGAATTGAGAACCAACTTTATCCCTATTGGCGCCGCCGCAGACATGTCGGAAATTCCGATTCTAAAAAAAACGTCTTTCGAAAGTTCTTTAGGAGTCTTAAATTTAACAGAAATTGCTGTTTTTTTGACATCCCAGCCTCTTATTATATGTATAAAAGGAAATTCTTTTTCCGATGACTTTCCTATTTCAAAAACAATGGGTTTTGAATAAAAATCTTTTAGATTGTCTATATCCCTAAACGCCCTTCCTTTTTCCGACGCGTCCCCTTTCAAATGCGAACGTTGGTAATAGTAGCGCGAATCGGCAAGATTAGAAAAAGTTCTAAACTCGCTCGACATTGCATCAGGTTTGCCTATTCTAAAGTATTCCTTGCCGGCCGCAGCATTAAGCGACAACATTACAATAAATAATCCCCAAAATATCTTTGCCATATACGAACCCAAAAATAGATAGAATTTCCCAAAAAATACAACATTAATATAGGTTTTACAACAAAAAATCGCCGCAGATAAATTGCGGCGATTTTTTTATTTATAAAAGTTTTGCCTTATATTAAAAATAAATTCCTGCTTGAATGGAAACGACATGCGCGTGTCCGACATAATACCCGTTCAGCGAGTTTGTAGGGCCTCCTGCAGTATGTATTTCCGGATCATCCAAGAAATATATATAAGTATATCCTACATCTATATTTATATCAGCCGTGCGATATCCCAAACCGCATGAAAGCCAGAGACGGTCAGTACAAGGAATGCGCGCCGAACGAAATTCCGCCGAACGAATCGGAGACTCGTCCCATGCAGCCCCCCAACGAAATACAAAATTTTTAGAAAAGGCAGGATTGTAATTAAAGCCGAGCGCAACGCGGGAAGTGTTTTTCCAATTTTCATTTACGGGATTGCCAACCGACGCACCTGTATCGCCGTTTTTAATGTCTAGAACACTAAAGCTGCTCCAACCAGTCCACGCATAATCGGCCATGACTGCAAATCTATGCAGCGGTCCCCAAAGGCGCTGGTAGAATCCGACATTGAATGTTTGCGGGAGTGTAATATCGCAATCTATCGGATTTGTGATTGAACCGTTAACTTTTTGGTTTCCGCTTAAGGAATGCGCAACTTCACTGCGCCAGCCGAAACCTATTCTTCCGTTTTCGGCATATTCTATTGTCATGCCTACGTTTGCGCCGCCGCTCAAACTGCTTCCCGAAAGGTTAACTAAAGCGTCGGTTATATAAGTTCCACCGACATAAATGGGAGCTGCCTGTGTAAGTTGCGCATGCATCCATTGCAGCGATCCGCCCGCGCTAAAAGAAAGCCAATCAACGGGTTTGTACACAATGCTTGGATTAAAGTCCAAAGTCATCAAATCGGAATTTAAAGCGTGATATCGGCCAATCCAACCATTTGCGTAGTCCGTCTCAAGCCCGTAAGTCGAAGTTCCCGACATGGTGACATACAATTCTTCAGTAAACTTGTGAATCATGTAGAAATTCGGGACATATGCAACTTCTCCGGCATTGCCGCCTTCGTTGGTGCCCAAATTCGGTGATGAATCAGTATTTCTGAATTCAAACGACGGAATTACAAACGTTATTGCTGAATCGATTTTTGTTTCGCCCGGCCTCATATCTTGAAAAGCCGAAGCGGAAGGATTCCAAAACGCAGCCGACGCATCTCCCGCCGCGTTTGCAGTGGCTCCGGCAAGCGCCGTCCCCAAGTTTGCGGCGCCCTGTTCCAGTACCTGAAATCCCGCGCCAAACGCCCAATGCGCGCACAACATAGCGCACAATGCGATTGTTTTCTTATCCATAATAGCTAGATGTTGAGTGTTGAGATTTCTTACAACAAAAAGAAATCGCATCATATCTTGTTTACATCTAACAAAAAGGAAAGCTTTTTTTTAGCATTTTTTGGGGATTGCTCGCCGAAGAAGAAACAATTTTCAGCAAAAACCTTGAAACCGTTCTTTGCAGAGTATTTGTCTGAAATACGGTTTAATTCCCCCCTAAAGGCAAAATGCACCTTTATGCCCGCAAACTCGCTCAGAAAGGTTTGCAGCCGCCTCCGACGCATACTCAAAAGTCTTTCCGCAGCATATGTTCCATACAAACGCCGCCGTAAAGGAATCTCCCGCACCTACTGTGTCAACTATTTTTATGGGATGCCCCTCCCGCCTTACAAATCTCCCTGAATCTTCATAAATAATCGAACCGTTTTTCCCCAGAGTCAAAAGCAAATACTTTATTTTTAGCATACCCATTAGCTTTCTTGCCGTTTCCTCGTGCGAATCCGCCGGCGATAAACCGTATAGTCCGGCTATCAGCGGAAATTCATCTTCATTCATTTTTACAATATCGGCAATTTTCATAGACTCGTCTATAATCTCGCGCGAATAAAAGTTTTGGCGAATATTCGCGTCAAAAACGGTTATTGCGTCGGGCGGAAGCTTGGAAATTATCTTCCGCAAAGACGACCTGTTGCTATCTGTCCGCTGCGCCAACGAACCGAAGACAAAAACGCCAGATTTTTCCGCCAAATCCATATCGTCGGCAGATAATTGTATATTGTCCCATGCCGCCGGGGAGCATATATTATAGCAAGGCAACCCGGCCTCATTCTCAGAGACTATTACTCTTCCCGTTGGAAGATCGCGGGAGATTTTTACCGATCCGGATTGTATCCCGCAACTATTTATAACCTTTAAGGCTTCCGCGCCCAATCCGTCGTCGCCTACTGCGCTTATAATACGCGAATCTCCCCCAAGCTTGCTTATGTAGTATGCGAAATTTAAAGGAGCTCCTCCCAATTTTTTCTCTTCCGAGAAAATATCCCAAACAATTTCCCCAAAAGATAAAACGGCTCTGCCATAAAGATGCTTCATTTTTTCACCTTTCCCGCAATGCGGTTTTTATTATGTTGGCGGCAAGCATAAATGTTTCGGCTTATAATGCCAATAATCCCAAGCGCTTTGAATTTTAAAATCTAGGAATGAAAAGCCGCCAATAAAAGACATTCTACATATTGTTAAAGAGAATCAACACGTACAGCTGCGCTATACAGACGTCATCGCTAAGAAACGGGGCGTCCGCATTCGAACGCCCCACCGAAAAAAACGTTTATCAGAGAGAATCTCCGAAATCCTCCCTAAACTTTGCCATTAGTTTTTCAGGCCAGTCGGAAACAGGCCCAAGCCTTCCATCGAAGAACCTTAAAATCGGAGGCTCCTCTACAAACTTTAGCCCGCCTACTAAATCCCTATTCTTGTAAAGCCAGTTTAATCTGTCCTCCACATACTTTACCTGTGAAAGCGTAAATACCCTGCGCGGCATAGCCAACCTAAGCAGCTCCACATCGGCAAGAATATCGTTTCCGTTTTCATCCCTTATACTGGAAATAGTTCCGCGCTCCATTCCGCGAACCCCGGATATTAAATAAAACGCCGCGGCAAGAGCTCCCGCCGGATATTGCGCCTGCGGAACATGCGGCAAAAACCCCATTGCATCGACATGGCATCCAAGCCCTCCGGGAGGAGTCACCACGGGAATGCCGTGCGATTCCAACGCGTTCACCAAATATTCGATAAAAGACGGACTCTGGGATATAACGGTGTCGTCTAAAGTTTCTCTCAGCCCAACTGCCATCGCCTCGATTTCGCGCACAGAAATACCCCCGTAAGTAAAGAACCCCTCGTACACGGGAATAAGATGTTTCATCTTTTTCAAGAGCGCCTCGCTATTTGTGGCAATTCCTCCGCCCCTTGACGACGATACCTTGCGGGCTGAAAAATACACGATATCCGAAAGGTCGCACATTGTCCTCAATATTTTTGCAATGGACGCATTCTTAAATTCCGGCTCGCGCTTTTTTATAAAATACGCGTTTTCGCCTATCAAGCTAGCGTCGAGAACAAGAATCAAACCGTTTTTATCTGCGACCATTCTAACCTCGCGCATATTTTCGATTGAGAACGGCTGGCCGCCTATAAGGTTAGTGGACGCCTCCATTCGTATGAACGGAATCTTGTCTGCGCCGTTTTCAGCTATTATCTTTTCAAGTTTTGAAATGTCTATGTTGCCTTTAAAAGGATTCTGGCTTTTTATTTGAACGGCGTCGTCGTGAAGTATTTCCATAACCTTACCGCCGTTCAGCATTATGTGCGCTAGCGTGGTTGTAAAGTGATAGTTCATCGGAATAATTGAATTCTCTCCGATAAACGCCTTTGCTAAAATATTTTCGCAAGCCCTTCCCTGGTGCGCGGGCAAAACATATTTCTTTCCGAAAACTTCATTGACCGCCTCCCTGAACCTGTCGAAACTTTGAGAACCGGCGTAAGCATCGTCAGCGCGGTTCATTGCAGCCACTTGTTCGTCGCTCATGGCGTTGGTTCCTGAATCGGTAAGCATATCTAGAAAGACATCTCTGGTAGAAAGTTGAAAAGTGTTGAATCCGGCGTCTTTTATAGCCTGTAGGCGGCGTTCAATCGGAACCAAGTGCAGTTTCTGAACAACCCTGACTTTGTGGAGTTCAAGCGGAATGTTTTCGCCGCTTGCAAACTTTACAAACGGAGTTGGATTTTCTTTATTCATATCGTGTTATTATTGTCGTTTTAATGGTTATTGGCAATAAGTGCCTAGAGTAATAGAATTAAGCTTAAAGCATAAGCAATAGAGCGTCAAGCAGGTAATGACAAAAGACGCCATTTTGCAGACGTCAAATTTAATCCAGAGCAAGTTAACCGATTCAAATTGGCTCTTTCAGGCAAAAGAGGCATTGCATTATGAAAAGCATTAATAAAAAAATATTTCTGCCCTATTAAGCCTCTTTCCTAATTTATTACATCTTAATTCTTTTCAATCCGGCAAAAGTTTTTGTGAAATCCGAACCAAAATCGGTGGTAATTCCGTCTACGCCCAAATTCATTAACCGCATAAATTCCTCCCTGGAATTAACCGTCCATACATAGAATTTCATTCCGGATTTTTTGACCTCGTACACGTAATCGGCGCCTATAAGGCCGCTGTTGCCTATGTTGACCCCCATGGCGCCAATTTCCCTGCACTTTTTTACGGCTTCGTCCGAAGTTGGAATATATTTGCCGTTTTCAAATCTTACGCTGTAAAGCCAAAGGCTTTTGTATCCTTTATATTTAGAGTTAAAGTCTTTTATTGCATTGGCGTCAAAGGATATCAACAGAATTTGTTCTTTCTTAAGCCCAGCCGCCTTGCGGGCATCGTCTACTTTTTTTGCATATGCCTGAGAATACGATTTCATCTCCAATACCAAAGTCCCGTCTGCAGGAACGGTTGCCATAATTTGGTCCAAAGTGGGAATCCTTACTGTCTGAAACTTGCCTCCCCATTTTTTGTTGTTGGCCAAATTTAATGTTTTCAAGTCTTCCTCCGTCAATTGGGCGATTTCTTTTTCGCAGCCGGCCAAAGATTTAAGCTCCCATTTGCCGTGTATGCAAACCATACCGGCAGGAGTTTCATAAATGTCGCATTCTACAAATTTTAATCCATTTTTCCATGCTATGCAGGCGGCTTCAATAGAATTTTCCGGGGCAAACTTATTGTCGCCGCGATGGGCTATAATAACTGGTTGCGAATAAGCGCATGCGGAACATATAAACATAAACAAAACCAACAATTTCCTTTTCATAATAAAACTTGCATCTACTTGTTTATAAGCCAAATATTGCGATATTCCACGGGATTGCCGTGATATTGGAGGCTAATCGGCATATTTCCCTTTGGATGCTTGTAATTTTCACCGCGTTTTGGCGTCAATCTAGTATCGTAGTAAACGGGTTCATTATCGTGTATGCGCACTCCGTTTTGATAGACAGTCATGCGCGGATAATCAACCATTCTTTCGCCCATCCATTTTGCGGGAGTAAACTCTATATCGTACGTTTGCCAAGCTTCCGGCTCAAGGCATGCGTTTACTTTCGGAGGATGTATCCTGTATATGGAACCGCATTCCATCCAATTGCCTTCTGAGCCGAAAGAATCCAGCACCTGTATTTCGTATGGGCCAAAATACACTCCGGAATTTCCCCGATACCCGCCAATGTGGTATTCCGCAGGAATCTTAAATTCTATATGGATTTTAACAGGGCCAAAAGCGCTTTTTGTAATAGCGTCGGAATATATTTTTTTGCCGTCTTTCACAACCGGTTTCGCCAGCATTGCGCCGTCTTTTATTTCCCAAGGCAAATCCGAGCCGTCGCTTGCGCGCCATTTCGAAAAATCCTTTCCGTTAAAAAGCACTATGGCACCTTCCGGAGGCTGCAATCCCAAGGTCGGGGAAACAACGGTCTTGCGTTTAAGGGAGAGTTTTACGGGATTTTTCCCTTCAAACCCTTCCGCCTCGATTAAATCCGGCGTAATGCTGCCTGTCAACTTGTACGATCCAGCTTTATCCAGTTTTATCGCGCCATTTTCGGCTTTTAAATTGTCGACGACAAAATGAGCTTCCGAACGCGCCATTATCGACGACAACAATTTTACCTTGTAGGAGTCCGTTCCGCGCGATACCTCCGCAAGAACTTCCGGCGCACCGTTTAAGGGATAGTTTTTGCAGCCTGTTATTGTGCCCTCGTAAAATCCAGCAAATGAGTCTTTTTCGGCGGCGGAGAGTAAAAATTCAGAAATGAAAATCAAAATAAAATACAATATAGACCTTTTCATGGCTTTGATGAAAACTGCCGCATAGCAAGGTGTCAACGCTTTACTCCAAATAAGGCTGGTAATGTCAATATAATAAAAAACTCTGCAAATATCCAACCCGGCAGCAATGGAAAAATTGCCGGTCTGTTTAAACAAAAATAAAAGAATTATCGATTTAAGAAAAAATTAAACTTGACCTGACCGCAAGTATCAACAAAATGTGACGCTTTAATTTTTAAAGACCAAAACATCATGCCGGGACAAGAGGTAACACGCACATTGACCGTTCAAAACAAGATGGGCATACATGCCCGTCCTGCAGCGATGATTGTACGCATCTCAAACAAGTATTCCAATGCGGATGTTTGGGCGGAAAAAGACGGCGAGCAAGTAAACGGAAAATCTATTATGAGTTTAATGATGCTCGCCGCAGGCAAAGGCTCCCAAATCAAATTTACGTCGGAAGGCGAAGACGGCAAAAACATGCTGGATGAAATAGCGAACCTCTTTGAGAGGAAATTCGACGAAGAATAACCGCCAAAATTTATCTTTTATATTTCAAAAAGTTATAAAAAGTCTTTCGTTTTCGAGAGACTTTTTTATTTTTTTCGCGCGATGAAAGTTCCCCAAATGGCAAGCCATCCGGTTGCGCTTTTATTCTGCGATCCATAACGTAAGATACCCCCTACCAAAGCTTTACGAGGTAAGAAATAGCTTGCTCCAAGAGGTTTAGCCTCTCTTTTAAGCCAACATCTGCGCCAAACATTGATGCCTATCAATTTTTCCTTCCGCCAAATCGCAAAGAGCCGTCATAATAGGCAGCCTGACATGGTGGAGACTTTCAAACATCCTGCAAATTTGAATAGTTTCCAACCCCGCGCACACCCTGCCTTTAAGCATTGCCTTTGCCTCTTCTACGGATTTGCCCTCGCCCAAATATTGACCAGTTGTCCGATTGCGTGAATCCGGGCTTATGCAAGTGGTCAAAACATCGCCCAAAATGGCAGACTCCTTGACAAATGAATCGCTCCAAGCGCCCAAAGAAGCCGCAGCGCGGTATATTTCCTGAAATCCCCGCGCCATTACAATAGCCTTTGTGTTTGCGCCCAATTTCATGCCGTCGCAAAAACCTGCTCCCAGCGCTACTATATTTTTCAAAGCAGCACCAATTTCCACTCCTATAACATCGTCAGACGGCCTAACCTTAAAGGAGTCAGTGCAAAACGCCTCCGCTACCTCGACGGCGGCAAGATGGCTATCCATAGCCAACACATCTTCCGCATACCCGCCTTTAGCTACTTCACAGGCAATATTTGGACCCATAATTGAACCGAAAGCCGCTCCTTGCGGCGACACAGCTTTCAAAATCTCGGACGGTCTCCTCCAAGAGCCTATTTCGATGCCCTTGCCGGCGTTGACCATAAAGGTCCCTGAAGAAATATAACCGGAAAAACCTTCAGCTGTCCGGCTTAAAAAATGAATCGGAACAACCCAAACCACTATTTCCGCCCCAGCCAAAACAGGCTTTGGATCGGACAGAAAAACCACATTGTCCGGAATTTTCACGCCTGGCAAAAAGACGGCGTTTTCGCGCTTTCCGGCGACGCTGTCCACCACCTCTGTTTCGCGCGCCCATACGCAAACTTCCGGAACGTTTTTTGAAAGTATGACAGACAGCGCGCTTCCCCACGCGCCGGCTCCCACAACGGCAACTTTTTTAAACTTGCTCATAATTTTAAAACGACGCCGCGTCTATGCCGGACGCCTGAAATCCAGACCAATAGGCATACAAAGCGTAAGCCGTAAGCCCTCCCAGCACCGAAATATATAAGAGCGCAAGGAATATTTGAGCTTTCCCGGCGTTGGGATTTTTTATTTTTTTAAAAAACGACATAGGCGCTTGATTATTAAGCCATAGTTATAGAACTTTTTATCAATCGATTGCAAGGCAAACCTCGCGCTCAAGAAAAATACCGTTCTCAAGTTTTTCTTATGCGCTTTAAAACGAAACCCGACATAGACAGGACAAAGTTCATCGGCAACAAGCGCACAAGAGCGGTTTGCGCGGAATTAAGCAATCCTATGACTTTTAAATTTTTTCCTTTCGCCAAAGCCGTATATGCCCCGATAGCCACATCGCAAGGCTTGTGCCCGAATCCGCCGGGAAGTGGAGGCGAATTGAACCCCGCAGCGGCAAAGAAATTACTAGAAGTCGGCCCAGGACATACGCACAAGCACTTGCACCCGCTTCTGTTTAGCTCATAGCCTATAGCCATAGTAAAACTTAAGACATAGGATTTTGTCGCGGCGTACACAGAAAGTTGCGGGCACGCCTGAAACGCCGCGGTGCTTGCTATATTTATAATAGCCCCACCGCCAGAAGCTATTAACGGATGGAACAATCCGCAAAGACGCGTCAAGGCGCGCACGTTTAAATCTATCATTTGGCAATTTCTGTCAATATCCGGAGCAGGAAATTCGCCGTACGCGCCAAAACCAGAATTATTTATCAATAAAATCTTCGGATTTTTTGAACATTTCTCTTTATTTTTGTCTAAATAAATAAAAGAGCAAACTTCCCTGAAAGCGGAATCCAAAGCGGCGGAATTTGCAAGGTCGCAAGATATATGCAAGAAATCGCTGCGGTTTTCCAATCCGGACGGGACATTGCGCGAAATATTGCATAGTCTTACATGGCAAATATCGTCCAGAACTTCTATAAACCCGCGTCCTATGCCGGACGAACCGCCCGTTATAACAACCGCATCGTAGGAAGAAAGCTCGCGCGCGAGCAATTTTCGCCTGGAAGCGGATATTTTTTGCGAAACATCACCGCGAGGCTTTTTACCCTTGAAAAAATTGCAAAAATAATCTAGCATATTCAATCGCAGGCGAGGATTTCAAATTTTCAAAGTTCTTTCAAACAAATTTGACAAAAATGAACCGGCAGATGCCCAGGCAAACAAATAGGCCGCGGCGGACGCCCTAAACCGAAAGGAAAAAATGAACAACAGCGAAATAATCATATCGGGACAAAACCTGGAACTAACACAAGCCCTAAAAGATAGCGTAACAAATAAAATGCAAAAGTTGTTCGTGCATGACGACCGAATAATACGCTTGAGAATAGAACTCGCGTATAAGCCGAATAAGCACCACCACAATGAATTTTCCGCAAAAGGACACATAGAAATATCCGGGCCCGACATGGTTGTGAGCGTCAAAAGCGACGACATGTATAAATCCATAGACGAATTGATAGTAAAACTTGCCCGCAAAGTCCGCCGCCGCCACAGGCTTGAACGCATAAAAAGGAACAGCCTGCACGAGGTCGACATTCCGGCTACTCTTCCAAAAATAGCTTAAACAAAAAATCATTTAAAGGCGCCGCGAAAAAAACGCGGCGTTTTTTTTATTTTCGGAACATTTTGAAATTTAGGCTCGCGGCGCTTGACTAACGCATTTTTTTTGTCATTATCAAAAGCATGTTTACGGGGGGAATGAAAAAGAGCGTTTTTGCGGGTGCGTGCGCGCTGATGTTCTTTGCCGGCCTTGCGCGCGCAGTCGAAGTAGTGGCGCAAAAAAGCGACACTTTTATATTCGAAACAATGGCGTCCGGGGAATTTTCCAAGTCGGATTTTTTGGCGACAGCCCACGTTAAAGGCGAACAAGCCATAGCCTATCTTCCATTTGAGCTAAAGACTGAAGAGCTTGGAGTGCAACCCGCCTGCGATTCGCTGACAGACTGCTCTTTAACCCTATTTATAAAATCACTTCCGCTTCTGCCTGATTCCAACGCCTCTAATTCTCCGGATATTGCAAAAGAGCAATCCAAGCGCGAAATCAAGTTGGAGGAATCCAAAGACTTGGGCGAATCACTTGATGAGAAAGCCTCCGAAGTAAAAGAATACGCGGCAGAAAAATTGGAGGAGGAATCCAAAAGCAAAATCGTAATAGAAGTATTCGGAATAACAGACAGAGAATCTTTCGAGCCAAATTCCCGCGATTTTAGAGTTTCATGGGACGGTAAAATAGATGCAGTTGCGCCCAAGCACAATACGATGGACAATCATCTAGAAGAAACCGGTCTGTTTCCTTTGGGAAAAATCGAAATAGACCTTGAGGACGACGAATACGAAAATGGCGACAGGTATGAATTTTCATCTCCGGAGCTGAAAGATTTTCTGCGTTTTGCCATGGGCATAACTTCCGCCCATGGCGAGGCTCCCCCTTTTAGAACCCCGCTTAGAAAAATTGAAAACGCATGCATAGTGTTAAGGCAAAAATCAGGGCCGTCTGGAGTGTTTTTCTTTTCGGCGGATTCAATGGGAGACAATGTTGGCAAAGAGCAAAGCGGAGACGAAGTTGAAAAACATTTCAATAGGCGGCAAAAAACAGACCCTTCCGGGAACGTGGTTGAACGGGACGAATCCGCTGCCGCCCAGGAATCTGAAAGAGCCCTAAAAGAAGGCGCAAAAGAAAGATTTAGGGAATTGGAGAACGCTTCCATAAAGGCCGGCAAACCGCAGCAAGAAAGCTCGGGCAATAAAGATTATGCCGGTTCTGATGCAAGCCAGAATGCGCCACGCATAAAAACAAACGCGGATGGGGAGAATGCTGCGCCACCCGGATTGCTTCAGAAAAACGATCCCCCAAATTCGTTAGAAGACGGCGAAATAGAATTTATAATAGACGAAAAGCCGGACAGAAGGCCTAGAATCAACTTTGAATTTCGGCGAGAGTCGGGCACTGATAAAATCGAAAATATAGCCCCCGACGACTCTGTCCAAACCGAAAATCTAAAAGGCGGCTGATTGCGCGCATTCCAAACATTCCCGCCATACTTGCGCGCACGCCCTGTTCCCGCGGGTAGAAACAGCGCAAATTAATATGTTTTTTGGAACATACGCGGTTGGCGTATGTCAAAAAGGCTCAATAAAATTTATGCAAGTAGGCATTTTATATGAATACAATTTTACGATATTAAATTTAATTTATGAGCACAAATCTTAGCATAGTTAATGAAAAAGTAAGGGCGGCGTCCGAATGGACAATTCTCTTGAGACAGGAAATATCCAAAGTCATAGTCGGCCAAAAATATTTGGTCGAAAGACTTCTCACCGGCATTCTTGCCAACGGGCACGTACTCCTTGAGGGCGTTCCTGGATTGGCAAAGACTTTGGCCGTAAAAACGATGGCGTCGGCTATGGAGGCAAAATTCAACAGGATTCAATTCACCCCCGACCTCCTTCCTGCGGACATTATCGGAACGCTTATATACAACCAGCAAAAAGGCGAATTCCTCACGCAAAAAGGGCCTATTTTCGCAAATATCATTTTGGCTGACGAAATCAACCGCGCACCAGCAAAAGTCCAAAGCGCTCTGTTGGAAGCCATGCAGGAACGACAGGTCACAATAGGCGGCGAAACCTACCCCTTGCCGGAACCTTTCCTAGTCCTAGCAACTCAAAATCCGATAGACCAAGAAGGAACATATACTTTGCCGGAAGCCCAAGTTGACAGATTCATGCTTAAACTGAAAATAGGCTATCCCGAAAAAAAAGAGGAGCGCCTTATTTTGGATATGATGGCAAAAACCCGCGTTTCCGAGGAAATAAACACTGTCGTCACGCCCGAAAAAGTAATGCAGGCGCGAGAAATAGTGGACGAAATATATATAGACGACAAAATTAAAGACTATATTGTCGATATAGTTTTCGCTACCAGGGAACCTAAAAAATACGGTTTGGAAGGTCTGGAAAACATGATACAGTTTGGCGCAAGCCCCCGCGCTACAATAGCCCTTACCCTTGCGTCAAAAGCACACGCCTTCTTGCAAGGGCGCGGATATGTGGTTCCCCAAGACATAAAAGACATAGCCCTTGATGTTTTGCGCCACCGCATAATAGTGACCTACGAAGCCGAAGCAGAAGGAGTTTCAAGCGAGGATATAGTGGCAAAAGTTCTTAATAAGATCGCTGTTCCATAAGACTAAAAAGAAGCTTTCATGAGCGATAAAATAACAGACATGCTCAAAAAGGTGCGGCAAATTGAAATCCGCACCAATAGGCAGGTTAGCGACGCGCTAGCGGGCGCCTACCACAGCATATTCAAAGGGCGCGGCATGGATTTCGAAGAAGCCCGTGAATACCAGGCTGGCGACGAGATCAGAAGCATAGACTGGAATGTCACCGCGCGCACAGGGAAAGCCCATGTAAAAAAATACCGGGAAGAACGCGAACTTACGATGATGCTTGTGGTGGATCTTTCGGCAAGCGGACAATTTGGAAGTTCAAACCTCTCAAAACGTGAGCTCGCCGCCGAAATTGCAAGCACTTTGGCGTTCTCGGCGGCGCGCAACAACGATAAAGTTGGTCTGGCCCTGTTTACCGAAGAAGTCGAACACATAATTCCACCCCGAAAGGGGCGCCAGCACATTTTGCGCGTCATACGCGACATTCTCTTTTTCGAGCCTAAAAAGCGCGGTACAAACATCGCAGCAGCCCTGGAGAATGTAAACAGGATGTTGAAACGCAAAGCTATTGTGGTTTTAATAAGCGACTTTCTCCAAGGTCCTGACGGTAAACTCCCCAATCCAAAGGAAAAATTCTCAGACGAAGTCTTCAAATCCCTAGACATAACAAACCGCCGACATGATTTGGTGTGCTTCGAGCTTGTCGATGCCAGAGAACTTTCCCTTCCGCGCCTGGGGGTAATAACCCTAGAAGACGGAGAAACCGGAGAAATAGTGGAGCTGGACACAAACAACTCCGCTGTGCGCAAGGCATACGAAAAGACAAACTTCGAGCGGCTAAAAGAATTTAAACGCGCCTTGGCGCGCTCAAATGTCGACCTGCTTGAAGTGTTTACAGACAAGCCATACATCACCGTACTAAGAAAATTTTTCGAAAAACGCGCAAAACGATGAATCGCATAATTTGCCATATTTGCCTATTTTTTGCGTGCGCCTGCGCAATAGCGCAAAGCGCGCCCGTGAAGATACAGCCGAATCCAGGAAATTTGGCTCCGGCGCAAATTCCCCAAACTGCCGGCTTTCCGCAGGCTCCGCTTCAGCAAGGCGCTTCGCCGGAAGACCTAAAAGCGGCGCAAGAGGCGCAAAAACTGGCCGAACAAGAAGCTGCAGCAAAAAAAGCGGAAGAAAATATAAAGAAATACTCTTCCCTATTTCCGCCCACAGAAGGCGCTACAGGAAAAATAGGCGCGGGATTCTGGGAATCGTACTGGGGGTACGCGGCGGCCGCGGCGGCACTTCTGGCTATTATAGCCTGCATCGCATTCAGGCCGAAGAAAAAGCCGGAAGCCACTCCGTTTGAAAAGGCGTCCGCCAAACTCGGCGAAGCCGAAAAGATATATGCCGCAAGCGGCGCAAAAGCCTACGCTCAGGAAGTGTCCCAAGCCGTAAGAGACTATATCGAGGCCGTGCACAATCTACCCGCCCCAGAGCGCACAACCGAAGAATTCCTGCAGATAGCCGCATCTGCGCCGCAACTCGACGAAAAAGAGCGCGGCATACTCGAAAACATGCTGAAACTCGCAGACATCGCAAAATTCGCCCAACATTCATTCCGCGGCGAAGAAAAATCCAAGCTCTTATCCGACGCCCGCGATTTTATATTCTACGACAACGAAAGAATCTCACAAAAACAAAAATCTGAAAAGGCGGAATCCTCCGCGCCGGAAAAATCCATTAAAGGCACTGCAAATCCTGCGGAAGGCTCCGGACAAGACGAACCGACACAAGAGAAATGAATTTTGACTTTGCAAATCCCGAATTTCTGTGGGGGCTACTATTATTGCCGCTTTTGGCGCTTCTCCGAGGCGCGGCCGGCAAGAGCGGTTCCCTTATATTTTCAAGCGTTGCCATCGCCAAAGAGGCGTCGCGCAAAAATAAGGCGCGCGCTGGAATGCTGCGCTTTATCCTAACTATTATTTCCCTTGCGCTTCTCATAATAGCATTTGCCCGCCCGCGCATCGGAATGGGATACAGCGAACGCGAGGAAAGCGGCATAGACATAGTCCTAGCTGTCGACACATCAGGCTCAATGGCAGCCCTCGATTTTACATCGGACGCCGACGCCCCCATAACGCGCCTAGACGCCGTAAAAAAGGTAATAGAGGACTTTATAAAAAAGCGCCCGAACGACAGAATCGGAATGGTTGCGTTTGCTGTCAACCCGTTTCTAGTTTCCCCAATGACGCTGAACCACGACTGGCTTCTGCAAAACTTGGAAAGGCTGGATATAGGCGTGATAGACCCCAACCGCACTGCAATAGGATCGGCTATCGGCATGAGCGTGAACCGCCTGAGAGACCTTAAAAATGCGAAATCAAGAGTCATAATTCTGCTGACCGACGGGGAAAACAACGCCGGAAAAATATCGCCCATAGCCGCAGCCGAAGCCGCGGCAAGCTACAACGCCAAAGTCTATACAATCGCCGCCGGGCGAAGCGGAATAGTCCCCGCAGCGCGTCTCGACCAAAACCAAAATGTAATCCGCAACCGCGCTGGAAATCCGGTTTACGGCGGCGACATGCAAAGCAATGTGGACGAAGAAACCCTAAAAAAGATTTCCGAAATAACCGGCGCAAAATTCTATAGGGCAAAAAATCTAAAACAATTGGAACAAATTTACGACGACATCGATGCGCTCGAAAAGACAAAAGTAAAACTTCGCAACTTTACATCATACCGCGAACTTTTCCAATGGTTTGCCGGAGCCGCACTCGCGGTCATCGCCATCAAACTGATTCTTATCAACACAAGACTTAGGACGCTACCATAATGACTTTTCATTCTCCAATTTGGCTTTACGCAGGACTTGTTGCGGCCGCGGCTATGCTTGCCCTCTATTATTGGTCGGCACGCCGCCAACGCAAACTGTTGTCCGATTTCGCATCAGAACGGCTTCTTCCGGAACTGGCGAGAACGGTCAGCAAAACAAAGATCCTTTTAAAGAAGGCTCTCACAATCTTCGGAGTGCTCGCCGTTTTTGCCGCTCTGGCCCGCCCCCAATGGGGATACCGTTGGGAGGAAACTAAAACGCGCGGGATAGACATAATTTTTGCCATAGACACCTCCAATAGCATGCTTGCCGAAGACGTAAAGCCAAACCGCCTTGAAAGGGCAAAATTGGCGGTTCTGGACTTGGTCAACATTTTGGAGGGAGACAGGATAGGAATTGTGGCCTTCAGCGGGCAAGCCTTCCTGCAATGCCCCCTAACACTGGACTACGACGCCTTTAGAATGTCGCTTGAAGCGTTGGATACTGAAGTTATTCAACGCGGAGGCACTAATATCGCAGCAGCCATAGACGAATCGGAAGTCGCCTTTTCAGACACCTCAAACCATAAGATTATAGTTCTCATAAGCGACGGCGAAGAATTGGAGTCGTCTGCCATGGACAAAGCCAAGCAGGCAAAAGAACGAGGAGTAACAATTTATACCCTAGGCGTCGGGAACGCAAAAGGCGAATTTATACCCGTGCGCGACGAAAACGGAAGGCTCACCAACTTGAAAGACGAAAACGGAAATCTCGTAAAAAGCCGCCTAAACGAGGAAGTCCTAACCAAAATAGCCGAAGAAACAGGCGGCTTCTACGAGCCGCTCTCCGCCACCGGCATGGATACAATTTACACTGAAGGCTTGAAAAAAATTCCCCAACAGGAATTGTCTTCAAGAATGAAGCAGTTTGCAATAGAGCGATTCCAAATTCCGATTGCAATCGCAATAATTCTCATCGCATTGGAATCGCTAATAGGGACGCGCAAATTTTTTACCCGCGGGCGCGGCGCCCTTCCCCTTCTGCTGTTGGCGGCAATACCCGCGCTTTCGCCCTGCGAGACGAGAGCAGATACCGCCCAACAACAGCCGCAAGCGCGCGAGTTATTTAATGCCGCACTCGACGAATACGCAAATAAGGAATATATTAAATCAAAAGAACTTTTTCAGGCAGCTATGAAAGCCGAAGAATCGGATTTCGGACTGCACTCAAAAGCTTTTTATAATATGGGCAACGCCGACTACGAAATAGCGCGGCAAAAACTCGCCAACGTGTCCTCTCCCGAAGAAATATCCCAAAAAGCTGCGCAGCTTTCCGCAGGCGCAGACCAAATGATTGCAGCTGGAAGCCAGCTTGTGCAGCGGGGACAACCGCTTCTTAAACAGGAGGAGCAACTGCTTAAATCGGCAAAGACAGAAGAAGAAAAAAAACAGGCTATGCAAAATAGCCCCCTAAAAGCCGACCAACAGTTGCAGCAGCAATTAAAACAGGCTATTTCACAATGCGAATCCATTGAAAAAGAAGTCGAAAACATAAAAAAAGAATTTTCTTCCGCCCAAACGGCATGGCAGGATGTCCAATCATCAGCAAAGGACGCCATAAACAATTTCAACAGCTCACTTCAGCTGGACAGAGAATTTGAGCCTGCGCAAAAGAACTTAAGCTCCGCAAAAACCGCAAGTTCAAACCTTGAAAAAGAAATACAGAAAACCGGGCGGGCAATAGAGGCAATGTCCTCAAACGCCCAAAAACTGAAAGAAAAAAGCCTTGCTGAATTAAAAGAAGAACTAAAGAAACTTGTCCGCGACGACAACAACCAAAATCAAGACCAACAGAACCAGGATAATCAACAAAATCAACAAAACCAGCAGAATAACCAAAACCAAAATAGTCAGCAAAACCAGCAAGACCAAAATCAGCAACAAAATAAAGACAACCAACAGAACCAGAATAACCAACAGAACCAGAATAACAGCCAAGAGCAACAGCAAGACCAACAAAAACAGGATAAAGATAATAAACAAGATAAAGGCGATAAAAGCGAGCAGCCTCAAAATCAAGACCGCCAAGATTCTCAAAAAGACAAAAATAATGGCGGGCAAGATAAAAACGAACAGAATCAAGACCAAGCCAAGGATGAATAGACAATAAAAAGAACGAGCAATCCGAGAAACAGCCTCAAGAAGAAGGGAAAGAAAAACAACAGAAGCCCAACGCCGAAAATTCGGAAAAAGAACAAACCGGACGCGAAGACAAAGCGCCTTCCGCCGGCTCCGAAGAACAAGCCGCAAGCCCCGAAGAAAAGCAGGAACAAGCCGCTCCGGCTTCCCCCGCAGAGAAGCAAGCCGATGAAACCTCGGCCGAAAATTATCGCAAGGAAATCGGAGCCATGACAAGGGGCGAGGCAAGACAACTGTTGGACTCGATGAAAGATTCTGAAAAAAGCCTGCCTCTGCGCGGTTTCGGAGAACAAAAAGACAGATTTGAAAAATCATATAAAGATTGGTAATGAAAAAACTATACGCATCATTTCTTACAGCATTCGCAACGGTTTCCCTATTGGGACAATCCGTCGAAACATCTGGATTTGACCCCAAAGAAATCCGGCCCGATTCGACTTCAACTTACACTGTCGTATTAAAAGATATCAACGGCAATATTTCCGCCGAAGATATCCCGATGCCGGACGGATTGCAAATAATAGGACAGAGCCGTTCGCAGAGCTTTTCAATGGGAACTTCAGGGACCTCCAGTTCCACATCGCTGCAATATACCGTTCGCCCCCTTAAGGAGGGAATTTTCACTGTTCCAGAATGGAGCGTGGAATATAAGGGCAAAACTTACACTATTGCCGCAGCAACTTTGAAAGTTGACGAGTCTGCGCCGGCGCAACAGCAGGCTCAACAGGCGCGCGACCCATTCGGAATGAGAAGCATGTTCGGGCTCCCGTCCGGCATCCGATCTCAATCTCAAGCCCGCCAACAAACCCAAACTTTTGACGATTCTCTGAGAAACAGCGCGAATCTTGAAATAAAACTTCCGCGGGAAGAAATTTACGTTGGAGAATCTGTGCCATGCGAACTTATATTTTCTTTCGACAAGTCTATATTGCGCAACGGATTCAGGCTTGCACAATTAATACCGGACATAAAAAAAGCCGACGCATTCGACTGCCCCGCCTTCACCACTGATCCAACTGTCGATGAAAAATCCGACCCTGAAAAAGTCTTCATAATTTACCACACTATTGTAACACCGTTAAAAGTAGGATCTTACGACTTGGATTTCTCGGCAAAAGGCGTATTCAACCGCGATATCGACATTGACGACCTTATGGGAATGTCTTTGATAGACAGGATGATGTCTATGGGCGGAGGCAGGCAGATTCCATTTGAAATACAAATGCCGGCAAAAAAAATAAACGTATTAGAACTGCCAACCCAAGGCAAACCGGAAAATTTCACTGGAGCGATAGGAAAATTTTCGCTTGAAGACGTAATGGTGGATCCCGACGCTCTGTCGGTTGGAGACCCGTCTATAATTACGGCGAAGTTGGTAGGAATGGGAAACTTCGGCAGGATAAGCGCCCCAGAGCTCGATACCGGCGGCAATTGGAAAAATTACAAGCCCAAAACTTCTTTTGCCGACGAGAGCAACGGACAGGGATACATAGGAATCAAGACTTTCGAATACACTGTGGTTCCGACAAAGCCAGACTTAAAGTTCGCGCCGAAAATTCTATTCAACTATTTCGACCCTGTGTCAAAGAAGTATGTAGAATTGCCATCCAAAGAAATTCCTGTAAGCGTGGCTCCAACCGGGCGTTCCAACAGGGCTGTGCAAAAAGCCCAGGACAATAAAAAAGCAGAACCTGAATTTGCCCAAAATTTGGATAAGAACAGCCAAACCCGCGAAGTTGATCTCTTAAAATCCCCATTATTTTGGATATTGCAAGCAGCTATATTAGCCGCATTGATTGCATTCATTGCAGCTAGGCGCCGCAAGCTAATGCTGGAAAGCAACCCGGCGTACGCAAAAAAACTGGCGTACAGAAAGCAATGCGCATACTACCTCGCAAAGGCCCGCGACGACGCCAACAGAAACGACGCCAAAGCCTTCTTTGTGGACGCGCGCAACGCTTTGCAATACTCTCTCACTGCCGCCGACTCTGATAGGGAAAGTTCTTCGCTAATATTGCGCGAAGCCCGCGAAATTATGCAATCCCGCAACTTTGGCCAGGATGACATAGATTCCATAAACGTATTCTTCGACGGCGCGGATGCAATAACATTCGGCGGACTCGACGTTTCGAAAATGGATTTGAAAGAACTGGACAAATCATTGAATAAAACATGCAAACTATTAGAAAAATGATATTTCCATTTAAGATGTTTTTGGCAATCGCGGCGGCGGCGGTTTTCTGCGTCGAATCGATTGCGCAAACAGCAGATGAATTCTTTATGCTCGGAAACAATGCATATAAAAACGGGGACTACGCCCGCGCTTGCGAAAACTATGAAAACGCCGCAAAAGCCGCGCAGCCTACAGCCGAGCTTTATTACAATTTAGCCAATACCAACGCCAAACTTGGAAACAAAGGCGCCGCCCTGTTAAATTACTACCGCGCAATTTACCAAAATCCGCGCATGCCCGAAGCCCACGCAAACCTCGAAATGTTTGCAAAAGACACCGCAACGGACTTGCCGCAAAAGTCGAAAGTATATGAAATACTCTCCGAACTATCCGAATATGAATGGACTGTCGTCTGTTTTATGTCTTTCTGGCTCACTATATTGCTGATTTTTGTACCGCCATTGTATTCTTTCAACAATATGGCAACGGTTTTTCTGTCCGCAGTCTCCGGAGCAATATTTGTAATATCCGTAATAGCGGTAGTCAACTGGCGCGACTTCGGGCAAACAGCAGTGTCAATAAAAGAGGATGTGGCGCTGAGACTCTCTCCAACCGACACAGCACCGGTATCTTCAATTGTCGGAGAGGGAGAAACCGCTTCAATAGAAAAAACGCACGGAAACTTCCTCTATGTAAAGACAAAAAACGGCAAGCAAGGATGGACATCAAAAAGAGAATTTGTGCCAATAGCCGAATAAAAAATTTACCGCGCACAAGGCGCCCCATATTGGAGGCGCTTTTTTTATTGTTGCAAACTAGTAAATTTTTCTTTTAAAATCTGGTCGCATGAGGTTTAATTGCAACAATAAAATCGCATAAGCCATGAACAAAAAAATTATAATATTATTAATAATAGCAATTGTATGGGGAGCGGGATATTTTTGGGCGTCGTCATACTCAAATATTCCTGAAGGTTCGCCGGCAAAAAAAGCCGCTTACGCTTTAAATGAAGCTGGATGCGTCATGTGCCACTCAAAAGACGCCAAGCCTCCGTTTTACGGATACATACCGCTTGTCGGATCCCTTATTAAAAACGATATGGCTCTGGGATTGCGCAATTTTGACATAGCCCCAACAATGAACGCAATTGAGCAAGGTTTGCCGGCAAACGAGTCAGCCCTCGCAAAAATTGAGTATGTTGTGGACGAAAATACAATGCCTCCTCTCAGATTTAAACTAGTCCACTGGTTCTCAAATATAAATTCCCAAGAACGCGCCGCCATTGCCGATTGGATTTCGGTAGAGCGCAAACAGCTGAACGCAAAATCGGGAATAGCGGAGGAATTTGCCAATGAACCTGTATGGCCGATACCCGAAGCCTTGAATGTTGACAAGCGCAAAGCTGAACTGGGCGAAATTCTGTACCACCATACGGCGCTTTCAGGCGACAATACCGTCTCGTGCGCCACTTGCCATCCTCTCGAAGGCGCGGGAGTCGACGCCCTCCAAACATCCACAGGAATACGCGAACAGAAAGGAGACATAAATGCGCCGACAGTTTACAATGCCGCATTTAATTTCAAACAGTTCTGGGACGGACGCGCAAATTCTCTGGAAGAACAAGCCGGAGGCCCACCCATGAATCCGGTTGAAATGGACGGAGGATCATGGTCGGCAGTCGCGGAAAGGCTCTCAAAAGATTCAGACTTTGAAAAAGAATTTAAAAAGGTTTATCCTGACGGGTTTAATGAAAAAAATATCACAGACGCCATTGCAGCATTTGAACGCACTCTTATTACACCCAACAGCCCGTTTGACAGGTATCTAAAAGGCGACAAAAACGCCATAACAAAAGAGCAAATAAGAGGATACGAGCTGTTCAAACAATACAATTGCACGCTTTGCCATTCCGGACAGAACTTTGGAGGGCAGTCTTTTGAATATATGGGATTGGCGCGAGACTACTTTAACGACCGCGGCGATGTCGGTAAAATAAACGATACAGGACTTGCCGCCAACACCAAAGACGAGCGCGATTTCCGCAAGTTTAAGACCCCCACCCTGCGAAATGTCGCCCTCACAGCTCCCTACTTCCATGACGGTTCCTCCAAGACACTAAAACACGCGGTAGAAGTTATGGCCAAATACCAAAGAGACAAAGAACTTGACGACGACGAAATATCTGCAATTGTAAAATTCTTGGAATCTCTGACCGGAGAACTAAACGGGAAACCGCTTCAAAAAAAATAACCCCGTAAAGCAATAAGCGCAAAAGAAGTCCGCAAGAAATTTCGGACTTTTTTTGCATAACTTAACAATCGCAATGTTAGACAATATACACCGCACTTCTTACAAAGTGCGCATATCAGACGCTGACCAAAACGGCACGCTAAAATGCAACGCTCTTCTGCAAATGCTTCAAGAGGCTGCTACCGAGCACGCAACGATTTTAGGAGTAGATTTTAAAGCGCTAAAACCGTTAAATCTCGGTTGGGCGGTATCAAAGTTCGTAATCGACGTGAAAAGGCTTCCGCAATGGGGCGAGCGTATAAACGTGACAACATGGGCTTCGGACAAAGAAAGAGTGGCTACATATAGGGAATTCGTCGTCACGGATTCATCGGGAACTGAGCTTGTTTCAGCGCGTTCGCAATGGGTGCTTTTCGACACCCGCGAGCGCAAAATAGCTAAAATGGAAAAGATACAAGACTGGTCTCGGCTCGAAAATAAATACGCCAATGCATCAAATTTCGAACCCTTAAAACAACCTAAAACAACCACGTCTTCGGCAATATGCGCCGCAAGAAACGACGATATAGACTTAAACATGCACGTCAATAATGCCGTCTATCTCATATGGGCGGCGGAGTCGCTCCCTCAAAATTTTACATCCGTTCCCAAACAAATAAGGATAAATTTTCTTGAAGAGGTTATGCCGCACACAAACGTCGAAGTTTTATGCCATATCGACGGGAAAAATTCCTATCATACCCTAATCAATATGAACACGAACAGAGAATGCGCGCGCATAAACATATTCTGGCAATAAGGCTCCGCGCCTGATTTGTCTTGATAATATGCATGCGTTAGTGTTGGATTGAAATATATGAGTTTGTATCAATCAACATATCTGTTCGCGGCCATTCTGCTTGCAGTCGGATTGCCGTTTGCGGTTGCGGCTGAATTTATGAAAAAACACGCCTTCGCATTCTTGCGCAGCACAAAGGCGGCGGTTATCGTTTTCGGGGGGTCGGGGCTTTGGTTTCTCTACCTATTATCGCAATTGGGCGAAGCTGACTTCGGAAATATCAAGGGAATTCTAATAGCGGTTTTTGGAATAGCGGGAATACTGGCTTTTTTCTATTTGGACGACTTTCTTTCCGTAAGGGGACTCGCCGTCCTGGGCCTTCTTTTGGCCAGAGAATTTCTGGACTCGGCATTTATGCAGGACCCTGCCTCCAGATTGGTTCTAGTGACATTTTCTTATGCGGTTGTACTAGCATCTCTTTACCTCGGAGCCATTCCATACAGGCTTAGAGACTTTTTCACGTATCTTTACGAACACCCGAGCCGGGCAAAAATATTTGGAATAATCCTATGCATTTGCTCCGCGGCACTGATAGTGTCGTCAATTTTCTACTAATATATGAAGAAAAGCGTATTGTTAATAATAAGCGGCCCGGCAGGCAGCGGAAAAAATACTGTCGCTGAACGCTTGATGTCGGAATTTCCGGGAGTAAAACGCGTAGTGACGTCGACATCCCGCCCGCCCCGCGGGCGCGAATTGGACGGAATAGACTACAATTTTCTCTCTACTGAAGAATTTGCTAGAAATATAGAGCTTGGAAATTTTTACGAATACGCAAAAGTTCACGACCGCTACTACGGGACGCCGAAAAAGTCTATAACCGACGCATTTGCAAAGGGCGGAGACTTGGTTTTAATAATCGATGTCCAAGGCGCAAAAACTTGGAAAAAAATCGCCGAAGAAAACCCTGAACTGTCCGAAAATCTCATTACCGTATTCATAGCCCCCCCATCAATTGAAGAATTGCGCTCCCGGCTTCGCGGCAGGGGGACGGAAAGCGAAGATGAGATAGAAAGGCGCATGAAAACAGCAGAAAATGAATTGCAGCAAGCCGATTCTTTCGACTTTTTAATAAATTCAAAATCGCGCGATGAAGATTACGCAGCCTTGAGAAAAATATATCTGGACGCAAAAAATTCCTGACTTTCCCCGGCAAGCTTTGCAATATGCCGCAGATGTTCTTCAACGCAAGATTTCAATAAAAAAGGGCGGATTTTTGTCCGCCCTTTAAAAATTTCCTGCAGATTGCGACTATAGTAGAACTTTCTTTTTGTCCAAAGCGTACTGGTATCGCTGGCTGACGCGCTTCCAATTTATTATGTTCCAAATGCACTCAGCGTATTCTGGGCGCCTGTTTTGATACTTCAAGTAATAGGCATGTTCCCATACGTCTATTGTGAGAATCGGTATCATTTTGCACGCGCCGGCAACATCGCCCATTATTGGGGAATCCTGGTTGGGGGTGGAACAAATTTTCAGTTTCCCGTCGGCTGAAACCCCAAGCCACGCCCATCCGCTCCCAAACCTTCCAACGGCTGCGGCGTTCATCTGTTTTTTGAATTCGTCAAAAGATCCAAACGATTCCTTTATTGCCGACATAAGTTCAGGAGACGGCTCGCTCTTTTCCGGAGAAAGCCCGCGCCAATAAAACGTATGGTTCCAAACTCCGCCACCATTGTTGCGAACGGCTGTTCTTATAGATTCAGGAACGGCGTCAAGATTGGATATAAGCGCCTCGACAGAGCCGTCGAATTTGAAATTTGGCTCCGCTTCCATCGCCTTATTTAAATTGGCTACATATGCGGCCTGGTGTTTCCCGTGGTGTATCGCCACAGTCTCTGCGTCTATCCAAGGTTCCAGCGCGTCTACCGGATATTCCAATTCAGTCAAGGTATATTTCATTTTTCCGTCTTCTATTTTTTGTTTGTTCGCTCCGCAACACGTTAGTTTTAAACCAAATAAAAGCAACGTTAAAACGGCGCAGACAGCTATAATTTTTTTACTCATATTTTTTTATCGTTCTTTTAAAGGCCAAATTAACTCAAAAAATTTTTCTTGAAAGGAAAAAAGATAACGCTAACATTTTTGCAATTCACAGTCAATTTTAGCCAAATAGGAGGAATTAATGAAGCAAACAAGAAGAGATTTTATAAAAAATGCGGCGCTTTCCGCTGCGGGATTCACAATATTGCCCGCATGGGCGGCCGGTTCGGGCAAGCCGCCGAGTTCCAAGCTGAACGTCGCATTCATAGGCGTCGGCGGGCGCGGAGAATGGGCGTGCCAAGACTTATGCACCTTTGAAAAAGTCAATCCCGTGTGCTTTGTGGATGTGGACGACAAAAATGCTGCGAATACATACAAGAAATTTCCGAATGTCCCCCATATGCGCGACTACCGCCAAATGTTCGACAAATACGGCAAAGATATAGACACGGTTGTAATATCTACACCAGACCACGCGCACTTCCCCATTGCAGCATGGGCAATGTTAAACGGCAAGCACGTATATGTTGAAAAACCGATGACGCGCACTATATGGGAGTCTAGAGAGCTTGCAAAAATCGCAAAAAAAACTGGCGTCGTGACACAATTGGGAAACCAGGGGCATACTATCGGCCCGTGGAGAAACGTCCGGGAATGGTACAAGAACGGCATCATAGGCGAAGTGAAAGAAATGCATATATGGACAGACAGGCCCGTATGGAGGCAGGGACCGAAATTTCCGCGCCCAGACGGTTCTGAGAAGGTCCCCCCGACACTAGACTTTAAGCTCTGGCTAAACGTAGCGCCCGACACAAAATACTCAAGCAACATCGTGCCTTTCCATTGGCGCGGACTTCGCGACTACGGGACGGGCGCAATGGGAGACCACGCTTGCCATGTTTTCGACTGGGTTTACTCGCCGCTTGAACTCGGCATGCCGGTAAAGATAAAAGGCACATCAGATCCTTTCGACGACTTCTCATGGCCATTGCATTCCCGCACAGAGTTCGAATTTGCCCCCAAAGGTTCGCGCCCGGCGGTAAAAATGTATTGGTACGATACCTCGCTAAGGCCAAAGGACATCCCAAGGGTTACCCAGGAAGTAGTAGACACCACTCCAAACGGCGCCGTGATTGTCGGCACAAAAGAGACTGTTATGTGTTTCGACCAATTCGGAGCGCGCACAATAATATCACCAAGGGACAGAATGATAGAGCTAAAGAAATCAAACGCCCTACCCCCAGATGTGCCGACGGAAAAATCCCACCACCGCAATTGGGTTGAAGCGTGCCTTGCAGGGAAAAAGGCAAATTCTGACATCGTCGATTACGCGGCGGACCTGAACGAATTCGTTCTCCTGGGATGCATTCCAATACACTTCCCTGGCGAGGAGCTCGTTTACGACCATTCTACGCGCCTATTTACGAACAAAGAGGCAAACAAGTTCTTCAATAGCCATTACGAATACAAGCAGGAATTTTTGCCTTACAAAATATAAATAATGCTTTCCCACCAAGGCCGCGGAAGAATCCGCGGCCTTTTCATTTTGCGGAGAAAATTTCTGTGGCGCGCCAATAAAAATTTTAAGGCTTGCTGCGCATTTGCGCCTGCTTTCCGGCTCATTGGCTGTTTTTATTCCATTTTCCCCTAAGAAACAAAAATTTCCCGCCGCGAAGAACAAATGTCATCCAATCAAACAGCCTATCATTGCCGCTGCAAACGCTATAAAATGTTCTTGCGTCCGCGCGAAATTTATGGAAAATTTCATCCTTATTGTTTCAAGGACGAATCTGATTAAATGGACCAATTAGCCAACATAAGAAATTTCTGCATTATCGCCCATGTAGACCACGGCAAGACGACTCTCTCCGACCGCCTATTGGAGGAGACGAATACTATCCAGAAACGAGACATGCAAGACCAGCTTCTGGATTCAATGGATTTGGAGAGGGAACGCGGAATTACAATCAAATGCCATCCCGTGTCTATGCGCTATAAATACGACGGGCAAGACTATCTTTTAAATTTAATCGACACTCCCGGACATGTTGACTTCTCATACGAGGTTTCTCGCTCTCTGGCTGCATGCGAAGGCGCTATATTGCTAATAGACGCAGCCCAAGGCGTGGAGGCGCAAACGGTTGCAAACGCGCATCTTGCCGTGGCGCAAGGTTTGGAAATAATTCCGGTAATAAATAAAATCGATCTTCCGAGCGCGCAGCCCGACCTCTGCAAGAAGCAAGTAGAAGACATTTTGGCAATTCCGGCCGACGACGCAATTTTAGCAAGCGGGAAAAGCGGCATCGGCATCAAAGAAATCCTTGAGGCCGTCATAAAAAAAGTTCCAGCTCCAAAGCTGGCGGACTATCCCGCAACGCGCGCCCTGATTTTTGACTGCCTTTTCGACTCGTTTAAGGGCGTAATATGCTTTGTGAGGGTGTTTTCTGGAAGCCTAAAACCGGGCGACGAGATACTGATGATGGGCAAGAACCGAAAAACCACAATCAAAGAAGTAGGCCATTTCGCCCCCACAATGAAAGTTTCAGACTCGATAGAAACGGGATGTACCGGATATGTTGTCGCGAACATAAAAGACGCGTCTGAAATACGCATAGGCGACACAATAACAATGGCTGAAAAGCCCGCCGGAGAAATGCTGCATGGATACAAAGAAGTCAAACCTATGGTATTTTCCGGCATATATCCGGTAGACACGTCTGAATATGAAAAACTAAAGGTGTCGATAGCCAAGCTTCAACTTAACGACTCCGCGCTGATTTTTCAGCCGGAATCTTCGGTGGCGCTAGGCTTCGGGTTTAGGTGCGGATTCTTGGGACTGCTTCATATGGAAATAGTCCAAGAACGCTTGCGCCGCGAGTACGACTTGGACATTATTTCAACATACCCAAGCGTAGTTTACAAACTGGAGTTGAATGACGGCCAACAAATCGAAATCGACAATCCCTGCCGGCTTCCCGACGCAACGATGATAAAAAGCATTTACGAGCCTATGATAAGGGCGAATATTCTCATCCCCACCGATTCAATAGGCGATATGCTCGCTCTCGTCGCAGAAAAACGCGGGTATTGCGAAAAGACAGAAACTATCGACGACACCCGCGTGATGCTGGTGTGCATCCTGCCTCTCAACGAAATCCTTATAGACTTCAACGACAGGCTAAAAAGCATAACCCGCGGTTATGGAAGTCTCGACTATGAGATGAACGGCTACCAACAATCCAAACTTGTCCGCCTGGACATATTGATAAATTCAGAACAAATCGACGCTTTTTCATCAATCGTGCATGTAGACAGGGCGGAAAGCAAAGGAAGGGCCCTGTGCGAAAAACTAAAGGAAATTCTGCCAAGGCAAATGTTTAAAGTAGCCATACAAGCGGCAATCGGCGGAAAAATCATAGCGCGTGAAACAATAAGCTCTTTTAGAAAAGACGTGACGGCAAAATGCTATGGAGGGGATATAACGCGCAAAAAGAAACTTCTCGAAAAGCAAAAAGAAGGCAAAAAACGAATGAAGCAAATCGGGAAAGTGTCGATTCCCCAAGAAGCGTTTGTAAACGTCTTAAAATCCAACACCTAAATTTTATGTTTTTTTTCGGAAATAAAAAGAAAAAGAGCGCCAAAGACTTGGTGTCAATGGCATACAAAGTTTACAATTACCGCTGCGACACAATGGGCGATGACGCCCAAGTAATGCGCAAAATGATTGAAGAACTGGACGATTTGATTCTTGACGCCAAACTAGACACTCCCGAATACGAATCATTGGCAAAACGGCTGGAAACAATGATGCTAAAGCATGGCGGAAAAATTTATCCGCTTACATCTTGGGCTGACAATGTGGATATGATAATCGTTGCGGGAATCCTTGCAATAGGAGTCAGGAGCTTTTTCCTGCAGCCGTTCAAAATTCCAACAAACTCAATGTATCCGTCCTTTTACGGAATGACCGCCGAAGTTTACCCCGATGCCTCCCAGGCTCCAAAACTTCCGGAAAGGGCTATGCGCTTTTTGCTTAAGGGAGCGTCAAACTACTCCCTTTACGCGCCGGAATCGGGGGAATTGACTCTTGAAATCAATCCCCGCAGCGGTTTGGCAAAATTCGACATGAAAGCGGTAAAGAAATATTTTGTATGGCCCACTTACCAGCGCAACTATAAATTTTGCGTAGGAAATTCGGAAGTCGACTTAAATCTTCCCGCCGATTTCAGCCTGGATTCAATTTTAGCGAAAGCATTCAACGGCGACCCTAAAAACGACCTTTCCGAATTCCAGCGCAAACTCTCCAACGAAGGCAGAATTGTTGCAAAAAACGGAAAGTTGCTGATAAAACTCGGCAATGTAAAAAAAGGCGAACAGTTTTTAAATTTCGATATTTTAAGCGGAGACATGCTCTTTGTCGATAGATTTACCTATAATTTCAAAAGGCCGAAAATAGGGGACGCTATCGTTTTTAGAACAAAATTTTGCGACGGCATGACGCGCATGAACAACGGAGTCCCGGATGACAAATATTATATAAAAAGGCTTGTCGGACAGGGAGGCGATACTTTGAAAGTAGAAGGCTCAACTCTAATGAGAAATGGCAAGCCCATAGAAGGATCTGTAGCCTTTAAGGCAAACTCGGAACGTTTGGGCGACTACTGCGGCTACCGCGCGGAAGGAGCTTTGAAAGACGGACAAACCGTCAAAATAGACCCAAAGAACTATTACGCAATGGGGGACAATTCAGCAAACAGCCTGGATAGCCGCTATTGGGGATTGGTCCCGCAAGAAGCGCTTGTCGGAAAGTCACTAATAATATTTTATCCTTTCACCGATAGATGGGGCGCCTCCAAGTAAAAAGCTTGGCAAACCGTCAAAAGAATATTTTATCCCGAAAACAGCAAAAATTTATGTTAAAAATAGCACATAGCCTGTCTTTGGCGCTCGGATTTATAGCCGCGTGCGCATGCGGCCTATGCGGGATAGAGCGTTCAAATACAGCCGACGCAAATGGGGAATCGTCGCCAGCGGGCATAATAAAAAACACTCTGCGCTCCACAAAAATTAAAAATTCCTCCGAAAACTCCAAGCGCATTTCCTCGCCTGAAAACGGATTCGAATTCCTATATTCCCAATGCGAATACTACGCTGCGATACAAAATTTATGCGCTATATGCGTCCAATCTTTCCCAAAAGTTATCGGGAAGATAAATGCCGCATATAATGTAAAATACCTCTCGAAATTCCATCGAGACCCGTCAAACCCGATTAGGGCTCCGTCGTTGAAAGCATAACCGCGCAAATAAGAATTTCCTGCGGATAAAGTCCGCACAACGCGCCGGAAACCATACTTTATATAAAATCCGACTCCTCCGCATCAAACGCGCAAGAGCGCATAAACCAGAAATTTAAAAATTTAAGATAAAATGATAGCAAAAATATTAAAATTGTTCGCTGGCAGCCATTATAAGAAATTCTATAAAAAGGCGCGCCCGATAGTCCAAAAAATTAACGAGCTTGAAAAGCAATATCAATCGCTCTCCGACGAGCAGCTCAAGGCAAAAACTCTAGAGTTTAAAAAGCGCTACGCTGACGGTGAATCTCTGGACTCCATCCTGCCGGAAGCTTTTGCCACAGTAAAGAACGCCGCGCGCAGGCTATGCGGGAAAAAAATAACCGTTTGCGGGCACGAAATCGAATGGCAAATGGTTCATTACGATGTCCAGTTAATAGGCGGCATGGCACTCCATAAAAACATGATTGCAGAAATGGCGACTGGCGAAGGCAAAACTCTGGTAGCAACCCTGCCCCTTTACCTAAATGCCATTACCGGCAAAGGCTGCCATCTTGTGACAGTAAACGAGTATCTTGCCAAAAGAGACTCTGAGTGGATGGGATACCTATATAATTTTTTGGGATTGAGCGTATCTTGGATCTACAATATGCAAGATATGGAAGAAAAGGCCAAAGCCTATCAAGCCGACATAACTTACGGGACTGCCAGCGAATTCGGGTTTGACTACCTTCGCGATAACGGAATGGCAAGCAGCGTCCAAACACAAGTACAGCGCGGGCATTATTTCTGCATAGTTGACGAAGTTGACTCTATCCTAATCGACGAAGCCAGAACGCCGCTAATCATATCCGGCCCCGTGCAGGACGACCGCGAGCCCCCATACAACAAGCTAAAACCCCTTATAGAAAAGGTTGTGCGCCTCCAAACGCATTTGTGCAACAAGCTTATAGGAGAAGTTCAAGCGGCGTTTAAGGAAAATCCGGACGTTGACGAGGCGACGGTCATAAAGATGTGGCAGGTAAAACTCGGAGCTCCGAAGAACAGAATTTTAATGCAGCTAATGGAGGACGGCGCCCTGCGCAAAAAGCTCGACAAACTCGACGCCGAAATGGCGGCGGATTTCCGTAAAAACGAACGCTTTAAGTTTAAAGAGGAACTCTATTATGTGATAGACGAAAAACAGCACACTAGCGACCTGACAGAACTGGGGCGCAATGCCATCCATCCTGAAAATCCGGACGCTTTCGTCCTTCCCGACCTTCCGACAATTTTCATGGAAATAGACGCCGACAAGTCCATGACTCCGCAGCAAAAGCAGGAAGCCAAACTGCGCGAAGAGGATAAATTCATAGCTCTTTCAGAGGATATACACTGCATAAGCCAGCTTCTGCGCGCGTATTCAATATATGAACGGGATGTTGAATATGTGGTTCAGGACGGCAAAGTCCACATAGTCGACCCAAACACAGGACGCATAATGTACGGTCGCCGCTGGAGCGAAGGTTTGCACCAAGCTGTCGAGGCAAAAGAAGGGGTTAAAATAGAAAAGGAGACTAAGACTTACGCAACAATAACAATCCAAAACTATTTCCGCCTTTATGAGAAGTTGGCGGGAATGACTGGAACCGCTGAAACCGAAGCGCAGGAATTCCACGACATTTACGGCTTAAATGTGATGGCTATTCCAACAAATAAGCCCTGCATGCGCAAAGACAGCAACGACATCATATACAAGACAAGACGCGAAAAATACAATGCCGCAATCGATGAAATAGAGGCCGCACACCGCCGCGGGCAGCCGATTCTCGTCGGAACGGCCTCCGTAGAAGCCAGCGAATTGCTAAGCCGCATGCTCAAGCGCAAAAACGTGCCGCATACGGTATTAAACGCAAAGCACCACCAACAAGAAGCGGAAATTATCGCACACGCGGGCGAAAAAGGCGCTGTGACGATAGCGACAAATATGGCTGGCCGAGGAACCGACATCAAGTTGGGAGAAGGAGTCGAAGAATTGGGCGGCCTATACGTGCTTGGAACCGAACGCCACGAAGCCAGGCGCATAGACAGGCAGCTGCGCGGGAGATGCGCGCGCCAGGGAGACAGGGGGTATTCCAAATTTATGATTTCCCTGGAAGACGACTTGATGAGAAAATTTGGCAACAGCACCATGGCAAAAATATTGAACAAGACATTCCAGGAAGGAGCTCCACTTGACCATCCGCTGCTGAACCGTTCCATAGAAACCGCCCAAAAAACGGTTGAGAACCAAAACTATTCAATCCGCAAACGGCTTTTACAATACGACGACGTTCTAAATAAGCAGCGCGAGATTATATACGGCATAAGAAATTCCGTGCTAAACGAGGAAAGTTCGCGCAATACGGTGTTTGATCTTATAAACGACGAATTGGACGAACGCATAGCGTCCCTTGCTCTAAACGAGGAAACCGAGAGCGACACCGAGCTTCAAACACTGTGCAGCTGGGTGACAAGCAGATTCCCCATAGCGATTCTTCCGGAACAGCTGAAAGGCAAGACTCCCGAAAAGATGCGCGAGACGATATTCGCCGAGATACAGGCAGTTTATAAGATTAGGGAAGACGTAGAGGACCCGGAAGCTTTGAAAGCGATCGAGAAATTCGTCCTTCTGCGAGCGCTCGACAAGAATTGGCAAGACCACCTCACCGAGATGGAAGATTTGCGCCGAAGCATAGGCTTGCGCGGATACGGTCAGCGCGACCCGCTAAACGAATATAAGAGCGAAGCGTATAAATACTTCGACTCCCTAATGGGGAAAATCCGCAACGACGTATGTTTGGGAATTTTCAGAAGCGCATCCAGCCTGGAAGTCCTGCAAACAATGATAGCGCGCGTTCAGCAAAAAGTTCATGCCCATGGCAACCAGATTGAGGCTGCAGCCGATAAACCCGCTGCCGTTGCGCCCGAACCGGAAAAAAAGGAAATAAAACTTCCCAAAATTGAAACCCACATCGAGCTTCCTAAGATAGGAAGAAACGATATGGTCACAATTTCAAAGAACGGACAAACCCAAACTATAAAGTTTAAAAAAGCGGAGCATCTCATACGCGAAGAAGGCTGGCTTTTAAAAGAATGGCACAAATAATCGAAAGACGCACAGCGGCGGCTGCCGCGGCGGTCGCGGTTTCTTTCGCGATGTACGTCGCGGCTTTCGAGCCGTTCGGATGCGCGGAATTTGCCTACGTATTCGCAGTGCCCGCAATACTTGCATGCCGTTTCTTGTGCGGAGCAAACGAGGATTTGAAAGCCATCGTGCCGGAGCAAAACCGCCCCAAATACTTCGACGACGAATACGCGCGCGAAATTGAGAAATACGGGATGTCCGCCCCGTGCATAGCCTGCGCTTACGAATCTGAAAAAATCCGCAAGCGCACAGACACAGAAAACGAAAAAAAACTGCAAAGAAACAGAAAAAGAATCTGGCTAGTCTCAACCTTTTTCTGTTCGTGGGCCGCATGGGCAGCCATACTTATATGGTTGCGCCATGTATATCCCCCAGCAGGATATTTGGCTGTCTTTCTGCTTCCGCTGGTCGTGGGTGGAGGATTCGTGTTCCCATGGTTTGCCCTGTTGCCAAGACTTTTGCCGAATCTGGGCGACTCTGTGTTTTCACGCCTATTCTCTCTATTGGGTATTGCCGGATTTTGGGTTGCGCTCGAATGGCTGCGTTCTTGGATATTTACAGGGTTCCCATGGCTGTTGCTCGCCCACAGCCAATGGATGCGGCCCGCGGCAGTTCAAACGGCGGAGTTCGGCGGAGTTTGGATTGTATCTTTTGGCATTGTATTTTTTAATTTGGCAATAGCAGAATATATTTACAGAATATACGTCAGGCAAAAATTCAAAATCGCCAACAGATTCGAGAAAATATCGCCCATATCTAAAATTTCTCCAGAACTTTATTTGGCTGTATTGATGGTTGTTTCGGGGGTATGGCTGTATATATTAAACCTTCCGCGCACGGAAAACGAGCGCGTGGAGTTTCGCGCAGGAATGATCCAACCCGATTTTGCGGGAATTTTAAAATGGAACGACTCTTTGGCTGAACAGAACATTGAGACTGTAATCAATCTTACAAAAGGCCTTAAAGATTCTTCCGTCGATGTTATATTATGGCCCGAAGCAGCAACTCCGCCGCGTTACCCCATAATTGGAACGCCCCAAATGAAAGCCATTATCGAAGGCTTGGCAAAATCCCAAAACACGCCACTTCTCATAGGAAACATGGCATATTCGTTCGAAGATAAAGCAGCACAAAACGGAGCTTTTGCAGTTGACCCCGAACGCGGGCTAAATCCCAATTTTTATGCTAAGCGCAAACTAGTACCTTTTGGGGAATATGTGCCGTCTTGGTGCGGTTTTCTGGGCAAAGTTGTTCCCGTCGGCAATATGAAGCCCGGACTGAACGACAAACCTTTGAATGTGGAAATTAAAGGCAAGAAATATAAAGTCGGCGCAATGATATGCTACGAGGACATCTTTCCAGAGCTTGGCAGAAAAATGGCCGCAAACGGAGCCGATATGCTTTACGTTTGCACAAATGATTCTTGGTATGGAAGAGAAGGCGGGGCATGGCAGCATGCCGCACACTCCGCGCTGCAGGCTGTCGCTACGCGGAAACCACTTTTAAGATCGTCGAATAACGGATTGACTACAGTATTCGACCAATACGGCCGGATGTCGGTATTTAACACGCTGACCGACGCCAGCCAAAAAGCTTGGGATGGCGCTCCAGGAACATCTCCCTCGCCGACGCTTGACATACGCAACGAATCGGGACGCCAAATTGACAGCCGAACTTTGCGTCCAAAACGGGCAAGCCCAATGTTGGACGAGAATTCAAGCATATACTTCAGAGGCGCTGGATTCTCCGATGTCGTTTTCTATAAAAATTTTGACGGAGTAGAAACTTTCTACGTAAGATACGGGAACTGGTTCGCATATCTGTCTGTAATTCTTGCATTTTACGCTATTGTCTTAAAATGTAGAAAAAAAGCTTGAATTGTGCGCCTAAATTTGAATATTGCCCTGCCGATAAAGGAAATTCTATGGCAAAAACATCCCCTAAATTAAATTGGTGCAAAGTGAGATTGGGAAAAGACCTAAACTGGTGGGTAACCGAAACCAGCGACAAAGTAAATTGGGATATAGATGGACTCAGCATCATAGACCCGCGCCAGGCCGCCCATATGCTCGAAACTTTAGACGGATTGAGAGATTACGGACTGGACGACTCTATTGTGGAAAAAGCATTTATACCGTTTTCGATCGATTCAAAGAACGATAAGAACGAAGTTAAATTGGTAAGGTCTATGGATTCCGTGGCCGATTCCGATGAACTTCAGCTTTTCCTTCTGCCAGACTCGCTGGACGACGACTCGCCTTACGCCGAATTCCTTGACCATATCACAAAGCTTCAAGTCAAAATGTTGAACAAAACTTTTGATTTTGAAAAAGATGTCGCAATAGAAGACCTTGAGGAAGAAATTCGCGAGAATTATTCGAACGACTACATGGAAGGCAAAGCAATACACGCCTTCCATGAAGTAATGGACATCTTGGAATATGTTCCGGACGGGTATTCGCTTGAAGACGACGAAGACCGCGACGGCAAGGAGGAGGAAGAGGACGATTATTCCGAAATCGAAGATCTCCCTGAAGAGGACGAAGACCTCGAAGAAGACGAAACGATGCATTGGGATGAGGACGAAGACGATTATGGAAGAGACAGCTACGACGATTCCGATGATCTCCCCGACTTTGACGACGACGAAAAATATTAAAAATCACAAAAAAAACCGCCTTTGCAAAGGCGGTTTTTTTATGCAAGAATTATTGCAGCGCACCAAATCTGTATATGGTAGACGAATAATACGTTTCGCCTGGATAAAGAACCGTTGACGGGAAATGTGGCTGGTTGGGAGAATCAGGCCAATGTTGGGTTTCAAGGCAAAAACCGCTATGGCGGTTGTATATTCTGCCGTCTTTTCCCTTGCGCTTTGTAATAAAGTTTCCGGTATAGAACTGTACTCCCGGCTCATTCGTAAGGACCTCCATGCTTCTTCCCGAAACTGGGTCGTGAACAACAGCCGCCTGAACCATTCCTCCATCGGAATTTTTTAAGACAAAATTGTGGTCGAAACCTCCGTTTGCTTCGACAATAAGCTTGGATTCAGCCTCTACGCCGTCGCGTATTTTCTTGAATTTTCTCAGATCAAGGGGAGTTCCCTTAACTTCCAGTATCTCTCCAGTTGGAATCAGCTTATTGTTTGGAGGCGTGAAAAAGTCGGAATTTATTTTTATGTAGTGGTCCAAAATATCACCCGAAGCGCCGGCTGATAAATCGAAATAAGTATGGTTTGTAAGGGCGCATACCGTCGGCTTGTCGGTTGTTGCAAAATACTCCAAGACAAGTTCCGCATTGTCTGTTAACTTATAAAAAACGCTTACTTCCAAATTTCCGGGAAAACCGTTTAGCATATCCGGGCAAATATAATGAAGGTTTGCGCCTTTCCAACCATCGCCTTCGCATAAACGCATATCCCACAATGCGCTTTCAAAGGAGTTTTTTCCTCCGTGAAGGGTGTTTGCGCCGTCATTGGCATCCAATTTGTATTTTTTCCCGTCTATGACGCACTTGGCTCCGCCTATGCGGTTGCAATACCGCCCTATTAAAGCGCCGAAATAGCCGTCATTTTTTATGTAATCAGACGGCGTTGAATATCCCAATACAACGTCTGCCAATGTTCCTTTAGCATCGGGGGTTAAAAGTTTCATTATTGTGCCGCCCAAATTGCATACTTCCAATTTGAGACCGCCGTTTTCAATTGTTCCAATTTGATACTTTGCCATAAATAACGCTTTGAGTTTAGATTATTTTATTTCCATTATTATGTCGTTTTTTGTGCGGGAATCCCTTCCCGCCCCTCCAGCATATACGGAAATTTCGCGCTTTGCACCCAACGGCACTTTATCTCCTAGGGAGCACTCCTTTGAATTAACAGTCAATTTATTGAGCTTGTCTATTGATCCGCGGGAATTATCTATTTCAAAAAGAACGTATTTTCCCGGCTTCATTTTCTCGTCAACTTTTATCTCTATATCGCAGGATGCCAAATCTGCCTTCTTAAAATGGGCTTTGGGCATAAACCCGTTTTGGGAATTGAACGCCACTTTGAAAATCCATTCTTTCGGATTTTCGCGCAAAAGAGAATCCAATATCAACTCGTCGTTTATATTAAGTTCGCTTTTACCGGACATATTAATTATTATACCGCCTCTAGACGCTTCATTTTTTACTTTCATTGAATCGACTATAAAAGTCATCGGACCCTTGGCGTTGAACTTTGTATCTTCAAGATTTAGATAGGCAATCGACATGGAAGTAGATTCATGGTGGGTTTCAAATTTAACGATTCCGCCTATATCTAAAACACAGTTTTTAAAAGTAGCAACGCTGTCGTTGCCGGTTCCCGAACATATTTGCTGAATATACGCCCTCTTTGTCTTCAAAGACCTGCCTTGGGCGGTGCAACTTGCGTTGAATCCAACCTTAAACGTCTTTACCGACAAATCCCTGTCAATGTCCAAATGGTATCCGCCTTCCCTAATCCAAAGCATATCGTTCTGGCCTGGCTTCCCGGTAAGTTTTTTTGCAGAAAAATGGATTGCGCTGGTCCAACTGCAAGTTGAATATTTTAAGTTCTTTTCCGAAGACCCATACTCTCCGCATATGAAGTCCATCGCAAAGAGCGAAGCAGACACAGTCGACAAAGAAATAACAGCAAGGCAATTTTTTATAAGAAAATGTTTCATTGCAATCATGCTAAAAAACGCACTAGATATTTGCAACGATTTTTTAGGGCAAAGAATAAAAATACGCGAATCTAGCCATTAAAACCGAACGCAGGCAAAACTTGTCAATCAAAGCTAGCGGCAAACGCCCGGTTAAAAAAAAGAAACCCCTACCGCCTAAAATTTGAGCAATGCAAAAGATTTAAATGCGCTATAAAATTGCCACGGATATGCGCAGAAAACCCCGAATAAATTCTTGGAAATTAGCGCACCATAAAAACTATTTTATTGTTCCCTAGGCTTCGCGAGTTCGGTAAAACGCTGCTCGCGTATTAAAACGACTTTTACAGGTATCGTTCCATTGAGAGACTCCTCTATTTTCGAGCGTATTTTCCGGGCGATTTCATGCGCCTGCATGTCGCTTACAACATCAGGAGAAACAATTACGCGCAACTCCCTGCCAGCCTGAAGCGCATAAGAGCCTGAAACGCCTTCAAACTCCATTGCGATGCTTTCAAGAGTTTTTATACGGCGTATGTATCCCTCTGTAGCCTCCATTCTAGCGCCGGTTCTTGTGGCGGAAATTGAATCGGCTATCTGCAAAATCACGGCGTACACGCTAGACGCTCCGACTTCATTGTGGTGGGATGCGACTGCATTGGCTATAATTTCAGACTCGCCCGCCTTTCGCAATTCTTCGGCTCCAGCCAAAGCGTGCGAAAGCGGAGAATCTATAACCTTGCCGATATCGTGCAACAAACCCACTCTGCGCGCTACCGCGACATCGCAATTGAGTTCTGCCGCAATCATTCCGCAGAGTTTAGCAGTTTCAACGGAGTGCTCGAGCGTATTTTGGTTCAAAGACAAATGAAAAGAAAGCCTGCCTACAAGCCGCAAAATATCCGGGGACAGCCGCGCCAATCCAAGCGAGTCTGCCGCAGCCGCGCCAAGTTCGTAAACGCGCTCAGATATGGACTCTTTTGCAGACTCCACCGCCTGTTCTATTGTCGAAGGATTTATTCTGCCATCAAGAATCAAATTTTCAAGTGCTACCCTGGCTATTTCCCTTGCCGTGGGATTAAAGGAAGATATCATCACTGAATCTGGAGATTCGTCTATAACCAAAGTCGTACCCGTTTCGGCTTCAAAAGAACGTATGTTTCTGCCCTCTTTTCCAATAAGCCTGCCCTTCATTGCGTCGTCGGGAATTTTTACTATGGCGGTTGTGACCGACTGCGGCATTTGCGACGACATGCGCTGCATGGCGGAAGTCAGTATTTCTCTGGCTTGCGCGTCCGCCTCGCGCTTTGAATTCTCAAGGATTTCAGTCCTGTATGCGGAAAGCTCCTCTTTGCACTGCCTTGAAATTTCAATTTTAGCCTCGCGCCGAATTTCATCCGTATCGAGCTTTGAAAGTTTCGCAAGTTTCTCAGCATACTCCTTTGCGTATTCCCCGTATTCCTCTTTTGCTTTTGCAAAGCGGGCGTATTCTAATTCGGCGCGCTCGACCGCCCGCTGGGCATTTTGAAATTCGGTCTTTGCTTCGGCAAGCTTTTCCTCCTGTTCGCGCTTAGTGGCGCGCACAAGCGCCAGCATATCCTCGTATTCCGACTTAATTTCAAGCTCCTTTTCCTTGAGCATCATTTCAAGGTCGTTTCGCTTTTTTTCGTACTTTACAAGCTCGTCTGATCGAATGGACTCCGCTTCCGCCTCCATCTTGTTGCGCAAAGAATTAACGCGCACAACAAGGATTATGCACTCAGCAAAGAGGCAGGTTGCCAAAAGGCCGAGAACAATTGTGTTCAAGTCGAAAAATTCAAAAATCATAAGGTTGGCATCTAGGCGAGCGCGCAGGGCTTAGGGTTCTTTAATTCGTAAAAAAATATCGAATATATCGCATTTAAAATCAAGTCTTTTCCTCCCCCGCGCTATGATAGCGCCTCGCAATTTCCATAAGAAAAGATTTTGGGCGCTTACGCTCCTCCATAAAAAAATTCTTCAATTTACTGTCAATTGGCGGACAAATTGTGCAATGTTTCATAGTCTCCACCACTTTCACATACGCCTAATTACGGCCGTCAAAAAAATCCTTCGCCCACAACGCGCGCCTTGGAAAAATCGCGGCGCGCGCAAAAGACGCTAGCGCATAAAGCCCAATGTACCTAGCGGCTTAGATATGCCTGAACGCGGGAGCAAACCTTTTCTTGCCCGAGAACTTCAAGCATAGGCATAAGATCGGGACCTCCTGCTAGGCCGGAAACGCTGTATCTTAAAATTTGCATATATTCCGTAATCTTCACTCCGTTTTTTTCAGCGAGATCTGATATGGCCGAATAGATAGAGTCGTGGTCGAAGCTCCGCAAGTTTTTTAATACTTCCAGAACCTGAGCAAGGCGCTCTTCTGGATTGCCCTTCTTATAGACTTTCTCGCGCGCTGCAGCATCAAACTTGTATGCGTCGTTAAAGAAAAATTCAACCATCGAAGGGAAACACTCCAAATTTGCCGCTTTGGGCTGGCATAGCAGAAAAACTCTTTCTACGTACGAGGAATCTTCGGGTAGTTTTATATCGCTCTCGGTTTCGACCGCCTTGCGCGCCATGGCAACGAACTTGTCCGGAGGCAGAGCACGCAAATACTCCGTGTTAAAATGGCTCATCTTGCGTTCGTCAAAACGCGCGTTGCTCTTTACAATACCGTGGAAATCGAAAAGCTCGATTATTTCGCCAATCGGCATAATTTCCCTGTCGTTTTTAGGATTCCAGCCAAGCATGCACAGGTAGTTTCGGACGGCTTCCGGCAAGTAGTTTTTTTGCTGGTATTCCTCTATCAATGCTCCGCGGTCTCTTTTGCTCATCTTTCCCTGTCCCTCGCTTTTTAATATCAAGGGAATGTGCGCAAATTGCGGCATTGGAGCGTCAAAAGCCTTGAAAAGTTCTATATGCTTATTGGTGTTTGTTAAATGGTCTTGCCCGCGAATGACATTTGTTATCTGCATGCATATGTCGTCCACCACGTTTACAAAATGAAACACCGGGGTGCCGTTTGAACGAAATATCGGAAAATCTTTTTCCTCCATTCTAGCTACATCCCCGTAAACGGCATCGTGCAGAACTTGCGTCTGCCCGGATACTTTAAAGAATACAGCGCCGTCCTTGTCGTAAGCTCTCCCCTTCTTGCGCAAGATCTCCAAATACTGCCTATATATGTCGGCGCGCTGACTTTGAAAATACGGGCCATAATTACCGCCTACATCGGGGCCTTCGTCCCAATCGAGACCAAGCCATTTCATTCCGTCCTTCAAAATATTTAGGTACTCCACCCGATTGCGCTCGTCGTCGGTATCCTCTATGCGCAATACGAACGTCCCTCCCGTATGGCGCGCATAAAGCCAGTTGAAAAGCGCAGTCCGCGCGCTGCCTATATGAAAGAACCCGGTCGGGCTCGGTGCAAATCTAACTCTTGTCTTGCTCATTTGGTTTCTTATTTCTGAATTTATACAAGTTTATTATTTCAAAGTTTTAGACAAATAAAAAGAGTAAACTTCCAAAAACATTGGCGTAAACAATTCAGGATTCTCTGAAATCAACCTTTCAAAAGAAGGTATGTCAATCCATTCCAAGCTTTCAACCTCATCCTCGGGAAAAGATAATTTTTCAGACTCCGAACAAATGTATTCGTAAACTTTTGCAAACTCCCACCCTGTCGCCTCCGAGGGCGTGAGTTTCCCTATTTCCACAAGCTGAGAAGCCACGCAAACAATGCCGGTCTCCTCTAGCATTTCCCTAACCGCCCCCTGCTCGTAAGTTTCCCCTGAATCAATATGCCCCGAACATGAAGCGGTGTATTTTAATGGATGCCGGTCCTTATATTTGGAGCGTTTTTGAAGAAGAATTTTCCGCCCGCCCACAGAATCGCAAAATATCAACACTTGCGCCGAACGGTGCAATAAATTGCGCGCATGCACAACACTTCTAGGAGCGCTTGATACGACTTCGTCGCGCTCGTTTACGACATCGAAAATATCGTCTGCCATGCCGAGTCAACCGGGTTTAGCGCCCATTTGAGGGCGAAACGTTTTTGCGCTCTATTTTGCGGAAATCAAAATCCCCAAGCTGCAATTCCCTGCAATAATTTAATAGAGGCGGCATAGGGTCTATCTGCGCAAACCTGAACGCCCTGCGGTATTTGTTCAATGTCTCCCAGGCGATATAGTCTATTACAACCGGATTTGCGCTCATTAGAACCGTCTTCTCAGAAAACGTGCAGCGCGAGTTAAAAATAGCCCCCCCGACAAATTGCCCGCGTTCCAATGACAGAATTGTAAATATTTCAGAGTTTTTAAGCTCCGGGATAGCTGCGACCTCCGCCGCCGCCATCGAAGCGTTTGCGGGCTGTTTTAAAAAACGCTCATTGTTGGACATATTCCATATGCTCATATTTCCTACCGCGGCGCAAACGCCAAGCCCTTCCATATCCGTGACAACAGGCAGATTTATCCAAAAATCGACCGTGAGGAAAAGCGGCACTGGCAGATAACTTTTGCGCAGCTCCGGATTGTAGAGATCTATAGACTTTAACATTCCGCGGTTGTTTTTAGGCATCAGCGGATTGTCGTAATACCAATCCTTATTGAAAAATTGCTTGCTCTCTATGTCCGCAACTCGCACTCCTGAGTATGAATCCTCTGCCCCGTCGCGCACCTGAGAGAGTTTCGGCAAAAAGCCGCATTCGCGCATTTTGCGCCTGGACATATCGACAATTGTAATGTCTTCCCGCTTATAGCCGCGATTCACTAGCTGGGATATGACTGCGTCGACGAGCGCCTTCGGGGTGCACATCCCCGCGCCAGAATTAGTGTAAACTTTAAGCCCTACCTTTCCCTTTTCCCCGGGCTTTATTTTAAATCCTGCCTCTGACTCGTAGGCCTTGAACAAGGACGACACAACTTTGTCATAGGCGCGTGGGGTGAAATCCGGCAATGAGGATTCAAAAAGAACCGACCTCATTTTAGTTTGGGAATCCTCGACAGATTTTGAAACGTCGGAAATCGGTTTTACGACGCCAGATTCCTCTGCGTAAATAGTCAAAAATGCAGCAAAAAATAATTGCAAGAATGCGAGTTTTTTTAATAATTTTATCATAAATAATATTGCCCACTCCGAAAGAATTTGGCTAAATTAAATAATTTAGGCGAACTAAATGAAATTTTTGAAAATTATGCAAGAGAACTTTACTTTTAAATTGATTGCGATTTTCCTACTTTCCGCGCTATCTTTCGGGCTTTGCGCATGCTCCGAAAAGACTCCGGAGCAAATCGCCGCAGAAAACGCTAAAAAGACCGACATCGCAGTAAGGCGCTCAAAAGTTTTTCTTTTCGATGAAAAGCCAGCCCAGGCCATCCAAATGCTTGAACAGGTCTATCAGGAATGCGGTCCCAGCGCGCTTCTGTGCGAAGCTTTAGCAGACGCCTACGCCCAAGACGGGCAGTTGCCTTCCGCTGCAATGTTCTACGACCGGGCAGCAGACTTAAAAAACGGAGACCCTGAATTGGAAATAAACGCCGCAAAATGCTACGAGCAATCAAACCTGCCGGATTCCGCAGTAAAGGCGTATTCAAAGTATCTAAAATCAAAGCCTCAAGACATGGTTGCTTGGAAGGCAATGGCAAAATGCCTTGAAAAACAAGAAAAATACCAAGAGGCTTTAAACGCCTATTTGGCGGCATTGAAAGCCGCCGGCAGGAATCCGACATCTGCCGAGGCCGCCTCTATTGGAATCTTGTTTACAAAAATAGGCAATGTCCCCCAGGCTCGCAGATGGCTTGAAGCCGCATATAAAGCAACCATACCCGAAAACGTGGATACGCGCCGCGAAATCCTGCTGTCGCTGCTGTCAGTATACCTCGCTGAAAAAGAGACTGTGCTTTTGAACGCCACGGTTGAAGAGCTTGACAAAATGGAGCCTAATCTTGTAAGGGAAAAATATCCCCAATTGCACGCGCAACTGACTGAATTCTTTAAAAACCTAAAAGAAGCCGAAGAGGCGCTAAAAGCTGAAAAGGCTAAAAAAGAAGCCCAAGAAAAGGAAAAGGCTAAAAAAGAGGCGGAGGAAAAAGCGAAAAAGGAAGCCGAAGAAAAGGCTAAAAAAGAAGCTCAAGAAGCAAAGGCAATATCAGAATCCGCGAAAAAAGAGGAAAATGCCGGATCCCAAGCTGCACCCGAACTGGGTAAGCCAGCATCCCCCGCGCAGCAAACAAATTCGCAGCCTCCCCAAGACCCTAAATCAGCAATAACAGAGATTTTTTCCATTGCGGAAGAACAGATGCGCGATGTTGAAATAAAAGACGAATCCCCCGAAGATACGCTAAAATCGGCGGAAGGCTCGTTTGAAAAACTTCTTGAACTTTCAAAGCGCAGCCTGGCAAAAGGAGACGCCAAAACTGCCGAACAAGCAGCCCATAGAGCCATAGCAGCCAACAGGAACGACTCCCAAGGGTGGCGCGCCTTGGCAAAAGCGTACGAGCTGCAAAATAGGGACAACGACTCGTATATGGCCGCAAGAGAAGCCTATGTGCGCGCCCCGGACGATATAAACGCCACGCTTTTCTACCTGCGCAACGCAAGCCGAATACAAAACAATGAAATCTTCCTTAACAGCCTATACCGCGCGCATGAAAAATTCCCAAACAACGTGGAGATACTTGTCGGATTGGCGAGAACTTACAAATTAATCGGCGACAACCGCAATGCCAAATATTTCTACAACGTTTTCTTAAATATGGCGCCCAAGGAACACCCTCTATACAAGGAAATGTACGACGAACTTGAAGAGCTCTTGAGCAAGTAGAAAATGCCCCGCATAAAAAAAAGCTGCATAGAGGAAATAAAAGCAAGAGTTTCCGTTTACGATGTCGTGTCGGCATATGTCAACCTAAAGAAAAGCGGTTCGGCGTATAAGGGGTTAAGCCCGTTTGCCAACGAAAAAACGCCGTCGTTTTTCGTATATCCCGACAAGGGATTCTATTATTGCTTTAGCACTTCGCAAGGAGGAGACATATTTGAATTTATAAAAATAAAGGAAAATTTGTCGTTCTACGAGGCTGTGGAATTCATAGCAAATAGATTCTCTATAAAGTTGGAATATGAGGACGGAGGAGGCATTGCCTCCCCGTCGCGCAGGAAACAGCTGTTCGACATACACGAAGACGCCGCAAACTGGTATTCGGAACAATTTTTTGCGGATACTCCCGAAGCCGCCGAAATCCGAGAATATTGGGTAAAAGAACGCGGCTTTACACTGGAGGATGCAAAGGAGTTGAGAATAGGCTATGCTCCTGTAAATTCCGACGGGCTAAAACGCATACTGCACCAAAAGAAGTATTCCTCCGACGCGATAATAGGCAGCGGAATTTTCTCTGCGCGCGACGGCGAGTCAAACATACGGAACTTTTATCCGCGCTTTCGCGGACGTATGATGATTCCAATATCCGATATACAAGGCAGAGTTATAGCTTTTACAGCCCGCAAAACGCGCTTCACCCCGCAAACAGCCTCCGAAGAAGGCAAATACGTAAATTCCCGCGACACGGACATCTTCAAGAAAAATCTTGTCGTATTCAATATGGACAAGGCAAAAAACTCTGCAAGAGACAAAAATTACTGCATTGTCGTTGAAGGCCAACTTGACGCGATAAGAATGTATTGCAGCGGATTTAAAAACACGGTGGCGACCCAGGGAACCGCCGCCGGAGCTGAACATTTCGCGCTGATAAAACGTTTCGCAAATAAAGTAGTGCTGCTTTTCGACGGCGACAATGCCGGAAGGCACGCGGCATTGAGGGTAATTCCTATCTGCTTTAAGGCGGAACTTGAGCCCTTTGTGGCAGTCATTCCAAATGGCGACGATCCGGATTCCATGATAAAGAACTGCGGCGTCGAAGCGATGAAGGAACTTGTAGAGAACAAAAAATGCACGGCGCTAAGTTTTGCTGCTAGGGAAATTTTGGCAGGCAACCCAAATCCCACCCCGCAAGACCGGCTTTCGGCAATGCAGGCGCTATTTGAAATAGTGGACAACTGCCAGTCTAAAGTATTGCGCGATGACTACCTGCGCGAAATCTCCAATTCCCTGATGTGCGATTTAAAAAGCGTAATTCAAGACTACCGAAAATGGAAAGATTCTTCGCATCAACCGCTTAAGCCCCCTGTCCAGCCCGCACAAAAAACTGAAAATCTCTCGCAAGGAATGTTGACAAATGCCATAAGCGACGCTTTAATGGTAAGTCTGCATTACGAAAATGTGGCGGAAGGTCTTGCGCAAATCATCCGCGACGCATGGATTGCAGACGGAAGTCTGGAAGGAAAAGTGTTGGCACGACTGCTCGCCCTTTATAGGGAGGGCATAGAGTTTAACCTATCGGATATTGACACATTCTTCGACGACGCCGATGAGAAAAACTTAATATACAAAATCAACACAGAGCAATATTCAAAAATAGACAATCCAATAAAATATGCAAACGATGCCGTAAAAAAAATATACAGAAATTTCCTGTCCAAAGAAATAGATTCTCTTAATAAAGAGCTTTCAGAGACCGATATTTCAAACGAAAAGCAAAAGTTGGAAATTTTGAAAAAGATAAGCAAATTGCGCAAAGAATCAAAAATACCCCCCGCCCAGATAGAAACGCTTTAAAATATTTTCTCAAAAGATATGGCCACTAAAAAACCTGCAAAGAACAACGCGCCGGAAAAGAAATCCGCCGCAAAATCTACAAAATCAAGCGCCGCAAAAACTGCCTCAAAAAAACCGGCGGCAAAGACAAAATCCGCCCCCAAAAAAACCGAGACGGTTAAGGCGCCGCAAAAAGCCGGTTTAAAAAAAGCAAATCCTGACCAAACTTCCATAAAAGCCATTCCGTCCAAGAAGAAATCGGATTCTAAAAAGCCGGAAAAAAAATCCTCTCTGCCGGCAAAATCCGCAAAAATCAATGAGGAAGATATAAACGATTCTATATCCATAGAAGAAAAGCCTGGCAAGCAAACTAAAAAAAGCGCCTTGGCCGCTGCCGAACACAAGCGAAAGCTCAATGATAAAATAAGGCAGCTAATCCACCTTTCAAAAGAAAAGGGGTTTCTTACAAACCAGGATATTAACAAATACCTAACAGAAACGCTGCGGGAACCGGAAGAATTCGACAACGTAATAAATATTCTTGAAAATCTCGATGTTGAAATTCTAGACACAGACGAAGAAGTCGAAAGTTTCAAACACCGCAAGGAAGAATCCGAGGAGCGCCAGACGAGGGCATTGCACCCCGACACATTGGACGACCCCGTAAGAATGTACCTAAAGCAAATGGGGCAAGTTCCCCTTTTGACCAGGGAGCAGGAAGTCTCAATTTCAAAGCGCATAGAAGCCGCAGAAATGAAAGCTACAAAAGCGCTTTTTGCTGTCGCGCTGACAAACGATTTTCAAATCGACATGGCGGTAAAGCTGGACGCGCGCGAAGAACGATTCGACAAAATAGTATTGGATAAAAAAGTAGACAGCCGGGAAAAATATTTCCAAGAGCTCCCAAAGTATATAGAAGAAGCCAAATCTCTAAAGGCGAAGTTGGACAAGGCTTGGCAGAATGCAGAGGAATCTACTAATCCCAGCATAAAAAAACGCCACATTACGCTCTATAAAAATTTAGAGTCTAAATTAAAGGACATCTATATAAAGGGATTTAAATTTAAACTGAAAATATTTGAAGACTTTCTGGAAAGCCTAGCTCCAACACTTAGAGAAATAGAGGATTTAAAGTACAAGCTGCGCGCGATTGAAAAGATAGGCAAAAAGACCCGCATTGGAGACACAAACGCAATAAACGCCCGGCTCAACGAAATCAGAAACCGGTATAGGCTGGAACCGTCCGAACTTGTAGAACTAGTAAAGGATGTCCGCCAATCTATGCGCGAAGCCCATAGGGCAAAGACCGAAATGGTGCGCGCAAATTTGCGCCTGGTAATTTCAATAGCAAAGAAATATACAAACCGCGGGCTTAATTTCCTAGACTTGATTCAAGAGGGAAATATGGGATTGATGAAAGCCGTGGAAAAATTCGAATATCGCCGCGGATATAAATTTTCCACATATGCCACATGGTGGATTCGCCAAGCTATCACGCGTTCGATAGCCGACCAAGCCAGAACAATCCGCATACCGGTCCACATGATTGAAACTTTAAACAAAGTTATGCAGGTTCAAAAGCAGCTTCTGCAAGAGCTTGGGCACGAGCCAACTCCAGAAGAAGTAGCAAACGAGATGCAATTTCCGGTTGAACGCGTGCAATCTATAATGAAAATGGCGCAGCAGCCGATATCCCTGCAAAGCCCGGTGGGAGACTCCGACGACACCAATTTTGGAGATTTTATAGAAGACAAAGGCGCGGAAAATCCGTACGACATGACCGCCTATTCCCTTCTCCGTGAAAAATTAATGGACGTATTGGATTCTCTGACCCAGCGCGAGCGCAAAGTGTTAAGCCTGCGCTTCGGGCTTCAAGACGGTTATTCGCGGACTTTGGAGGAGGTTGGAAAGCAATTTAACGTCACGCGCGAACGCATACGTCAGATAGAAGCAAAAGCCCTGCGCAAGATGCGCCATCCCACAAGAATCCGCCAATTGCACGGCTTCTTTGACGCAGAAGGCAACAACTCGGGCCCTGGATTTGACCACTTCAAGCGCAATAAAGATGCAGGAAAATAAAAAAATTTTCAACGCGCGCACAATATTTCTTGTGTGCGCGTTTGTTTTTTGCGGGCTTGGAATCGCCTATCCGCAGTCTATGCGGCGCAGCTTGACATCTTCGCGCATGGTGTCGCCCAATTCTGACGCGCCATCGGTGGAAGCATACAAAGCCTCGCTTCCGGAAAAAGACATCGATTTATTTATCGGCAAAATAATTAGAAAAGATTCCGATAATGTTATAGTATATGTGATGTCCACACCAAATAAAATACCTGATAGAGTGACCCTCTATTACGCATGCGACCAAAAAATGCGCCCAACTGCGATTCTAGAAAACCTTAATATAATACACAAAGCCTGTGCGGCATTTAAAGTGGTCCAGGGTTCTGCAATGCTTGGAGACGTCGTAATGGTAAAATATATAGCGCCCCAAAAGCCGGAAAATTCTGATGGGAACGAAAAAGACAAAGCTGAATAAATATCGAATGCTTTCTGCGGCTGAACATCAGGCATATTGCCGATTCTGAAAAATCCGCCTCCAAAACCCGTTTAAAACCGCAAGCCTTCCGAGAACTTCTAAACGCCATTGGCACAAAATATCCGGCAGATAAATTCATCACTGTAAAATCAACACATATTCATCCAAGCCGTTTTCCCATTTTATTTTGGAAAATTTTGCTTTTGCCGAACGCTGGGACTTTTCGCTAGGATTGGCTTTTGATCTAACATCGCTATAATCGCGGAAGAAAGATCTGCTCTTGTTGCTGGGGACAAGCATGTATATATAGCCTCCAGGTTTCCCTTGATAAGATGTAAAGCAATGGTAGCTTACATATCCTTTTACAGCCTCAAAAGAACTCGGTTCGCAAGACTGGATATAAACGGTAACTATTTGATTGAGATATTTTGCCGGATCGGACTTATACCAGTTAGCCGTATAGCGCTCTTGCGCAAAACAAAACAACGGGAACAATAAAAGCCAAAAGACATATAAGCGTTTCATAGCTATAAAAAAAACATTTCTTTTGGTTTCATCAACAATTATTTTGGCATTAAATATAATTGCCAATATGCAATTATATATTTTGAAACAACGGATAAAACCATAACTTGCAAGCGCCGAAAACGCTAATCTGGGGTTTGCTTATAATTCCATTTACCTTTCAGGGATTCGCCTACAATTAAAGCATTCCGCGTGGGAAAGCCGCATAAAATAAATCAGAACCTGTTCCCTAAAAAGAAATTGCCAAATGTACAAAATACTACTCCAAAACCTAGTACAAAAAAAAAGAGCCTGAACGGCTCCTTTTTGATTGCGAATTGCCTAAAAATTATGCTATCCCGCGTTCGCTTTCCCCGTGCATAAAACAAATAATAGACTGCGCAACGCGCGATTGCGAATAATCCTTGCGGCTTAGCTCTTCAACTGCGTTTGTGCGGGAGAGCCTGCGTTTGTAAATAAGCTTAAATGCGCTGTACGCTATGTCGATTTCCTCAGAAGAGAATCCGTTCCTTTGCATATTTATTTTATTAATAGCGCATACCTCAGCAGGCGAACCGTCCGCCATTAGAAACGGCGGAAGGTCTTTAACTAATTTTGAGCTTGCGCTAAGCATTGCGTATTCGCCTATGCGGCAAAATTGATGGGCTCCGCTGCCCCATCCTATTACAACGTAATCCTCCAATACAACATGGCCGCCCAAAGCGGCATGGGAACTCATGACAATCTTATTCCCGACAATGCAATCGTGGGCAATATGGCTATAGGCAAGAATATTGTTATCATTTCCAATTACCGTATATTCGCCATCCCTTGTTGCCAAATGTGCGGTTGTATATTCGCGGAATACGTTTCGGTCACCGATTATAAGCCCTGGGTTTCCTCCGCGGTATTTTAAGTCGTGCGTCTTTCCGCCTATATAAGCATAAGGGAAAATCTGGTTGTATTCGCCGATTACAGTATTGCCGTCAACAGTTGCATGATGGGCTATGATAGTGCCTTTGCCTATCTTGACGCTTCCGCCAATATATGCGTATGCCCCGACTTCCACGTCGTCGCCTAAAACAGCGCCGCTTTCTATTATTGCTGTAGGATGTATCTTAGACATAAGACTGCGTCTCCCTCTACGGCGTTTCGGCTGCGTCCAAAATCGTAAACATCAAATCTGCGGACGACACAACCTTGCCGTCCACTTTGCAAGTCCCTTCTGCGCAAACAATCTTATCTCCGCGGGACTTCAATATTTTGACGTCAATTTGAACCTGGTCTCCCGGTTTCACTGCCCTGCGGAATTTTACTTTGTCGGCGCTCATAAAAAACGCAAGCTTGTCTTCTCCGTCTACGCGCCTCAACATTAAAACACCGGCAGCCTGTGCCATAGCTTCCAGCTGTAAAACTCCAGGCATAACAGGATTTCCAGGAAAATGCCCCTGGAAAAACGGCTCGTTAATAGTTACATTTTTTATAGCGGTAAGCTCATCTTTCCCGCGCACCTCTATTACCCTGTCTATCAAAACAAACGGATAGCGGTGCGGAAGAAGCTCTAAAATTCTGCGGGTATCCAAAGTTGATTCCGTAAAAATTTTAGCCACATGGCCTTTCGGCTCTGACTTTTTCTTCGGAGAGTTTTTGAGAGCTTCCATTTGCTTCCAAATTTTCTCCGTGAGCTTCGCGTTAAGGGCGTGTCCCGGCCGAACAGCAACAATGTGGGCCTTTAATTTTTTCCTCAGCAGCGATATGTCGCCTATTATATCCAAAATCTTATGGCGGACAAATTCATCCTGGAAGCGCAAAGGCTCTTTTGATAAAATTTTATCGCCTTTTATTACTATCGCAGAATCAAGGCTTCCCCCCTGAATCTTTCCCATTTTTAACAAAGGCTCAATATCCTCATAAATCGTAAAGGTCCTAGCCGGAGCGATTCCAGCCTGATATGATTGGGGATCTATATCTAAAGAAAGATGTTGAGTATGTATGCCCCTATCGTCGGCGGATGTGCAAGTTATTTTTAGGCCGTCGTACGGAAGAGCTATGAGAGAACGATTGCCCTCGGAAACCGAAACCGGCTCTTGCAATTCAAAGTATTCGCGTTCTGCGTCTTGCTCGACAGGCTCGGCTTGTTGAATTAGGTTTACAAGCAATTTTGACGATCCGTCTAGAATCGGAGGTTCGTCTGAATCCATTTCAACAATACAGTTGTCAACATCCATTCCGTTTAAAGCGCTTAGGACATGTTCGATAGTGTATAGCTTTGTATGCCCCGACGTAACTCCTGTATTGCGTATGAGATCGGTCGAAACCAGACTTATATGCGGCTTCACTTCAGGATTGCCGTATATGTTTTTGCGTTTGAAGACGATTCCCGTATTTACGGGCGCGGGTTTTAGCGTGAGCGTAACTTCCGCCGCGGAATGCAAAGCTGTACCGCTAATCGAAGCTTCTCTTAGAATCGTGCGTTGTTTCATCTTTAAGTTAAAGAGTAAATACAATAACAATTTATCTTTAAGGTAAAGAATTTTTTTATGCCTAAAAATCCAAAAGCGCAAAATTTAGAGATTGTAAAATTTGCTGAAAACAAAGCGTTGTGAAAAGATTCTTAAAAAAATCCCTACAAATTTTGTTCCAAATGAAAAAATGCGGGGGAAAGCCCCAGATGCCTGACCCTTGTCGGGGCCTATTACCCCGCGTTCCTCCAGCTCGTCTATTATTCGGGCTGCCCTGCCGTAGCCTATGCCAAGTTTGCGCTGCAAAAGCGAAGTGCTGGCCTTGCGAGTGGCGCGTATTACGCCGATTGCCTTTGGAGTCATCGGATCGTCGTATTCGCCTCCTTCGCCTGAGTCGTCTGAATCCTCGTCGTCGCCTGCGCTGTCAATTTGAGCTTGGATCTCGTCCACAAACTCCGGTTCTCCATTGACTTTTAACGCCTCTACGATATCGTTTATTTCATCGTCGGACATAAACGCACCCTGCGCGCGAACCGGATCGGGAGAAGACGTTGTGGTATAAAGCATGTCGCCGTTTCCGATTAAAGTTTCGGCGCCTTTTTTATCTATGATTGTTCGGCTGTCTATTTGCGACGACACCCTAAAGGCTATTCTGGTCGGAAGATTTGATTTTATAAGCCCCGTTATGACATCTGTGGACGGGCGCTGAGTGGCGACGAGCAAGTGTATGCCGGCCGCTCTGGCCAATTGCGTCAGGCGGGCAATAGAAGCCTCAACCTCTTTTCCGGCAACCATCATCAAGTCTGCAAGCTCGTCGATAATGCATACTATGTATGGGAGTTTTTTTGTCGGAATTTCGATTTCTTCAGAATCGTCAGACTGCGATTCAATTTCAGACATAGCAGCGGCTTGGCGCTCCTCGGGGGTCAGCTCTTTGTCTAGCGCCGCAGCTTTTTCCGACTCCTCTTTATCTTTCAATATCTTAGCGTTGAATCCCGCTATATTGCGGACTTTTACCTCCTTAAAGATTTGATACCTTCTCATCATCTCGGAAATCAGCCACTTTAGGGCGGCTGGAACTTTCTTCGGGTCTGTGACAACAGGAACAAGCATATGAGGCAAAGAATTGTAAACTTGCAGTTCCACAACCTTTGGGTCCACCATTATAAAACGCAAATCGTCCGGCGTAGTCTTGTAAACCAAAGAAGCTATAATTGAATTCATACACACGCTTTTGCCGCTACCAGTGGAACCCGCTATCAGCGCGTGCGGCATTTTAGTCAAATCCAAAACTATCGGGACTCCCGTCACGTCTTTGCCAAGCGCTATTGGGATTTCCGCCTTGCTTTCATTCCACTCCTTCGACTCGATAATATCGCGCATGCAAACCATCTGCCTGCGCACATTCGGAACTTCGATTCCGACTGTTCCCGTTCCGGGAATCGGAGCAATTACGCGGACTTTTTTCGCGCGTATCCCCAATGCGATATCATCCTCGAGGGCGGCTATACGGTTAATGCGCACTCCCGGAGCTGGGACAACTTCATAGCGGGTAATTACAGGTCCGGGCATTGCCTTGCTTGGAAGCACTTTTATGCTGAAAGATCCAATGCAGTCTATAATTTCCGCCATTCTTGCTTCGTAGTCGTCGGCATCGCCTTGGGGGTCGTGTTTTGCCGGCCTCAAAAGATCTATAGACGGGAAAATATAATTGCCGCGTTTTTGCTGTTTCTCCTTTAGAGTATACTTCTCGGGAACATAAGTATCTACCTTTAACTTGGACGGCAGAGCTTCTGTGCTAGCATCTTCTGAAGTTTCTTTCCCCGGGCCTTTAGATGAATCTCCGCCGGACACATCCATCCGCAGATCTTCCTCTGGAACTATTTCTGCGGGTTTCGAATCTTTATCTTCCGCATTTTCAGGCGACGCGGCAAAAATTGAATCAAACTCGTCGTCGTCGCCAAAACGCGATGAAAAATCTTTAATGGGGGCTTGGACATTGTCGGCGGACGAGTCGAAAATTATTGGGCTAAATTCTTTGGCAGCCGAGTCTTCCAAGCCGACTTCGGGATCCGGCGAATTTTGCGACTCGACAGGCTCTGGACGAAGCTCAGATTCACTGGCGGAATCATCGTCGGAATAATCATGCGAAGATGCCTCGAAATTTTCGTAGCTTGGTGGTTCCGAACGTGGACGCGTCGAATTCTTTACCCTCTTTCCTGAATTGAGAAATTCCGCCTCGCGCGCACTGTCGTTCTCGTCTTCATTTTTGCGTGCGGCAAATCCAGCCGCCAGCAAACGCGGGAAAAACGCAACAACCGCCCACAAAATTTTACATACCCGCATAAACACGGACGGAGACTTCTTTGCAACCCCCGCAAGTTCTTTCGCCGCTTCAATCGGGCTGTCCACAAAAACAACTATTAGGCAGAACAAGTAAAGGCTTCCCACCAGCAGGGAACTTCCTATCACATCCAAAAATGGCTTTAAAAACGAGTCAAAAACAACAGTTCCAAATTTTCCGCCCCAACCAGACGGGAACGTAGCCGTAGGAGTTCCCGAATCCTGGATTCCGCCCTGCAAAATGGCGGACAAAATAGACAACAAAAACAACCCGCAAACGATAGCCAAAATATTTCCCCTGCCTATTCCGTTGGCTCTGCGCTGCAAAAGGAGAATTCCGACCCACACGCAGTATACGGGAATCATAAACGCGGCAAAACCTATGGAAATGTAAGCCAATACGCAAAAAGTCGCCCCGAATTTTCCGCATAAATTTGTTCCCGCCGAAGTTGTAGAATAGAAGAAAGACTCTAAATAGGGCTTAAAGAACACCTCCTGCCCAGGAACGTAATCCAGCATTGCCAGTGCCAATATAGCGCCTATAAAAATGAAAATCGCGCCTTCAACAGGCCTGCGGCGCCCTAGGATTTCCCCGAGTTTTTCTCCGCGTTGTTTTATTTTTTTTGCCATCTTAAAATTTGTCGTAAATTATAAATTCGTTTGTGCCGGGAGGAGTCGAAACTTCTCCGCAAGCAAAATATGCCGGGCGCACATACCGCCCCGCCGATTTACAAGATTCTTCAATTGCTGCAAAAAGTCAAAATTTTTATCCTTCCAGCAGGGAAAATTAGCAAACGCTAGAAATTATAAACGCATGCATTTTATGCCGCTAATGCTATACGCAGGAGTTTACCCCAAAACCCAACTTTTACAGCTTTAATAACGCATTTTTTATTAATCCGCTAATGCTATAGCCGCAGGAATTTACCCCAAAAGGCGCTCCGCATGGGCTAGCGCCGAACGGCTGTTGCGGTCGCCAAGCATTCTCGCCAACTCAGATACTCTGGATTCGCGGTTGGAGCTTATCGGTATTATCGAAACGCTGGTGGATGTCTTCGTCTGGATCTTTTCCACAAGAAAATGGCTGCTTGCGCACGCAGCAACCTGCGGCAAGTGGGTGACGCAAAAAACTTGATGCCGGCCGGCCAAGTGGGCAAGTTCCTTTCCAACCTCGGCGCCAATTTCCCCGCCGACGTTCGCGTCAACTTCGTCAAAGACCAAAAGCGGAGTAGAATCGGCGTCCGCAAGAGTCGTTTTCAACGCGAGCATTACCCTTGCCAATTCCCCGCTGGAGGCTATTTTTGCCAACCCCAGAAGCGGTTGCCCCGGATTTGCGGAAAACTTAAATTCGCATCTGCTTCCGCATTCAGGCCCCGGCTCCGGCAAGGATGCAACATGTATTTCAAAACGCGCGTTTTTAAATCCAAGGCGCTCTAAAAGCTTAGCCACATTTAAAGAAAGCTTCTTTGCGGCTTTCAAGCGCGCTTTCATAATATCCGCAGCTATGGGAGACATTCTATCCAATATGGCCGCCTCAGATTCTGAAAGCTTTTGCAGGGTCGATTTGACATCCGACTGCGTCTCGATTTTTTTATTCATCGTTTCGCGGGCCTGCCTTACAAGTTCGGCGGAAGCCCCGTATTTTCTTGCAAGCGAAAGCCAATTGGACATTCGTTCGCGGACTTCTTCTATTTCTGATTCGTCCATGTCGGAACACCTGGCGAGCGATTTAAATTCCTCGGATATATCCGCAAGCTCCAAATTAGCGCTTTCAAGGCGTGACCTTAAATCCTCAATGCGCGCTCCCGCTCCGGAAAGCTCTCCCGCCAATCTTGTCGCGGCAGCCAGGGACTCCGATACCCCGCCCTCGCATTCTATTATATTTGCTATGGCTGAGGATTTTTCCGCAATATCGCTAGCCATTTCCGCAAGCTTATATTTCTCCTCCAGTTCGGCTATGTTTTCATCCGTCGGATTTGCGGAGTCTATCGCCGATATTTGTGCTTTAAGAAATTCTATTTCATCCGGATCCAGACTTTTTGCCGACCGAATTTTTTCGATTTCGCGCAATATGCCCGCCCTTTCTTCCAGCAAGCTTAAATATGCATCCGACAAATTTTGTATCCCGGCAAATGAATCCAGCATCGAAAGCTGGTTGCGCAAAGAGAAAAGTTTCTGGGGCTCCCCCGGCCCATGGAAGTCGATCCAATAGGCTCCCAAATTCGACAAAGTCGAAAGCGGAACAAGAGCGCCGTTTACAAATGCCCTGCCCGACTTTTCCCTGCTCACAGTCCTGGCAATTACCAAAACTCCTTCCTCGCAAGCAGGAATTCCGTTTCCCTCCAAATAAGCGTTTATTTTAGACGGATCTTTAAAATGTAAAACCGCCTCCACTTTGCATGTATCGGAAGCCTTGCCAACGATTTCCCTGCCGCAACGATTTCCAGCAAGCATTGAAAGCGCCCCCAACAAAACGCTCTTTCCGGCTCCGGTTTCCCCTGTCACTACGGTAAACCCCCCGGAAAATTCCAACTGCGCCTCTTTCAACAAGGCCAAATTGCTTATTTTTAAGTATTCAACCATACTTGCTCCCAGGCAAAATTAAGAACCTTCCGCCCACAAAACAATCCTGCGCATAAAATATGCCGCGCTTGAAAACATCTATTTTACAACTACTCCGGCAGCCGAAAGCTTTTCAATAAATGAAGGATCTGCGGACGAATCAGTTATAATAATATCGCACACGCCCAAGTCGGCAAAAAAGCGAGCGCTTCTCACGCCGAATTTCGAGGAATCGCACAGCAATATTTTGCATGTGCACAGGGGAAATACGCTTTCCTTAAATTCGGCGTGGAGCTCGATAGCCTCGCTCGCACCCCTGTCCAAATCTAATCCGTTGCACGAAAAAAACATCTTATCGATGGGAAAACGGCGCAAAGACGCGTTTGCCACAGCGCCGACAAAGCTGTGGCTGCGGCGGTTTAATATTCCGCCCGTGGATATGACCGTTATATTGTCTTTATCCATAAGAGGAGCAATGGTATCATGGCCGTTTGTAATCACGGTGAGCTTTATGTTTGGAAGGATTTCCGCCAAAGCAAGGGAGGTTGAACCTGAATCCATTAGAATTGTTTCGCCCTCTTTTATGTATTCAAGAGCCTTGCGGGCTATCTCGCGCTTTTGATCCCTATTCTCTTTAAGGCGGGACAGCATTGGAATATCATGAATGCGCTTTTCGATTCTCAGCGCGCCCCCGTGTGTGCGTATCAGCTTATTTTCTGAATCCAAAAGCTCCAAATCGCGGCGGATTGTTTCGTCTGTCACATCGAACTTCCGAGCCAATTCGATTGTACGCAAGCTCGGCTGGGTCTCGAGCATGCTCAATATCATTCTTTGTCTCTGTCTTGCTAACATAGGGGAATAAATTAAAAACGACCATTTTTGCGTCAAGAAGATTCTATTTTTTTACCGGGTTTGATAATTTAGAAAATAAAAATATGTACATTTTTGTAGTTTTACAAAAAAAATGGTCAAAAAACTTGACGCTTTTTTTATAAAAAACAGCATTTGCAGCATTTAAATTTCTAAACTAACTAATAAAGGCAACAAATATGAACAAATATGTAGCAAAAGTCCTCGAAGACTTGAACGCAAAACAACCCTGGGAAAAGGAATTCCTGCAGGCGGCGGAAGAAGTTCTAACGTCTCTGGAAACCGTTCTCGACAGCAACCCCATCTACGAGAAGAATAAAATCCTCGAAAGAATGGTTGTGCCGGAAAGAGTAATCCTCTTCCAAGTTCCATGGGCTGACGACAAAGGTGAAATCCAGGTAAACCAAGGCTACCGCGTACAGTTCAACAGCGCTATCGGCCCCTACAAGGGAGGTTTGCGCTTCCATCCCTCGGTAAACTTGAGCATATTAAAGTTCCTCGGATTTGAGCAGGTTTTCAAAAACTCCCTTACGACACTTCCGATGGGCGGCGGCAAGGGCGGAGCGAATTTCGACCCCAAAGGCAAGAGCGACAACGAAGTGCGCAACTTTTGCAATAGCTTCATGCGCGAACTCTACCGCCACATAGGACCCAATACAGACGTTCCTGCTGGCGACATAGGAGTCGGCGGCCGCGAAATCGGCTACTTATTCGGTCAATACAAGCGCTGCAAGAATTCGTACGACAGCGTCCTCACCGGCAAGGCTCTCGAATGGGGTGGCAGCCTAATTCGCCCGGAGGCCACCGGCTACGGAAATGTTTACTTTGCGCAAGAAATGCTCGCAACAAAAGGCGACGGATTCGCGGGCAAGACGGTTTTGGTATCTGGTTCCGGCAATGTGGCGCAATACACGGTTGAAAAGCTGATTCAGCTTGGAGCCAAGCCCGTGTCGATGTCAGACTCCAACGGAACGGTAATAGATCCGGACGGATTTGACGCCGAAAAGCTCGCCTATGTAATGGAGCTCAAAAACGTAAAGCGCGGCAGAATGAGCGAATACGTCAAGAAATATCCGACTGCAAAATACTACGAAGGCAAAAAGCCGTGGGGTCTGGTAAAGGCAGAAATAGCAATGCCGTCGGCTACGCAAAACGAAATCAATGCAGACGATGCAAAAGCCCTCATTGAGAACGGCTGCATATGCGTTTCCGAAGGCGCCAACATGCCGTCGACTCCCGAAGCGATACACGCCTACCAGCAGGCAAAGATTCTCTACGCTCCTGGCAAGGCTTCGAACGCCGGCGGAGTTGCAACCTCCGGCTTGGAAATGTCCCAGAACGCAATCCGCCTCAGCTGGACGCGCGAGGAAGTCGACCAGAAACTGCACGGCATCATGCGCAGCATCCACAAGAATGCCCTCGACGCCGCTGCTGAATTTGGCACTCCCGGCAACTATGTAAACGGCGCTAACATCGCCGGATTCAAGAAAGTCGCCGCCGCAATGATAGCGCAGGGATTCTAATAATATTTAATTTTATTTAAATATCCAGCGCCCTTTCTTTTGAAACGGGCGCTTTTTTTATTTAACAGCGCAATATTGGAAGTCTCCGCCGAGCCCTTGCGGATATTTTTTTGTTGAACGCTAAATTTCACAAAGTAAATTTAAGCATATTAACCGATATATCCTTCTATGAACAAAAAAATATTAACACTTTCCTTGCAGTTTTTTTCGGTGCTGGCCTTTGCCGACGGGCTGTCAGATTCAGTCGAAAAATCTTATTCAGACGCAGCAAAAGCGGCTGAAGCTGTGTCGGAAGCCGCCGCGCAAATAGAGCTGGCATCAAAAACCGTAAATGACGGAAGAAAAATTCTAGACGAAGTTCTAATCAAAGTTAACAAGCTAAAGTACGACAATTTAAACTTAACGTCAAAAATAGAGGCTAACGGCGAAGAAATTTCCAAAAGTTTGAAAGACTATCAAACATTTTTGGGCGAATACAAGAATCTGGAAGATTCGGCATCAAAACTCTCCTCCGTGCTGCCGTTGGGGAAAGACAGAATAGAATACGCAAGAGCGCTTATAAAAAGCGCAAAAAAGCTTGCAGAGGAAAACCCCGGCGACAACTATCAAGATTTGAAATATGTAAATTTCCTCGCCGAACAATACGAAAATAAAGTTGCCAACCTAAACCGGCTTCAAAAGGACGATTTTTCAGCAGCATCAATAAATTTAAAGATGTGCGGGCCACACCTGGAAGGGATTAAAACTTCTCTTGATATGGCGGAAGACTTTGACTCTAAAGCGCGCAATTTATGCAGTTCTAACGCAAAAAATGCCGAAGAAATAATGCGCGAATACTCAAGGCTCTCCGAAAGCTTGTCAGGCTATTACAGCCAATACCTAGACGCCCACCGCAAACTTTCCCAAGAGGCGGACAATATATCAGACGCAATTTTTAAACTGTCTATATTTGCCTTAAACGAATTGCCAAAGTCATCCGAATATAAAAATGCAGTTTTTAGAAATGCTGAAGAATTGAGACTTAACATTCCCCAGGCCAGGCCAATATCCGCGTCAATGAAATATAAAAATCCACAGTTGCTAGAAAAAGTTGCAGACGCGGCAAAATATGCATCTGCGGCCTCCAACTTCCAACGCGCTGCGGCCGATACAGCGTACGAGTCAGCTTCAAAGTCAGCGGAAAATTTGATTCCCAAAGGATTGCGCAAAGACATATTGGAAACTGCCGCAAAAATAGCCGCTCTTACAAAAGAAATCGCAAACGCCGAATTTCTGATTCGCCAACGGATAGAGAAAATATCGGAACTTGCGCTCAATATAAAATCCCTTCACACTTTGAGCTCGGCTACGCTAAACTCATGCATTAACGACTTCGCCTCCGCACAAACTTCCGCAGCCGCGACGGAAATGGCATCTGGAATTGCCAAGATATCCGAAATGCAATTTGAAGTAATAGAGACGCAAATAAAAAAATCCTTTAAAACCGCAGAAGAAAAAACCAAAGAGGCGGAATCCCTGGCAGAATCAATGCAGAAAAACTTGGAATCCGCAAAATCGGAATTAAACTAAAATCGCACGCATATGAAAAAAAACATAAGACTTCTGGCAATTTTACTTGCCGCAATAGTTTCATCCTGCGCTTCAAACGAACATATAATTATAGATAAAGCCGCGCCCAATGCCGAATGTGAAGTCGGGGACACGGTGGAAATAGCGTTAGAAGAGAATCCTACGACCGGCTATGTCTGGAGGATAAACAACGACGGTTTTCCCGTATTAAATTTGGAATCTCAGGCATACGAACCTCGGGCGGCTTCTAAAAACCTCGCCGGATCGGGCGGAACTATTATATACACGTTTAAGGCGGCAAAACCCGGCGAGGCAAAAGTAAAGTTGACGCGCGCAAGACCCTGGGGAAATAAGCCCATAGACAGCGCCGAGTTCGACATAACTGTGCAATAAGCAATTTCGCATTATTAAAATTTACTTGCCTACAATGACTTTCCAAGTAGGCTGTGCCATTTAATATATTAGCAAATTTTCAGTAAAAAAATAGATTATGAAACCCAAAAAAGTAGCCATATTGACGGCAGGCGGTTTGGCGCCCTGCCTATCCAGCGCAATCGGAGGTTTGATTGAACGTTATACGGAAATCGACCCTTCAATAGAAATTATCTGCTATCTCAGCGGATACAAGGGACTGCTCCTTGGCGATAGCATTAAGGTCACGCCCGAAATGCGCGAAAAAGCCCATCTCTTGCACTTGTACGGCGGCTCTCCAATTGGGAATTCCCGCGTAAAGTTGACAAACGTTAAAGACTGCGTAAAGCGAGGATTAGTCAAGGAAGGCGAAGATCCCCAAAAAGTCGCGGCCGACCAATTAGTTAAAGACAACGTCGATATTTTGCACACAATTGGCGGAGACGATACAAATACCGCTGCAGCTGATTTGGCAAAATTCCTAAAAGAAAACAACTACGAACTAACCGTAATAGGGCTCCCCAAAACAATAGACAACGACGTTTATCCGATACGCCAGAGTCTTGGAGCGTGGACCGCAGCCGAAGAAGGCGCAAAATTCTTCTCAAACGTTGTCGGAGAACACGGAGCAAATCCGAGAATGCTGATTGTCCATGAAGTAATGGGAAGAAACTGCGGATGGCTAACCGCTGCAACAGCCGCCAAATACCGCAAAATGCTTAGCACTAAAGAATGGGCTGACGGACTTGGACTTACAAAAATGCGCCGCGACATCCACGCAATTTACATTCCAGAAATGGAACTCGACATAGAATCGGAAGCAAAACGCTTGAAGAAAATTATGGATGAAAACGACTGTGTCAATATCTTCATCTCAGAAGGCGCGGGTGTAAAAACAATTGTCGCCGAAATGGAAGCCAGAGGCGAAGAAGTTCCAAGAGACGCATTTGGGCACGTAAAGCTTGACGCCGTAAACCCTGGCAAGTGGTTTGGCAAGCAATTTGCCGAAATGATAGGCGCAGAAAAAGTCATGGTTCAAAAGAGCGGATATTTTGCGCGCGCGGCGGCGGCAAATGCCGACGATTTGCGCCTAATAAAGAGCTGCACCGACCTTGCCGTTGAATGTGCGCTGCGCCGCGAAAGCGGTGTCATAGGACACGATGAAAATCAAAACAACGTTCTGAGGGCGTGTGAATTTGAACGAATCAAAGGTGGCAAACCTTTTGATCCGACTCAAAAATGGTTTGTTGATCTTCTTAAAGATATTGGGCAAGCCTAATACAGCCTAAATGAAGAAGCGGGAAGATGTTTATCTTGCCGCTTCTTTCAATTTATGCGCAAAAGGTGGCAAACCTTTTGATCCGACTCAAAAATGGTTTGTTGATCTTCTTAAAG